>SKEQ01000505.1_pt1 | contig 29511 bp, 24 predicted proteins | sample 4826751 | NCBI WGS metagenome assembly SKEQ01 (sample SAMN11008805, study PRJNA524170) | human gut metagenome | biome: Human fecal sample; material: Feces; isolation source: fecal sample from pouch patient p44 | host: Homo sapiens | place: Israel: Tel-Aviv | collected 2013-07-11 | reverse complement strand
CAATTTCCTTTAACTTGTCGATAGCATAGCCTGTATATTTTGAAATCTTATCGACAGGTTCCTTTTCCTCGATCATCATCTGGGCCAGGGACATTTTTTCTTTTTCAACTCCCTGTTTCATTCCTTGTTCAATTCCCTGGTCTACAAGAGCTCTACTTAGATTACACATGTCTCTCACCTCACTCTCGAATTCTTCTGTCATGGCAATATCAAAATCTTCATGTAACCGCTTCTTTTTTTCTTCTGGCGTGGCGCCCATATATTATTTTCCCTAGCGGTAATTAACATTTCAAGTAATCCCTTTGGCTTGTTGTGTCCACCTTATAGGGTACATTATAAAAATCTTCATATTGTGAAAGATTAATAAGTTCTTTGAAAAATGGGCAAGCCCAAAACAGACCTGCCCATCAACAATATTATCCTACTTATTTCATTGCACACAAATTCTCATCAATCCATTTCTGGACATCTTTTTCGCTTACCTTAACCAGACGGGCGATCTTTTGGATATTCATGCCTTCTTCTGCCATAGAAAGAGCGGTTTCTTTTTTTGCCTTTAGCTCGCCACGTTTCTCTCCGCTTTCCATTCCTTCACTATAGATTTTCTCCATTTCATGGCACATAAGCTCAACCCCTTTCTGTGTCTCTTTCAATTCATACATTCGTTTTGCAAGAATCGGACTGTGCATCTCATCTGCCTTTTTACAGTGTAGATCATGCATCAGTCTTCCCAGTTCTGTATCATCCTGATTCCTGGAATTTACATATATGATATATGCTTCATCTTGAAAAGCCTCGTTCAGTTCTTTAATCTGCCGGTCAATGTGGTAAATGGGAAGTCCATATCCAAGAATATCGTCCCGAGTAATAAAAATTACATAGCTTTCCGGCAGTTCCTCAAAATCCTGTCCGGGATTTAAGGTATTCATATCCATCAGTCCACTATGGTACCGGGCTCTTTTGGGGGAAGCTCCTTCATTATCCTGCTGGATTTCCACATCAAATTGTTTGCCTGTGGAATCCCTGGCAACGCAGTCCATTACTGCGGAGCGTCCCTGCAAATTTTTATAATCTTTTTGGATTACCTGATCAATCACGTATAAATCCTGTTTCTCCATAATGACCTGCAGAACATATTCCAGACATTCTCTTTTCTTGAACACGTTTCGCATAAATATATCACTCATGAGTGTAAAATTCTTAATAATGCCTTTGTATTTTTCGTAGCGTGACTCTAAATCACTGTTTAATAGGGTGTTTTCATCAGTCATTTACAGCAATCACCTCCTGGCATTTTCGATTGATGAATGTGAAAGAACTTTTATCTGATTCTATCTTAACATTAATGGAATTCCTTTACAAGATACTTTTTATGATGAGTGAACAGGTGCAATAGAAAATACCAGCAATAGCCGTTTGGAAAGCGAACTGTAACCATAAGAAGTATTATTAGATAACTGATAGATTGCATAAAAACTTGTTTTTTACAAAAATATCAATTTTTGTCACATAAAAGAGGCATGATACGAAGTCTGAAACGGAAAAGTGATTGCAAAAGGTGGTCAAAAATGGCCTTTTGTCAAAGGCTTATTTTGTGTTATTAAATCCCTTTTAAGCTTAAATAACACAAAATAATACAAAATGATACAGATAAAAAGGTAGGAAATAACGGCAAATAGCACTAAGTGATTTTAAAAGGGAGTAGGTAAAAAAATTGTGTCCTAGACATCCGGAAAACAAAACGCCACACGGACATCTATCCCGTCTAAATTTTTCATTACAGAGTTGATTTCCCCGCCGATATAGCGGGCTGCTTTGTCAACACTGAGCAATATTTCGTCACTAAGTGCTAATTTTCTCATTCTTTTCCTTTCACAATTTATCACCATTTGCCAAATACAGAACTTCTTCTGTTTAGATTTGGATAGTGCCTTTTTTTCTGAATAAGTGGGAAAAATAATGCTCATTTTTGAACCTATTTTTACCCCGAAAACGGCATTTGGTCACTGCGGTACCGGCTGTGGTATATGCCGTTAATTATCCTATTATAATACAGGTCATTTCAGAAATTCAAGAGAAATCGTGTGCTTTTGTGGAAATGGTGAAAATTGTCTGCTGTCACTGCTTTTTTACAAGATTCTTTCTTTTTCAATGTTTTTTTCATTTACTTAATTCGTTCCCATATACCTATCTAAGTATTCTTCCACCGTCTCCATCCACTGTCTGCTTATTTTATTATCATTTTGTAGTCCATGTCCTGAATGTGGAAGCACATAATATTTGTAATCAACATTGTTTTCTTTCAGAGCTGCCTCAAGTCTCTTGGATGCTTCAAATGGTTGAACATGATCACATGCTCCATAGGCTACCACTGTAGGAATTGGGTTTTCGCATACCCAGTCTGCTGCTGAAATTGCCTTCATTTTTGAGGCATAGCTTCCATCAGCTATTTCATTCGGAGTTATTTCTGAGCCACTCATAACACTGAATAAACCAGCCCCTGCTGTTCTTGATTCATCGTTGTCCACTCCTAATCCAAAGATACCCCAGTCCTCTACATAAAAGCTTGATGGTCCAACTGCTCCAAAGGTAAACACAACCGGCACAGGAGCCTCATCCGCATCTCTATAAGCATAAATCATTGCAAGTGTATGTCCGGCTGAGCCACCGGCTACTGTCATTTTATTTATGTTATATCCATTTCTTTTTGCTTCTTCAACAACCTGTGGAATTGCAGCTTTTATTTCATTAGATTCTTGGAGTACGCTTGCGTTATTGAATTCTGTCCGTAAAGTATAGTTAATCCCTGCGGCTACATATCCTTTCTTACATAACCATGCCAGCATTTCCTCGTCATCCGATTTATCACCGGAAGTAAATCCACCTGCATGGATATAAACCACAAGTCCATAGTTTGCTTTTGATGAATCCTTAGGTAAATATAAATCATATTTGTTCAATTCCCCTTCTCCATATGAAATACCAGTAAGCTTTGTTCCTATTTTCTCACTCCACTTCATAGAATAATCTGCCATCCAAGAAGGCTGTATTAACAGTTTTGATAGAATACCTATAATAAAAGCCCCAATAAACACTAATATTCCAATCCAAATAGGCACGGTTTTTTTCCTTCTTTCCCTTTTTTCTTTGTTTTTAATCATAAGATGTTACCTCCAAATAAAGTTCCACCGAGCAACAGGTTCATAAGTGCTCTTACCGCTAACCTTCCAAGTACAAATGCAACAATTGCAATGATTCCAATTATGATGATTCTTTTTACTTGTATTGACATTTCACGCCCTCCTGTATGAATATTGATAAAAATGTATTGACTTTTCGTCGAGACGATTGTATCATCAAATTGACGTTGAGACAAGTGTCTCGGCAAAAATGAGACACTGGATAGGAGTTTGTATCAGCATGAATAATCAAGAAAAAAACACATATGTACGTAACCAAATACTTACAACTTTACTGGAAATGATGAAAACCGAAAGCTTCAACTCAATTACAATAAGCGATCTTGTAGCAAAAGCAGAGGTTGGGCGTGCATCCTTTTACCGAAATTACCGAACAAAAGAAGACGTCCTGCGTGAAGAAGCAGAACGCCTAAAAAAAGAACTTAAAACCATTCGCAAGAACGATAACCCTTATGATGTTCGATTGATTTTAATTCGTACTTTGGATTTTTATAAATTACATACGGACTTTTACATAACATTATATAACTCTGGTCTTAAGCAAATGATCCAAGATTCTATTGTTGATGAATCATTGATATCAGACAATCAGCCAGCTCCTCTTGCATATACCGCATCCGCTTTTTCCTACCTTATTTATGGTTGGATAATTGAATGGATCAGACGTGGAATGAAAGAAACAAGTGATGAGTTGATTGCTATGTTTGAAAATAGTTGAACAAATTATTATTCTCAAAAAGCAAAATTGAGTTATCCCTATTACAAGGATGAGCAACAGAACAGTTACAGTAAATCCAAATAACTTTAATACTTTAAAAAGCATCTTTTTCGTCATTAATTCATCTTTCTTTTTTCCCCAATCCTTCCAGCTTTGATTTCTTCTTCAATGAACGGAAGCTTTTTATCCAGATCATAAAGCACTGATAATCCCAGGCAAACCAGGCAAATCACGGTCGGCATCCAAATGTAGAGCAGCTTGATGGCGTGAATTGCACTGGTTGGCTGTACAGCCAGAGATGCATCAAATTTTCCTGCATCCAATACGAATCCCAGGATGATCGTTCCCAGTGCAGATGACAGCTTATTTACAAAAGAGAACGCTGCATTTCCCATTCCGATTGCTGTCACACCGCTCTTCCAGGTTCCATAAGTAAGTGTATCCTGCAGAAAGCTTCCCGCAGGTGCCGCAATGAAACCAAATCCAATTCCCACAATTGCAGAAGCTGCAATAACAATCGTCTTTTCTAAAGTAATCTGCGGCAGAAACCATCCTACAGCACTGATTGCAAGCCCTATAGCCATGGTATTTCTTTTTCCGATTTTCGTCATAACTGGAAGAGCAAGAATAATACCCACTAATAAAACGATATATAACACAGAAGCCAATGTTCCCTGAAGACTGATATCCTCCATTACATATTGCGCAAAATATACTGTCGCGCTGGAAGCATAGCTCATTAGAAAATAGAATCCCAGGCACATAACCAGACATAGAATCCAGTATTTGTTGGTAAACAGAGATCTGATTGCTGTCCAAAACGGCACTTCTGCCTCCCGATGAACGGTTTCTTTTTTCTCTTTTTCCTGTTTAGTTAAAGTATCCTCTGTTTCCCGGCTTTCAGAATCGGAAACATTGTGGATCCGTTCCCTTGTCAGCAGAAAAGCTAGTACTGCTGCAGCTGCATAAAACACCAGATAAACCAGTATCGTCAGCGTAAATCCTCTTTGTGTGTATGTTTCTCCGCCACCAAAGAACTTACAGATTTTCATAAAGAAATTCGTAACCAGAATTGTAAAAACTGTATTGGAAATCATACTCATGACTCCTACGATTCCTCTTGACCTGGTATCCATGGTCATAAAACCAATCATGGAAGAATGTGCAATCGCATTGGCAGTAAAACAGACCGTTGAAGCAAGATTATATGTAATGAAAACATAAACATATTTCCAGGTCTCTGATAATCCCGGCGGCATCCAGAACAGAAAAAGCATACACATGGACAACGGCAGAATCATCCGCAAATACCACGGTCTTGCCTTTCCATATTTGCTTTTGGTCTTGTCAATGATACGTCCCATCAGGATATCCGATACTCCGTCAAAGCATTTGGAGATAGCCATGACCACGCCTACCTGCGTCAGACCAAGATATAATACATTAGAATAATAAATCAGCAAAAAAGCGGATACAATATATCCGGCAATATTGGTTCCTGCCCCGAAAAAATATCCAAGATAATCCGGAAATCTCAATTTTGCATCCGGAGATAAATCTCTTTTCTTTCTTATCATGATTTCTCCTTTACCACACTTTTCTTCCATATGTGCTACTATTGCACATTCAACCTTATCTTACTGATATCTTTGATTGGTTCTTCCATAAAAGCAATATCAAAATAATCAAGCGTCCTGATATCCCCATGAAAAAAACACTTCATTTCACCAATTCCCGGAAGATCTACCACATTTTTTGTCTGAGGAACCTCGTTTTTCAAAAGAAGCATCATGTGGGAAAGATACTCTTTGGGAATCGCACAGCGGTCATGGGCAGAATACATCACATCAAAATCTGCTGTTTTCAGATTTTCGAGAGAGGCGCAGAATTCTTCAAAGCTCACCTGTTCATGCAGTCCGTAAAGAAGTCTTCGTGCACAGGTATCTCCCGAAAGCAGCACTCTGCATTTTCTGTCAAGAAGCAGAATACTTCCCGGCGTATGTCCCGGGATGTGAAAAACTTCCAGCTCCCGTCCGCCAAGGTCGATCACATCGCCGGCTTCCAGCCCATGGATGATCGGACATGGTTCCACAGGTGGAAATCCCAGCATTCCTTTTTTCAGTAAAAATTTATCTTTTGTATTCATCCAGACATCCTGATACTGGTTCAGATAAAACGCATGGTCGTAGTGCCCATGGCTCAATACAAGCTGCACCGGTTTACCGGCAAGCTTTTCCGCATACGTCTTCAGTTCCGGTGAATTCACTGCCAGATCCAAAAGAACCGCCCTTTCTTCTCCAGTGATCAGATAAGAATTCGCAGTCGCATTTCCCGGTGCCAGAGATTTTCCATCTTCTGTAGGCCCCTGTTCCGGATCAGAAATCAGATAGATTCCCTGCGCAATCTCTACATGAAATAATCTTGCTGTGTTTTTGTTTTCTTCCATAATATTTCCTCCACATTAAAATGAATCCATACAGTTTAAATGACTATCCGTAATCCGCTTTATTTTTCTGATTCGGTTAACTTCCAAATACAAGTTCCTCAACTTTCTCGCTGATATACGAACCTGAACCTCCAAGATCTGAACGATTTGTCATAAAAACAGCTTCCAGTTTTTCATCCGGACAAACAAAAAAATGTGTTCCGAATGCTCCACTCCACCCATAAGTTCCCTTATGTGCATAACTTCCCGAAAGCTCTGGATTCTGTCTGATTTTAACGCTCAGCCCCCAGGTAAATCCTGGTTCCGGTTCCAGATGCTGCTTCTGAGCCTCTGTATGCATCAGACACACTGTTTCAGGTCTTAAAAATTGTTTTCCCTGATACATTCCATTACTGCAAAGCATCCTCGCCATATGTTCATAATCCGTAATCGTACCATACAGTCCGCCGCATCCGGCTTCATACCGATAAGCACCATGCCGCAGAAATTCCTGCGTATCCTCTTTCGTATCCGTTACATCTACCAGTTTGTTTCCTTTCCGTTTTACCAGCCTCACCAGACGTTTTTCTTGCTCTTTATTCGGAAAAAAGGTGGTATCCTTCATTTCCAGAGGTGCAAAAACTTCTTTCCGCAGATATTCTTCAAAGCTTTTTCCAGACACCAGACTGACGATATATCCCAAAATATCAAAGCCTGCCATTGGTGAATAACCGGTATCTGTCCCCGGCTGAAAATCCAGGATATAAGAAGTGTAACGCCTGATACGTTCTTCCAGGGATTTATCCTCCGGTTTCATCTTCATAAAGGAAAGCAGCCCCACCCAGCCCTGTTCCAGACCGGAAGCATGGGAGAGCAGATCACGAATCGTAATCTCCCGCTTTGCCGGTTCAGTCTTCACTTTGTCCATGCGGAAAGTAAGAAGATTCCACACCATCTTTCGTTTTTTCAGATTCTGACTTATATAACGTGGATCGCAGCAGACGGGAAGCCCGGCAAATTCAGGAATGTATTTTGAAACTTTGTCATCAAGTCTGATTTTTCCTTCTTCTATCAGTTTCATAACGGCTACACCCGTCACACATTTCGACATGGACATCAGGCGGTACATGGTATCATATTCAATTGATCGGCTATGTTCCAGATTTTGAAATCCCCATTTATTCTGATATATGATCTCATCATTTTTTCTCACAATCAATGCTCCACCGAGCATTTCCTGATTAGAAATGTAGGCATTCATTACTTTTGAAATATCTTGTACTTCCATTTACTCTTCATCCTTTTCAGCTTCAGTATTAATCAAATCCTTCTTACTATAGTCTTGTCTTTCTACAGAATATATTAGTATTTTTATCCCAAATTGTAATCATTCTATTTTGTTTACATATCATATAATCTTGTTTTAATCCGACTGTATTGGTCAGGTAGATCAGCACAAAACTGGTTATAAGTCCATGCAAGCCTGATCAGTTTATTCTGCAAAAAAACATCGGGAAATGTTAAAAAAATGAGGAGTATGCCATACGATTCGTACAACATACTCCAAAGAACCTAAGAAAAGTATCATCCTCTTTTTCTTTTATTCATAATCCTCGATTTTCCATTTATCATGCCAGTCAATATATACCATCTCACCGTCAAATCTTAGCGGTAGCCACACATAATCTGCAATTGAAGTGTTTCGGAAAGAATGCCCTTTCAGATAAGCTGCCATCTCTTTCATGGCATTATCTGAATGATGATTCGGATCAAAATGTTCACGAAACAGCCTGCCATACACCTCATACTCAAGATGCTGTAATTCGGGAAGCCACCGATCAGCACATGCAATATAAAGATCTTTTTTTCCTTCTACTTTAAAAACACATGAAATCTGGGAGTGAAAAGATGTATTGGAAGCATCCCCCACATGCGGGTTTCCAAGCACTGTAAACGGGCCATGCCAGGTATCTGCTACAGCTGCTTCTGATGGATTCGGAAAATAATCCGTTGTGCCGGAAGTAATCAGATAATGCTTCCCTTTTCTGCAGAAATGTGCAGTTGCCTCACGAACATCCGGAGGACACAAATGCGGAAAATGTGTACTGTAATATCCAGTGACACCGGTATAATCATCCGTAAGATCTGCACAAATGGTTTCTGAATGAACCCTTTCAAAATAATAATAAGCTTTCCCGTCAGGTGCTACAGCCAGATCAAAATCTCCTGCACTCATACCAAGAGGACGGAGCCCCTCCTTTACCATTTCATATGGACCGAGAATATTGTCAGCTGTCATTACCGTTTCCGTCTGTACCCCATCCTTATGCATAATCTTCATCCAGCATACATATTTTCCTGTCATCCTGTTGTAAATGATGTGGGGACGGTCCAGCATTACACTGGTAGGGCAAAGGGATGATTCCGGTTTATCCGGTTCCGGTTCTATGATCAGTCCTTTATCCTCCCAATTGTACAGATCCTTAGAAGCGTAACATCTCACACCCCATGTCCAGATATCATTGTCCCCTGTGGTTTTCTCTTTATTTTCACCATACCAGTAATAGGTTCCATCAATATAGATAACAGAACCGCCATGTGCATGGATCCGTTTTCCTTCTGTATCCAGCCAGATCTGGCCCGGATGAAATGCATCATACATTGCGCAACCTCTTTTCTTCAAATGCTTCTTTCTGTCCACTCGTAGCTTCCGCTGCCCACATCATATACCTGATTGTTCCAGTATACCGTGGCTGTTGTATTTGCCGGAATAGAAACCGACAGTTTTTCCTTGTCCCAGTATACAGAGATCTCTCCTGCCTCACACTCAAAGGTTCGTCTGCACCAGGACAGATGACTGTCCATATCCGGCCGGATCACGATATGGGAATAACCCGGGGTATCACTGTCAATTCCTGCAATATGCCGGCAGATCCAGTCATCCACACAGCCAAAGGCATAATGATTGAAGCTTACATACCTTCCTCCACGGGCTGCATCATCTGCATCCCAGGATTCCCAGATGGTTGTTGCGCCATGATACACCTCATACAGCCAGGAAGGCCGTTTCTCCTGCCACAGGATCTGATGGGCGGTTTCTGTTTCTCCCAGATCACACAGCACATCCAGGATAAAGGGAGTAGCCAGAAATCCGGTGCCAATGCACCTGCCGCTTTTTTCAAGCAGACTTAAGAACTTTTCCTTATACGCATCGCATAGATCTTCAGGAACCAGACCAAAGGCAAAAGCCAGCACATAAGCTCCCATCAGGTCATCCGGCATCAGATTCCTTCGCATTATTCCTTCCTGAATGGAGGTTTTCATCTTTGCTGCTATGTTTCCATAGTCTTTTGCTTTGTCCTTTTTCCCGAGGACTTCACAGATCTCCGTCATCTTCTTAATTGTGACATATCCGAAAAACGGGGCGATATAATAAGCGGTCTCCCTGCAGATTCCAAAAGGCTCCCCTGTATGGTCCTCTCTTCCCGGTACAAGCCACTCTCCAAAATGGAATCCCGTATTCCAGAGATACCGGTCATATTGTTCCGGGATATCCAGGGTGCTCTGTTTTTCAGCAGCATGGATAATGTATTCACACCATTTCTCCATGGCCTCATAATTTTCTTTCAGTACCAGTCTGTCTCCTGTGACCTGATACATTTCATAGGGGATCCAGACAATGGCATCGCTCCATCCGGCAACACCGGATATTGTATCCTCTCCACATCTGGCAGATGCATCCTTCATCAGATTTTCATACAGCTTCATATATGGAGAAACGATCATAACCACGCCATCCCCTGCCTGATCCAGCCGGACAGAGTTCAGCCAGCTTTTCAGGAAAGGCGTGAGCTTTTCGTTTTTCAAAGCCGTTTTTGCATATATCAGCAAATCCCCGGTATATCCGCCTTTTTCCCTTGACGGGCAATCGGTGGGAACAGACATCATATTACTGTATTGTGACCACCGGACATTCTGATACAGGCGATTCAGCCGTGCATCTGAACATGCAAAGGTTCCGGCATTCTCCTTTGCCGTACTTAAAAGAACGGCTGTGAAATCCTCTTTACGGACATCTTCTATGCCTGTAACACGGATATAACGGAATCCATGGAAAGTAAACAATGCTTCATGCACAAAGGGGTCTCCTGCTGAAATCACAATGTCCTTCTGAGGAGCAAACATCGTGTCGATATAATTTCCCTTTTCATCAAGGATCTCAAAATAATCCAGGGAAACTGTCTGTCCTTTTGGAACATCGATCTTGATCCTTGCCCTTCCGGCCAGAACCTGCCCAAAATCCACGATGGTCTCTCCCGCAGGGGAGGTAAATACTTCCACCGCAGGAATCTCCCTTATTGGAAGGATCGGCTCCATAGGCTGTACATGCAGAAAATCATAACCGTAGTCTTTTATCATAACCGGCTTTTTTTCACCGGAAGCAAGGGTAAGATCCTGCTTTTCTCCCTGATAAAGATCTGAGTAGACAATGAAATCCGTCCTGCAGGTTTCACTTCCATCCGATAAGATCATTTCAGATGTCTCATCCTCATAAGTCAGCTCCATCTGAATGACGACAGACGGTTCTTTGTGTCTGTCTTGCATCACAGGCCCTGCCTGGCTGCTGAAATACCAGCCATCCCCCACATACATCTGAAGTACATTCCTGCCTTCTGTAAGAAGCTCCTTTACATCATAAACCTGATAATATAAGCATTTTCCATATGGAGTAAACTCCGGTGCAAATTCCCTCTGATCCGGCCGCTTTTTGTTCAAGGTAAGTCTGTACACACCATGAGCAGATGCATAGATTCTGGCACTTTTTACCCGTTTTTCAAGCAGGAACTCCTTTTCAAAAAGAACCGGCGGATAACTGTTTCCGAAATTTTGTCCACATGCATTCTTTCTCTCAAATGAGCACTCGATCCATTTTGCCTTCCAGTCTGCCTGACGAAAAAAGGCTGTCTCGAACACCGCCTTTGCAGATGCACTTTGTCCATGGGAATCCCATACCGTCACAGTCCACTGATATCTCGTTTCAGAAGAGAGAGGGGATCCTTTATACTCAATAAAGGACTGTTCCCGTGAGAATACTTCACCTGTATCCCACAAGAAATCTTCTCCTCTTTTCACAATAATCCTGTACTTTTCCTGTATGACATTGGGTCTGCTGCTGCATATTTTCCATGAGAAACAAGGAGTTTTATCGATCACAGGCTGCTCCATATGCAGGGTTTTCAGATCATATAGCTTCATACCATTTTCTCCTTCATCAGTTCATCCCAGAATGCCACGGCACGGTCCGTCCATCCTTCTGCCTCTGTCTCAGTTCCCAGGCCAAATCCATGGCCTCCGGTCTTCGGATGCTCATACCTGCTGGAAACGCCCAGTTCCTCCAGCCTATCCGCAAACTCTCCCGTATTCCATATCGGAACGACATTGTCGTCTTCCGCCTGGATCATAAAAACAGGCGGATAATCCTGATCTGCCATTTCGTCTATATTATAGGGTCTGCATATCTCCTCAGAATAGCCGGTTCCAAAATATCCTGCAAGCATGATCTGCTGAAGCTGTGCCGGAAGCGGATGGATGGTTCTCCATACGGAGATCAATGGATAGTCCAGCATGAGGATTTCTGCAGCCGGATATCCGTATTTCGCATATCCCAGTCCCTTTAACCCCCAGCAGGCAGCCAGATGTCCCCCTGCTGAAAAGCCTCCTACGGCATAATGTCTTGCGTCAATATCAAACTGATCTTCATGGTCTTTCAGAAACCTGTATGCAGCCGACAGATCTTCCATGGGTTTTGGAAACAGTGGCTCTTTCCCGGCCACACGATAGTTCAGGCAGAACACTGGCATTCCCATTTCACTTAATCTTGCTGCCACCGGAAAGGCTTCCCCCAGGGAACACACAGCTCCATAGCCACCTCCGGCAGCAAGGATCACAAACCTTTTCTGTCTATTTCTTTCGCCTCTTGGCGGAAAATAGATCAATTTCACATGTTCCTTTTCCGGACACTTGGCAATCTCCGCCTCACCATAAACGTCAAACAGGAGCTCTTTCCCATCCCCCCCGTTCTCAATGATACAGTTCAGGCCATATGCCATATCCTTTGCACTCCATGTGGGTGTCTTATCCTGAATATCACGAAGGGTGCGGCTCTCATCCGACAGATGTTCCGTTCCGTCCTCTGCCGTATTATAGATCAGATAATGTGCGATTTTCTTTAATACTCTATCATTTTTTATTTCTTTTACCGTTGTATCAACTGTGATCATTATCTCAGTCCTTTCTCACGCAGTTCTTTTTGGATTTCTGCTATTCCATTCTTCTCAAGGTCAATTTTAGAAAAACAGAATGCTGCCAGCAGATATAATACTGCCGGGTATACACTTGCCAGCAGACGGATCATAAGAATAGCACTGTCCGGCTGTGTCACTGCAACATCTGCCTGGCTGCTGATATAACCGCTTGCCGCCATCATGACACCGGAAATGCCCGCTGCAAGGCCAATGCCGATTTTTCCTCCCATGGTTGCAGCAGAGGAGATCGTACCGTCCATGGGCTTTCCGGTTTTGTAAAGTGCATAATCACAGATTTCCCCTGTCATCGGAATCAGGGCTACCGTAAATGGGATCACCGCCACACTTCCGATGGTTTTTCCAACCATGAATATAGCAAGATTGTTGTTTGCAAATAAGATGATCAGATGGCTGATTGCTGCAGTTACCATCCCAAATACCACGCAGTTTCGCTTGCCCACACGGTTGATCATCGGCACTGCAAACGGGAGCAGGAATACCATCAGCATGCCCGGAAGGTTGATGATCGTCGCAACCCCCACATCCTGAAATACATATTTTGCGTAATAATTTGCAACAGGAGCTGCGGAAAGATTATAAAGGATGGTTCCAATGGCAAGATAGATAAAGTATTTGTTTTTGATCAGTGCCTTAATGGATTCTTTCACTGTCTGGTTTTCCTTTAGCTGATCTTTGGAATTCTCTGTTACCGTCTCTCTTGTGCACAAAACACCGATCACACAGGCCAGCACTGCCATCACTGCAAAAACAAGCGTTGCCGTTGTATAAGCTTCCTGGCTTTCATTCATCGCAGAAAGGATCTTTGGCACCACCAATCCGATCATAAGTACCGGGATGAGGGATCCATAAGCAGAAAATACCCCAAGGACACCTCTTTGTCTGGAATCTGATGTCAATAAGTTGTTCAGTGTTCCACAGGCCACCGAAACCATGGTGCCAAAGAATGGATTTGCAAGGAAATAACATCCGGCGCAAAACGCAACCTTGCCGGTATAAGACAGGTTTCCCGGGCAGTTAAAGAGCAGCATGATGGAAACGGCAATGCCGATCCCTCCTGCCAGTACCCACGGCCTTGCTTTGCCAAGTCTTGTATGTGTGCGGTCAATGATCATTCCCATGATAATGTCCGTGACACCATCTGTGATTTTGGTGATCATCAGGATCATTGCCACAGCCCCCATGGAGATTCCCACTGCATCTGTGTAATAGAGATTAATATAATTCGGCACATATCCGGTTGCCACGGCACTTACCATGGCACAAAACAGAATCCCGATCTTCTGGTTGGCTCCAAGCCTGTTCTCTGCTGCTGTATTCTTTTGCTTCTTCTGTTTAAACATGTTATCCTCCTTATGCCCGGATGTCTCTTAACTCTCCGATTGCTTTGTCGAAATTTTCTGTTGGATTGCGGAACAATGCCGCACGGGTTTTTGAATCATTCAGGCATTTATTCATTGCTTCCTGATCTTTACGGTTTGTTCCATAATAGATCTCCGGCACATATTTTTTCAGTATCTCAACGGCTCTTTCATCTGCAAACAATCTTTCATATGGTGTGTCGGCAGAATATAACGCCCGATAGTCCTTATCTGTCCGGATATGGAAGTCATAGCTTCCTGCTTCCAGAATCTTTGATTCCTGTTCCGGCAGGATCACCTCTGCCTCACATCCAAATGGAATCTCGATGTAGAAAGAAAGGCTTCCATCGTCTTCAATACGCCAGTTAGAAACATATTTTCCGCTTACGCTGTCATAGCTACATTCCATATGTCCCAGACGTATTTCCGGACAGGGCGCGATCCTTGCCTTTTTAAAGCCCGGTGCCGTAGGAACGATTCCTGCCGCATAACGGTAAAGAAATTCCACAACGCTTCCATAAGAATAATGGTTCAGGCTGTTCATTTGTGTTCCGCTTATGGTTCCGTCAGGAAGCACGCTGTTCCAGCGCTCCCAGATCGTAGTCGCCCCCAGGTTTACTGCGTACAGCCATCCCGGAAATCCTTCATATAAAAGCAGGTCATAGGCCTTATCGACCATACCGTTTTCTGCAAGCACACAGTTCATCATGGTGGAGCCCACAAATCCCCCCTTCAGCCTGTTCAGGTCCTGCTTCATCCTGTTTTTCAGTCCGTCGATAACTTTTTGTTTATCTTTATAAATACCGAATTTCAGTGCCACAAGATATCCGGTCTGGGTATCCACTGCCAGTCGTCCGGAAGATGTAAAGTATTCACTCAAAATCGCTTCTTTGATATCCTCTGCCCTGTCCGCATATTCAGATACTTCCGCAAGCCCAAGTGCCTCGGCAGCATCTGCCACATATCTTGTGGATGCCCAGTAATACATGGAACACACATAGCCGTTATCCGTCCTGCCAAAGGTACTCTGCTCTGTGGCTCCGTCCAGTGCCAGCCAGTCACCAAACTGGAATCCGAAATCATACAGATTTTTCTTTCCCCTGCTGCAGTCCTGCCGGTAAACGTAATCCACCCAGTCCTTCATTAAAGGATAATTGACTGCCAGTTCTTCCTTACTTCCATAATAATCATACAGCATTTTGGGCATAAATGCCGCCACATCACTCCAGATACCGGCTGTCAGGCCCGGAAAGGCATTTGGCAGGTAAATTGCCGCACCGCCATGATTCCGTTTCTGGTCAGAGCGTAAATCCCGAAGGAATTTATGGTAAAACGCCCTTGTATCCATGTGATAGCCTGCCGTTGTGCAGAATACCTGTGCGTCTCCTGTCCAGCCCAGACGTTCATCCCGCTGCGGGCAGTCTGTGGGCATGTCCACAAAATTGGATTTTAATCCCCACAGAGAGTTTGAAAAGAGCTGATTGATCTTAGGATTTCCCGTTTTTATGAATCCGATCTGATCCATCTCAGAATAAATTGCCCTTCCTTCAAAGCAGGAGGCATCCACCTGTTCAAGCCCACTGACTTTCACATAACGGAAACCGAAGAATGTAAAACGCGGCTTGATTTCTCTTGGTACGCCATCCGATACATAAGTAAATCTGGATTCTGCGTGACGGTAATTCTCATGATAGAAGTTTCCTTCCTGCAGGATTTCCCCAAATTCCAGGGCCATGGTAATTCCCTGGGGAATCGGCTGCGTACATACCACATGCCCGGCGAAGTTCTGCCCGAAATCCAGCACGGTTTCCCCTGCCGGAGTATGGATCACTTCCTTTACAGGCAAATGCTCCATATCATGCAAAGCCGGTGAGTATCTTGCGCACAGCTTTCCCGGTGCCTCTATCAGAACCGGTTCTTTCCACGTTTCTGCCTGCCAGTTTCCATAATCCTGGATTTCTCCATTATAGATGTCCGACAAAGTGGTAAAGCTTTTGCGATACTGCCAGCTTTCATCTGTACAGATTGTTTCCGTGGTACCATCTGTATACCAGATATGCAGCTCTGCGATCAATGCAAGGGGACGTTCATAATGTGTCGGCTCTCCCAGCCCAAAATGTCCGCGGTACCATCCGTCGCCCAGAAGAACCATCCATTCATTTTCCGTATCCAGCAGTTCTGTCACATCATAGGTACAATACTGGTAATGCTCCTCATAATCATTGATAAATGGCGCCAGCAGATCATTTCCGACCTTTTTTCCTCCCAGATAAGTTTCAAAAATACCAAGACCACAGATATATAACCTGGCGGATTTTATCTCTTTTTTTATGGAAAAGTTTTTTCTGAATTCCGGATGGGTATCTTCCCCCCGTACTCCAAGCCACTTTGCCGTCCACGGATCTTCCAGCTTTGCTGTCTCAAAATACAGGACATCACTTTTACTCTCTTCCCCCACGTCACTATGTACCGTAATCTGAAAATAATAGCGTGTATACGGTTTCATGGAAAACTCTATAACCGTACCCAAAGAGTTCAGGCCGCCTTCCTTTTCCCAGATAACCTCAGACATTTTTTCATCCTTGGCCACCTGAATTTTTGCCCGAGTCTGTTTCTTTCCTTTATTGTTTCTGACTTTCCATGAGCAAAGCAAATGTTCAAAATCAAAGCCCATGGGATGATCCAATCCATTTATTTTTACTGCATAAATTTCCATTTTATCCTTCCTTCTTTGTCTTTTGTGTTTGTCTTCGTTTTTGATGGTTCCATTTTATCTCCGGTTTCTATAAATGAAATCCACTTATATTGGTCAAATATCATATAATCTTGTTTTTTCTTTTGTTTGCTATATAATAGAAATATCAAACTCGAAATGAACGATATATCATCCTGAACCAACAAGATTTATGGAGAAAAGCTATGTTTGAAAAAATACCATTTACCAACATTGTTGCCAAGAACCGACTTTTATCAAAAAATCTGACAAAAAAAGATTATGAAAATCCCGTTTATAACAAAGAGAATCTCATGAACTCCAAATTTGTCATCAGCGGCAGTGCAGATTCTTTTCAAATGCCGCCGATTACAGATTTTGCTGTTCAGAATCTTTTTCATGTGGAAAGTTTCATGATCTTTCATTATGGCTTTGATTCCTTTACAGAGCGGCAGAATTTCCATTCTTTTCTTATCATGTATACTTACTCCGGTCAGGGAATCCTTACCTATCAAGGGAAAAACTATACTCTGAAAGAAGGCGATGGTGCATTTATCAATTGCATGGACTATCATCTTTATAAAGCAGACAGAATGCAGTGGGATACGGCTGTTCTTCACCTGAATGGGCCTCTTCTTGCGGCATTTCATGCACAATATATGCAGAATGGTTCTCCCGTTTTTCATGAAGAAACCAATGGCTCCTTTCAGAAACTTCTGGAGCATCTTCTGAAGCTCTACAGCATTCCTCACCTTTACCGTGACTGGCAGGCGTCCACATGCATTGACAATATGCTGAATCATCTCCTTCTATTAACGGCCCCGGAGGAAAAAGGAAAAATTAACACACCGGAATACATCCGCTATCTGATAAAATATATGGAAAATAATTATACTCAGAAGCTGACCCTTGACTATCTCGCAGAATTTGCCTGCATGAATAAATATTACCTGTCCAAAGAATTCAAAAAATATACCGGGTTCTCCCCCAACGATTATCTCATTTCCCTTCGGATCAACAGGGCAAAACAGCTTCTGGAAGGCAGCTCGCTACCGGCATCCAAGATTGCCCACGAAGTAGGTATCCACGATATCAACAATTTTACAAATCTGTTTAAAAAGAAAACAGGCATGACCCCCATTCAATATCGGACTACCGCACAGGAAATATCTATTCATCATTATCAGAGCGGAACTGACAACATGGTATGATATTTTGACAAGATTATATGATTCATATGGATTATTGATAAACTATAATCTTCTCAGATTCTATTATGATTTCTATTTACGGAGGATAAATTATGCTTGAAAAAGAGAAGATTCGCTTTTTTGATACAGAAAGACTGACAGAAACGAAAGATTTTTCAGCACACTGTAAAACTTCTTATCTGCAGTCTGCCCTGAAAGACCGTTTCCCTGATATGAAGTTTCAGGTAACCTCTGCCTCCATCAACCAAACCGGCATGTATGTTTCCAAAGAAGCTGCATGGATAAAACTTATAGGCGGTGATAACCGGATTCGCAATCTGCCCCCTTATTGTGAGGTCACCATTGATGTCAGCACAGGCAGGCATACCCAGACGATCATTATCTGGTCCCCTTTTGCCTGGAATGACCGGTTTGCCGGAACTGCAGGAGGTGGTACATGCACAGGCGGAAGGGGACAGATCAATACACCAAATAATACACAGAGAGGCTGGACCATGGGCTATGCACTGATAAACGGTTTTACCTGTGCCACCACGGATTCTGGCAATCAGGGAAGCTGCGATAAGTGGGGAAGGGACAGAGAATGTCTGGAAAACTGGAGTTACAGGGGAACCCACAATATGACGATCTTTGGAAAAGCAGTCGCTGAAATCCTGCACGGCCGACCAGTCAGATATTCCTATATGAACGGCGGTTCCGGTGGAGGCAGACAATCCCTTGCAGAAGCACAGTTTTACCCGAATGATTACGATGGTATCTGGGCAAGCTGCCCTGCCATCAACTGGACACAATTTCTTGCTTCCGGTCTTTGGGCTGTCACTGTCATGAATGAATATGATCACATTCTTGGTTTCCACAAAATCAACGCTTTCCGCGATGCTGTACATAACAGTGTCGGAGGGAAAGAAAACTATTTCCAAGTGGAAGAAAGGATTGATTTTGACCCATATACCATCCTGGGTCAGAAGACAAAAGGAGGAAAAATCACAGAAAAGGATTGTCTTGTCATGCAGGAAATCTGGAAAGGACCTCATACCACTGGAAATGATTTTCTCTGGTACAGCTTCCTTCCCGGAGGAACCTTCTGGAATAAAATCATCCCGATTGGCTCCTTTTACTATCCATTGATTGGAAAAAGACCGAAATGCTTCTCATTGGTTGAACAATATGTTCATCTTGCTTTTGAAGATCCCAAGAAGGATCTTCTCCATCTGAAAATCAGGGATTTCGAAAAAGTCTTTGATACCTGTATCAGGAAACTTGGCTGGCTTTCCTGTGATCATGCAGATCTGCGTCCCTTTGCAAACGCAGGCGGAAAACTTATCATTGACCATGGACTTGACGACCCGCTCATCCCGGTAGAGGGAACCATTGATTATTACCATCATATGAGAGAAATCCATGGGGGGCAGAATTTCATCGATCGATTCTGCCGCCTTTACATAAATCCCGGAGATGGACATGGCAACTGTCACACCAACGGTCCCGGAATGACAGAAAGCACCGGAATACAGGCATTGATGAACTGGGTAGAACATAATAAAGCACCGGAGAATCTTCCTGCTGTTCTCGTAAATCAAAAAACCGGAAAAACGATCAGAAAAGGTATCGTAAAACCCTGGCGGGTTTGAGTGTAATTGAGTAGGAGGACTTTCACCTCGAACTTCTCACGGAACCGTACGTGAAAGTCTCCCTTCATACGGCTCTTATCATTTAACAATACGAATACATTTTGCTCCAATGAGCCGAAGCAGGAGGAACTTCCGAAAAGAAGTTGTTTTTGCAATATAGGATAATGCTCCATGAAGGATGTTTTTCGGAATGCTGTTTCCAAAAAGCTGTTTTCTGTCCCTTCCGCATATCTTGGAGGCAGCGGCATTCTTTATGACGCAATCTTATGCTGCAATCATATTTTTCAGTTTCCTGGCAGTGACGCCCATTGGATGCTGCTGTAGAATTGATAGGTCATGATCACCCCGGAAGAATCAGGGGATAATTTTTGATCTCCTTCAAAGAAATCTCCTGGCTTTCAAGGGGTGTAAGGGTGGTTTTGCTTACCAGAATCTCCTGAAAAGGCGAGCTGGATCTGCTTTAAAGAAAAAGTCCGTAAAGCCATCAACATGACTTTACGGGTCCGAAAAAACGAATGGTTCTGACTTCAATACACTATAAAATGATGTCTTCCAATTCTTACTAGGAAACATTCTCAAGCTGAATGGAGCGTTAGCCCAATAATATTTCCCTATTTATTTCATTGCACACAAATTCTCATCAATCCATTTCTGGACATCTTTTTTACTTACCTTAACCAGACGAGCTCTTTTGGGGAGGTGCCTTCGTTGGCTGCTGGATTTCTACGTCAAAAGGTGTATAAAACAGTTATGTCTCATACACCTTTGTTATAAAATCTTATGTTACACAAGTGTCTGTCCCATTGCCGCTGCAATTTCCTTTAACTTGTCGATAGCATAGCCTGTATATTTTGAAATCTTATCGACAGGTTCCTTTTCCTCGATCATCATCTGGGCCAGGGACATTTTTTCTTTTTCAACTCCCTGTTTCATTCCTTGCTCAATTCCTTGTTCAATTCCCTGGTCTACAAGAGCTCTACTTAGATTACACATGTCTCTCACCTCACTTTCAAATTCTTCTGTCATGGCAATATCAAAATTTTCATGTAACCGCTTCTTTTTTTCTTCTGGAGTGGCAGACGTTGAAAACAGGATATTTAGCAGGTCAAGGATCTCCAGTTCGCTTTCTTTATCTGCATCTCCCAGATTTACGATCACCACTTCCATCAGATCATAGCTTTGAGGATCTGTATAGGACTTCCCCAGTATCGTATCCTCAATTGTGTGATATTTGAAAATACCATTTTTGCGTTTTTTAGCCGGATCCGGACAGATCCAGATAGAATATGCTTTCTGGATCTTTTCGTAATGTTCATCTGTAAATATGGTTCCATACTGCTCTGATATCATTCTTGCACAATAATAAAATCCTCTGGTTACAAGTGGATATCCTGGAGTATCATTCAACTGGATTTCCAGATTGATAATAAGCTGTATAGGTTCAATGTTTCCAGGAAGATAGGCTTTAAAACGGATGTCATAATATACAGTTTGATCCTTGACAGCGTTTGCCTCTGAATTCAAACATTCGATTCTTTTGTCTCCGTTTAGTTTCTCATCACGATCCAGCTGATCCTGGTGAACAGCACGTTTAGAAATTTCTGCGTCATCTTTCAGACAGTTATTACAAATAAAGTTCACGCTGTATTGAGAAAATTCTTTTGTACAGGATTTTAAGATCCATGCTATGATTGCTTTGTAAGTCAATATTTTTTTCGCACATTCATCATATTTCGCACGGTCTGATATAAGGTCAATGGTCTGTGCCAGATTCGTCTGACGTACTATAATACCCACCTCCTGTATAATTGGTTAACTGATAACATTTTATGATTTTATATTACCATAAAGAAAAAATGGGAGCAATATATTTTTATATAAGTTTGTGCCACATACAGCCAAATAAACCATGTAACACAATATGTCATTCCATAACACTATAAGAAAAATACCAGCAATAGCCGTCTGGAAAGCGAACTGTAACCATAAGAAGTATTATTAGATAACTGATAGATTGCATAAAAACTTGTTTTTTACAAAAATATCAAATTTTGTCACATAAAAGAGGCATGATACGAAGTCTGAAACGGAAAAGTGATTGCAAAAGGTGGTCAAAAATGGCCTTTTGTCAAAGGCTTATTTTGTGTTATTGAATCCCTTTTAAGCTTAAATAACACGAACTAACACAAAATAATACAGATAAAAAAGTAGGAAATAACGGCAAATAGCACTAAGTGATTTTAAAAGGGAGTAGGTAAAAAAATCGTGTCTTAGACATCCGGGAAGCAAAATGCGACCCTGGTGGTCACCTCTTTCAGGTCTTTCATCACAGAGTTGACTTCCCCGCCGATGTAGCGGGCTGCTTTGTCAACACTGAGCAATATTTCGTCACTAAGTGCTAATTTTCTCATAGTTTTCCTTTCGATTTTTGTATATATTTAGCATTTTAAGCCGCCATTCCATAAAAAATATTGGATAGCATCAGATGCTTTCACAGCCTGTCGGACTGTAAAAAACAGATTGATTTTTTTGCTTTTAAATATGCCAAAAAACGGGTTTGGTCACCAGATATTTTGAAAGGGCCATAAACTGAATAAAAAAGAGCCTCAGCATCGGGCCCGTATAAGGTCAATTTTTAGCAGTATAGAAGTGACCAATGACAGTATTTTTTATTATAAACAGATTCTCAGAGAAGTGCAAGTACATTCTTTATGGAATGAAAAAAGTGAAAAAAGCCATCCCGATTACGATAGATTCCGGGATGGCTTAGGTAGATTAGTTTAAAAGTCCTGTTAAAAAGTTCCTGTCGAAAGGAAGCTTATAGGAAGCCTGTGAAAGGGGATTCTGAGGGGCAAGGGCATCTGTGAATTTCTGAAGACCATACTGGTTCAGCTGTATCTTCCGAAAGTTCTTCCAGGGGTGTGCTGGCAATCTGCATCTGGAAAGCATACGGGCATAGGGTTTCTCAATAAATCTTTTCTTTCGCTGCTGACCATCGTTGGTACAGATCATATATCCGGCTGCATTAAATCCGGGCTCTGTTTGGCGGAGCATCTCCAGGTGGTTCTTTTGAAGTCGTATTTCGTCTACAACAAGATCGGAAAGAAAGACCGCTTTGCGCGCATTTCCATACAGGATCACGGTATCTGGACGGGAACATAAATAGGTATCTGGCAGATATGGAAGATACAGGATCTGATTATGGAAATCAACATCATCAAACTTTATACCAATGATCTCTGAAACCGTCAGGCCGGCAGTAACGGCAAGGAGCATGGGAAGATAGATGCTCCTTGCTTCCCTTTGACACCGTTTTAAAAGCAGCAGGACCTGTTCTGGGGAAAAGGTTTCCGACACCGGGGCGCGGCTGCTGTGTTCCTCTTCCTGTCCTGTCTTTTTATATTTCATCAAAACGGAAGCTTCTGTACCTGCATCCTGCTCCGCACAATGGTACTTCACGGCAATTTCAAAAAAATGGGATATAGCGTCGCATACCTGAAAATATTTTTCCCGCTTTAAAATGCCGTCATTTGGGATTTTTTCTAATATCTTTACCAGGTCCTCCGTACTTACCTCATTTATGCATTTATTTCCAAGTTCGGGAATGAGGTAGGTTTTGATCAGTTTATTATTTTGATCAGTTTATTATACTGGCGGTCAAAATATCCGCAGCGCCACCAGAGGGACTGAAACTCTTTTACGGTACATTTAAAAACAGCGATCCTTTTTTCAACAGCCTGTTTTTCATGAAAAGGACGCATGGACAGGGCCTCTTCCTCCGAATCGTAATATCGGGTCTGTATTTTTTTGACCAGCCCGGATGAAAAGGTACAACGGATGCGGTAGCAATACTTTCCACGCTGGGGAATATAAATTGGTTTCGAAGAAAGCCTGGCACAAAGAAGTTCCCCGGCGGAAAATATCTCCCAGGATTTCGGCTCTTTTTTGGTATTTTCTGACATTTCAGTGATTCTCCTTTCCCGGTATTTATCAGCCGTAAAAAAAATCTCCTATTCTTACGCCTCCTGTAAAAAAACGGACTTTTTCCAGGGGGCAGTTCTGCACCAGCAGGAACCAGACAAACATATTACAAAGGTCACGCATGGTAATGGAGGGAATTCCCTGCTTTTCGGTCACGCATTTTAACCCGGCATTAAGGGTTTCCTGGGTTTTTACCGTCCCATGGCTGCTGATGCAGAAGAACCCATCTTCTTTCCTTACGGAACGGGCGGAAAAGAAATGCCTGTTCTTCTCTTTACGCTGAATAAGCTCTTCGCATACGAAATCAGGGATCTCAAAAGAACGGCAGCGCTGCTCTTCCAGTTCCCTGCAGCTGTATCTTGGAATTCCTGCAGAAGGCTGTTGATTTTTTATGTAATGTTTACGGACGCTTAAAATATATGTATCCGGATTAAAATCATCGTAAGTAAGTCCCAGAATTTCCCCTGGCTGTAATCCACAAAATAGAGCCAGAAAAAATTCCAGACGGTGTGGGCAGGGCGCCTGATACACCGCTTCTAAAAAAAGCCTGGTCTGTTCCCTGGTATAGAGAGATATCATGGGCTCTGGCCTTTTTTTGCGGACTGGAGGCAAAACCAGCTCCTGCTTCAAATGTCCCTGCTTCCAGGCGGACTCTGTAACCGAACACAATAATTCATAAACAGCATGTTCGGTACCTTTACAATATTTCTGACAGGACCGGATCAAGTCTTCCATATATCCGGTATCAACAGTTTGAATAAGTGGGTCCGTTTCCATATTTGGCAGGATGACATTTTCAATGATCCAGCGATATCTTACTGCGGTGTTTTTACAGGTGCATGCTGGAAGGTATATTTTGTGAAACCAGTAATCGAGATATTCGCTAAGCAAAAAAGGACAATGACTGGAATCTTTCAGGGCCGCCAGCTCTTTTTGAAAAAGACGGGTTGTTTCTTTGTAATCCTTCTTTGCTCCGGAACGGGTAAAAAATCCAGTATGTGTACATAAAACAGCCACCTGGTTCTCATGGTTTATGCGTTTCGTCTGACTGCACCATAAATGGTCGTGTGACAGAAAGACATTTTTTTTATCTTGATTCATAATAAGATCCTCCTTGAAAATCTGGGTAAAAGGAATGCATTTACAGGGCTGCCAGGATCCGGTCTATTTCAACACCGCCGGTAAGTTTTTGGATGGATTCCGGGCTGCAATTGTTTTCCAGCATGGTCCAGACGAACATGTCGCGGAGATCGTACATGGAAATAAGGGGAAGACCACAGTCTTTTGTAATATGCTTCAGTCTCGTATTCAGGGTCACCAGTGTTTTTATGGAGCCGCGGCTGCTGATACAGAATGCCTGCGGATCTTTTTTATCCGGATGCTCCAGAAAATAATGGTTGTTCTCCATCTGGCGGAGCGCAAGTTCGTCCTTTACGAAAAGCGGCACCTTCAGAGAACGGAAACGTTCTTCATCCAGATCCTTGTAACTGTATCTGGAAGAAGCATTTTCAGTGGGAAGAACGCCGTCTTTTGTATACTGTTTATGAATATCCAGTTCCGCGGTATCCGGGTGTAAATTTTCATAGGTCAGTCCCAGGATCTCGCCCGGACGTAAGCCGCAGAACAATGCAAGATCATACTCAAGACGGTGGGAATAAGGATCATTCTTCACTGCCTGCAGGAAAATTTTCGTCTGCTCTTTTGTATAGATACATACGTTTGAACGAGGCTCCTTGCGGGGAGCAAGTGCAGAAGCAAGGTTATATGGGAGAAAACCGTTCAGCCATATGGAAGTGGCGATTCTGTACAGCAGTTTATAAACCGCATATTCTGCACTTGCACAATATTCTTTGCATGCATCTATCACGGCATCAAGATAGTTTGCATCGATGTGTCCAAGCGGTGGGTCTGTTTCAATCCTGGGCAGGATAAGGTGGTAGATGATCCAGTGATACTTCACTTTTGTAGTGCTGCTGATATCTGACGGAAGTTTCTCAAACCAGTCTTCCAGGTATTCCGTGAAAGTACAAAAGCAGCTGCTGCACATCTTCCTGTTTTTCCAGTCTTTCTGAAAAACAGCTTCTGTTTCTTCTAATGTTTTTTCGGCTTCTGTCTGGGTGGTAAATCCGGTGTGGGTATGATACTCGACCGCCCCTGTTACAGCGTTCAGCGTTCGGGTACGGCAGCACCAGAGCTCTTTTGGGGAATAAAAAATGGATGGTTCTTTTGGGGTGTTCATAATGTTATCCTCCTTAAAATTTGGGGGTGGGAAATGAAAGGGTTCTTTCCTATCCCGCTTTTGTTGTTCGAAAGCTTCGATAGCTTTTTAAGAATATATTGTCAGAAAAACGGAAATTTTCTGCTGTTTTTTGAAAAATTTTTAAAAAAATCAATGTTTTGTTTTTATCTGCTATGGGTACCGGTTTTTAGCAGCTTTGTTTTTTATAAATATGTATGATTGGGGTCGGAATAACGTTTTTTATAAGAACATTTTTTTAGAAAAATTGATACAAAAATTCCCCGGCTTATCTGTAAGTTGTAATGAGCCGGGGATACAGAAATGAAGAAGAAATGTTAAAGAAGAAATTTAATCATAGAAATAATTCCGATAAGCAAGAGCATCAGGAAGCTGGTAGGGCCTCTGTTCCACACTGCCCTGTTTTTTCGGTAAAAGATGATGGGTCAACACATAATCTTCGATTATTTTTGAGATATCATAGGTTTCCTGTTTCTGGAAGGCTACATAAACCCTGCTTGTGAATTCTGGACTGGAATGTCCCAGGCATTTGGAGATCGTTTTCGTGTTGACCTGGTACTGGGAGAGGATCGTGGCATAGGTATTCCGGAATTTTCTCCAGGGCAGCCGGGAGATTCCGCTCTGTTCCATCAGGCGGTTATAAGGTTTGATATAAAAACTGCGGTTATGGCATTGCCCGTTTTCATGGCAGCAGATGTAGCCCAGATCCAGGAACCCTGGATTAGAAGCTTTGCGTTTTTCGTAGCGCTGCCGTTCCAGGAGGATCTCATCCAGGACAAAATCAGCCAGTACTACTGCTCTTTTGCTGTTTTTGGTTTTCAGTGGGAGTTCACTGCACAGTACCGGCCTGTTTTCCTGTTCTTTTTCTATGTACAGATTCTTTCCAAGCTGGCGTTCCACAAAAAGTTTCCTGCCAAGGAAATCAATATCGCTGTACCGGAGTCCGGTGATCTCGGAGATCCGCAGGCCGGCAGTGACGGCAAGGAGCATGGGCAGATAGATCATGGGTTCCTGCTGCTTACACAGATATAAAAGATGGGCAGCCTGTTCCACGGTATAAACCTGCTGCCGGGTATCCACTTTTTTCTTTAGGCATGGCTGTTTTACTTCGGAAGAGATTCCGGTATAGATATCCCTGGAAATATAGTTGTGTTTCCGGGCGTAACAAAGGGAACCTGTGACCACACCGATTGCAGTTCTCTGTACTTTCTGATACGGGATAGCAGATAATGCATTTACCAGGTCCTTTCTCTGTAGCGTATTCAGCATTTTATGACCGATTGCAGGGAGCAGGTAGTTTTCTATGATATTCCGGTAAGCGTTGTAGGTATTATAAGTAATCCTTTTTTGACCGATCATATAGTGGTAAAACCAGAAATCATAAAACTCTTTCACGGTATAAGAAAAAGGGATAAAACTGCCTTTTGCGATTTCCATGAGGGCCTCATCCCTTTCCTGGCGGGCCAGCTGTTTGTTGGAAGAGGCGGTCCGCTGTACCATCTTTACATCGCCGGATTCAAAAACAAGTGTTTGCGATTTCCATGAGGGTCTCATCCCTTTCCTGGCGGGCCAGCTGTTTGTTGGAAGAGGCGGTCCGCTGTACCATCTTCACATCGCCGGACTCAAAAACAAGTAAAAGACGGAAACAGTATTTTCGCCTGGTTTTTATGTATATAACGTCACCCAGGGATTTCCCGGAAATGAGCCCGCCATAAAGGAAGGTTTCCTTTACCGGCATCTGGGGATAGGTCTCATTCTTTTTCACAGGTTTTTTCCCTCCTTTTTTCAGCGCCAAGGACCGGATCTAGGGAACCTGCAACGACAGCACCAACTTCAGGATCCGTACATGGAATCCTGTTACAGAATGCCAGTGTTGTAGTCTGTTTTGTGTGTCCAAGGATAACAGAGACTGCTTCAAGGGAAAAATCCTGTTCGAGAAGAAAACGGGCGAACATATATCTCAGATCACGCATGTTCAGTCTTGGAAGACCCGCTTCTGTGGTGATCGTTTTTAAAGCGGCTCCTAATGTAGAAACAGACTTTATCTTTGCTGTGGGGCCAAGACAAAGATAAGATTTATAGCCTGTAGCTGATGGATATTTTGTCAGGAGTTTCCTGTTTTCTTTCCGTCGGGCAGAAAGTTCCGAAAATAAAAAAGAAGGAATTTTTAAGCTTCGGTTCTGTTTGACCCCTTCCAGTTTTTTTAACTGGCAGTTCTTCCCGGAATCGTTCAAGGAACAGATCCTCTGGATTGTGACGGTCTGTTCCTGGTAGTTGAAATCCGAATACTTCAGTCCGAGGATTTCCCCGGATGTCAGGCCGCAGAAAAGAGCCAGTTGAATCTCTAGGTAATGGTTGGAATTGGAAGCGGCAGTCAGAAATGTGCGAAGCTGTTCCGGGGAATAGAAAACCGGATTTTGGGAAGGCTCCGGATAGTGCCGGATCTGCTGGAAGTCCATATCCGGAAGACAGTTGTTTATGCGGGCGTGTTTCAAAGCACTATGTAGCAGCTTATAGGCATAATAGCCTCCGTTGCAGCAGTAAGCCTGGCAGGATTCCAGAACCTTATTGAGGTAATCGGGAGTGATACATCCCAAAAGAATATCTTTATGCAGATGAGGCTGGATAATCAGGTTTATGGTCCATTGCTTTTGAACCAGTGTACGGCTGCCATTAGAACCCTGAGCACACACATCATTCAGCCAGTAATCCAGATATTCCGAAAAGGTAAAAGGCATATCCCGCTCCTTTTTCAGTTTAGACAGCTGGTCCTGGTAAGAAGCCAGGGAACGCTGGTAACTCTCTTCTGCTTCTTCCCTGGATGAAAACCCGGTACGACGGCCATATTCGATGGTGCAGATAAGAGGATTTACCAACTTGGTCAGGTGAGACCAGGTACCGTTGTCTTCCTGAAAGACGGGGGTTTTTATTTGTTCTTTCATTGCTTTGTTTTCTCCTTTGTGTGTTTGATGTGTTTACAGATGTTTCTTTATTACGAAATATTATATCTATATTTTTCGCTATCATCAATATAATTATTTCTTTATTGCGAAATATTGAAGAAAGCGGGGAAGGGGATATGCAGAAATTAAGACCGGATCTGAATATTGGCGGAAATATACAGAAAATCCGCTACGACAGGAAACTTACCCAGGACCAGGTGATTGCAAAAATGAACCTGATGGGAATCCAGATATCCAAGAGTACGTATGCAAAGCTGGAAACCAACCGGATGAACATCAAGGTCAGTGAGCTGGTTGCAATGAAAAAAATCTTTGACTGCGAATTCGGGGATTTTTTTGCAGGGCTGGAGAATTAGTAAAAAGGCGGTATATTCATAAAAACGGGGATAGCTCTAATATTATATGCTGTATTTTTTATAGACACCGTTGTTGATTGTCAAGTAAAATTGACCCACTTTTACGTTTAATTCTGACCCACCTGAATTCAGAAATCACCTGATTTTCAAGTGGGTCATTTCTGTATGTAAATCTTATTTTTTACACTGTGAATTGACCCGTCAAGCGCATCAGCTGAACGGAAGTTCAGCATCCGGATCCATTGCCGGATCACTCCATTCAGTATTTATGATTATGCTGTCTGAAACAGTATCATAATCCCCGCGAAGCTCCCTTAATTCTTGTTCTCGTTCTTCTTCTGAAAGACTCATCCACCATTCATACATTTCATC
>SKEQ01000503.1_pt1 | contig 29563 bp, 36 predicted proteins | sample 4826751 | NCBI WGS metagenome assembly SKEQ01 (sample SAMN11008805, study PRJNA524170) | human gut metagenome | biome: Human fecal sample; material: Feces; isolation source: fecal sample from pouch patient p44 | host: Homo sapiens | place: Israel: Tel-Aviv | collected 2013-07-11 | reverse complement strand
GGATAGTATCTAAAATAAATGTTTTTAGGAGGGGCAGAATGAGTATAAAAAATATTTTAAATTTTATTTTAGTACACTATAAGGATGACGATACCATTGATAATAAAATATTAAATGAAATGCATGAAGCTATAATTGAGCTTGAAGTAGCAGAAGCTATGTTTAATTCAGTAAACGATCCAAAACTTATAGAGGCAGCTATTTATAGAGAAGAAGCAGCAAAAAAGAAAGTAGACTATATATTATCAGTTGCAAAAGAGCAATATTCAAATATAAGAAAAGAAGCTGAAGCTAAAGAGGAAATGGAAATATAAAGAATATTGTTATATAATATAAATAATTGTGATAAAATCGTTTTGTCTGTAATCTGAATAGGAGTGATATTTTTGAAAATAAAAAGTGTTTCAAAAAAATCCGTCATACTTATGGAGTTTGACTGGGTTTTGTTTATAGCGACAATCTGTTTGTCGGTGTTTGGAATAGTGATGATTTATTCGGCTACGCGAACATTGCAGTCGAATACGAATGTAATAGTGCAGTCGGGTGCAATGGTTTTAGGTTGTGCGGCAATGCTTGTAACGTGTTTTTTCGATTACGAACAGCTTAAAAATCTCGTCAAACCGATTTATATATTCGCCGTCGCGATACTGCTTTTGGTATTGGTGTTTGGTGTCAGCGGCGACTGGGGTGCGAGGAGCTGGATCAGATTCGGTGCAATCGGTATTCAGCCTTCGGAAATCGCAAAAATTTGCTTTATAGTAACTTTTTCGTGTCACTTATCAAAAGTACATGACGATATAAATAAACCGCTTACGATTTTAGGATTGTTGCTTCATATCGGCGTGCTTGTAGGTTTGATTTTGTTACAGCCTGATATGGGCAGTGTGTTGGTATTTTTGTTTATGTTTATATGTCTTATGTTTGTTGCAAAACTTTCATATAAATATATATTGCCGATTGGTGTGGCAGGTGTCGCGTCATTGCCTTTTATATATAAGTATGTACTTTCGGAATATCAGCAGAAACGTATTCAGGTGTTTTTAAATCCAAACCTTGACCCAAGGGGCAGAGGCTATAACGTAATTCAATCTAAAATTGCGGTCGGTTCGGGTCAGCTTTGGGGTAAAGGATATTTGCAGGGAACGCAAAACCAAATGGGTTATTTGCCTACTAAATATACTGACTTTATATTCAGTGTAATAAGTGAGGAATTTGGTTTTATCGGTGCATTGCTTGTTACGGCGGTGCTGTTCTTCATAATTTATAAATGCTTTAAAACCGCTCAAAAAGCCGATAATGCTTTCGGAAGATATATTTGTGTCGGTGTCGGTGCAATGATGTTGTTCCACGCATTTGAAAATATCGGTATGTGTATCGGACTTATGCCTGTTACGGGTATTCCGTTGCCGTTTGTAAGCTACGGCGGTACGTCGCTTGTTGTGAATATGATTGCAATAGGACTGGTGCTTAGTGTGTCGTATCACAATAAGCCGCGAAGTGTGTTTGACGTATACTAATAAAGTGAGCCTGGTGACAAAATGTCACCAGCTCCAAAAATCACATCTGCGATGTAATTTTTGAGTATTTTTTTGAAAAAATCATAAAGTTCCTCCAAAGTCGAAACTTTAGATTTTAAGCCATTTCTGCCGCACAGGTCGTCAGAAATGATTTTTAATGAGGTTGCACCTCAAACTCCCAAAAATAAAGTAGACAAAACCATTATGGTTTTGTCTAAAGTCCGAGGCTGTCGACAAATTGTTGGCAGTCTTTTTTGTTTACTCACAAACTATCGTCGATTGAATATTATATAGTAAGGAGGCAAGAATTTCTCGCTTGCCTTTTTAAAATATTTGAGGGGAGTGAAATTTATGTATATATTGGTTGGATCGGTCACTACTGCGACAAGACTTAAAAAAGCTGCAGAAAAAATTATCGGTTTTCCGGCATATGTTGTGCATACGCCGTCCGCTTTAAATCAAGGTGGCTGTTCCTATTCCGTGCGTGTTGATGACCGTGCACTTAATGAAATCAGAAAGATAGCCGGCGATAATGAGATTCCGATTAGACGGATTTATATAGAAAGAACAGTAAACGGGGAGCGTGTTTATGATGTTGTATCTTGATAACGCGGCAACGACTTTGAAAAAGCCTTTGTCGGTGTATGCGACGCTTTTTAAGAGTACCTTGTTTTCGGGCGGAAACGCAGGACGGGGAGGACATAAGATGAGTATGGACGCAGTGCGTGCTATTGTAGATACACAAGATTTGATTGCACAGCTTTTTAATATAAAAAAAGCCGAAAATATTGTTTTTACGCAAAATGCGACGTATGCTCTGAACACTGCCATTCTCGGCACAATGTCAAACGGAGGACATATTGTCGTTACGGAGATGGATCATAACAGCGTTTTAAGACCTGCTTGTTTGCCCGGTAATTACACCGTTGTAAAAGCGGATAAGAGCGGATATGTACATGCGGAAGATGTTGAAAAGGCTGTGAGGAAAGATACAAAGCTGATTGTCTGTACCCACGCGTCAAACGTGTGCGGAACAATTCAGCCGGTGTATGAGATAGGAAGAATAGCGAAAAAGCATAAAATACCGTTTTTGCTGGACGTTGCACAAACGGCAGGGAGCATAAATATTGATGCGGAAAAAATGAATGCGGATATGATAGCTTTTCCGGGACATAAAGGTCTTATGGGACCGCTTGGAACAGGCGGATTGTATGTGAAAAGTCCGGAAGAACTTGCACCGCTTGTGACGGGCGGAACGGGAAGTAATTCGGAGAGCGTTTCCCAGCCGGAATTTATGCCCGATAAGTTCCACAGCGGTACGATGAATACACCTGCAATTAAGGCTTTGGGGGCAGGGGTTAAGTATGTTATGAAATACGGCGTTGATGTAATCGGTAAGTATGAAAAAATGCTTTCCGAAAAATTTAAAGAAAATTTGATGAATATGGATAATGTTACGGTATACGGGAATGATAACAGTGTTGCGACTGTCGCGTTTAATGTAGCGAATCTCGGAAGTGAAGAAGTTTTTGAAATGCTTAAGGGCAAAGCTGCGGTAAGAGCGGGTTATCATTGTGCGCCGCTCACACACAGAGCGATAGGCACATCGGACAGGGGAGCGGTCAGAGCATCGTTCGGAGTTTTCAATTCAAAAAATGATGTGGTGAAAATGACTGATTATGTGTATAAGATCAGTAAAAATATGTCGGGATAGAGAAATCTGTCCCGATACATAAAAATGACAAATTTTTTTGAAAAAAGTATTGACAAATGCTTTTTGGTCTGTTATAATTAATCAAGTCAGTTGGTGAGTAGAAAATTCACTGAAAGACAGATTGAATTATGCGGGTGTAGTTCAATGGTAGAATTCCAGCCTTCCAAGCTGGTCGCGTGGGTTCGATTCCCATCACCCGCTCCAATATATGTGTCTGTAGCTCAGTTGGATAGAGCAATTGCCTTCTAAGCAATGGGCCGGGGGTTCGAATCCCTCCAGACACGCCAATTTCTTTTTGAAACTCAAAAAGAGTTTAGTGTGCGTAGATAACTACCGCCATCATATGGTGGGTATAGTTCAGCTGGTTAGAGCGTCAGTTTGTGGCACTGAATGTCGTGGGTTCGAATCCCACTACCCACCCCATTTTAATTTTAATATACAGGGATATAGCCAAGTCGGTAAGGCACCAGATTTTGATTCTGGCATGCGTAGGTTCGAGTCCTGCTATCCCTGCCAGGGCCATTAGCTCAGTCGGCAGAGCACTTGACTTTTAATCAAGTTGTCCGGGGTTCGAATCTCCGATGGCTCACCAAGTGAAACCGCTTAAACGTATGTTTAAGCGGTTTTTTGTTGATTAATATTATATTGATTTTTCGTGTCTGACTATATTTTGACTATCAGAGCAATTATTTTGATTATCAAAATAATTATTTAATATATCACTTGCTGTTGAAATATTTGAATTATTTAAATGTGTATATATTTCCAAAGTAATCTGAATATTGGAATGCCCGAGCAGTCGCTGAGCAGTTTTTACATCAATATCGGCATAGTATAAATTTGTAGCATAAGTATGCCTGAAAATATGTGGTGTAATGTCTTTTGAAACTAATCGTATAGCTGTTTCGGAACGAGAAAACTTATCGCCACCTGCGGCGATATTCATTTTATCTAATATATTATCCCAAAAACGACGAAAAGATGATTTTGTCATTAATTCTCCATTTTGTTTTGTGAATAGATATATACTTGATACATTTGCAAGATATTCTTTCAATTCTGACAATAGTTTTGTTGGCAGAGGAATTAAACGATTACCGGCATCTGTTTTAGGTGAATTTTTTATATCGCTTTGACTGTCTTTTAAAACAAGGTTTTTGTTAATTATTAATTTACGATTTATAAAATCAATATCTTTTACAGTCAATGCTAAGGCTTCGCCTCGTCTTGCTCCTGTATAATACAACAAATCTACAAATACACGTTCTTTCTGCGTTAATTTAGATTTTTCTATAAGTAATTTTTCTTCGGTTGTTAATGCACGTTTTTCTTTCTTTTTTGATTGAGGTAATGAAACTTTCAGCGAAACATCTTTGTAAATATATTCATTAATTATAGCCTGTTGAATGATTTGTTTTATGGTAAGCTTAACTATTTCGGCTGTTCTGTGATGTCCTTTTTGAATAATATCGTTCAATAATTCCTGTATATGATGTGACTTCAACGCATTTAATCGAATATCGCCTAATTGAGGTATGATATGTTTATTAAGGACATTTTGGTACATTGTGTAGGTGTTATACTCTTTTGCGGATTTATATAATTCTAACCACTTCTTGCCCCACTGCTCTACGGTCATTCCCTCGTCATTTATTATAATACCTTTGTTCTGCAAGCTTTTAAACTCAGCTACTTTTTTGTCAAGTTCCATAATTGTGCGACCGTATAATGTTTTACGTTTTGGTTTTCCATCGTCAGTGTAGCCGACAATCGTACTTGTCGCATAACGTCCATCAGGTCTTTTTTTATATTTAGCCATAAAAATAACACTCCTTTTTCGTTTTTTGTATTGAAAATAGAGTGCATTTATGATACAATATTATTGAGTTGGATATTGTGTATAAATGCACCTTATTCTGTTTCCTCCGATTGTTGGTAGCAGTCGGAGGAATTTTTATTGCTTTTTGGGTGCAAAGTGACCAACAATCAATTTACCGTCACTTCCTTCTGAAATTACTTGATAGAAACGTTTATCAGGCAGCTTTTCAAATTTTTCTTTTGACATACATTTAATTTCGTCGAATACAGGTATTCTTACACATTTACATTCTTCGTACATAACAAATTCCTCCTAATTTATAATTTAATAACTTCTTTTGATTTGCAGTGCGGACAAATAACCGACAAAGTTGGTATGGTTATTTGATTGTTTGGCATAATATATTTTGCGTTAAATAATTTCCCACACTTTGAGCAAGTATGAGGGATAATAAATTCTTTCTCATTTGAATTGGCGGTCATATATAATGAAAATGCTTTTCTTGTTCTGCTTAACGAGTAGAGTTCTGACTCTATATTTGCTTTATCTATACTGCAAATATCGGCAATTTCCATCAATGAATGTAGTTCTTTATGTTTTGCGAGCTTTTTGTGTTTAACAGAATATTCTTCTTTGTTTTTTTCGAATAATTCCATATTCCGAGCCAAGTGTGATGTGTTACATTCAATTTTATGCTCAATATTAGATATATTGTTTTTAATATCAGATGTATCACGAGTATAAGAAAGATACCAATGAGAATGTACATCTGCGATGATGTCACGATAATAACCATTATCAACTTGCTTGATAGGAGATGCAAAACACTTTTTACAACGTTTTTTATTGTGTATTTCTGTAATATTAACAGCAATACAAGCATTTGAGCAATTTGTGATTTTGTGAATAGTTCTCCGTGAAGATGAAACATAAACAGTATATATGTCATTTGGAGAACTGTGTAATTCATTATTTGAATCTATACTTATGCCTTGCGGCAGTGAAGAGGCAAGCGTTTTGAGTTTCACGGTATTGTCACAAAATTTGACGGTATCATTTCTAATAGAAATCAAAGTTAATTCAATATCAGAATGACGATTAATTACGCTATTAATTATTTCTGTTCGTTTACGTCTCTTATCGTTTAAATAATCTTTAATGAAGATTGTAATTTTCAAAAGTACAAACAGTAGAAAAAGTAATACTCCAACTAATGCCACTACGGAGTTATCATCTTTTTGGTTATTTTTCGATACTGCTGATGATTTTGACGATATTGATGATACTGATGATTTAGATGATTTTGTTGCATATGGGCATACACCATTCGGGTGCTGGTGTGCGGGATAGCCGTGATGGTAATGATATTCGCCTGTTGAACTGTCAAAGTGTCCTCCATTTGAATCAGTTCGTCCGGAGTGCGCAAATACAACGAAAGAGCAAAGAGAAAATATAAATAAAATAGTGATTACAAGCGATAAAAACTTTTTCACATCAATATTCCAATTCTATTACAATAATCGCTAATTCTTTGCTCAACAAAATTCTCTTTGCAACCCGTCATATTAGATATTTGTTGTATCGTGTATTCGTTGTCTATAAATTCTTGCACATCATCATCAGAAATAGCAAGAAATGTCGCAAACAAATCTGCTTCATTTTCGTATCGGTCAACCACTTGGAACGTGGCTTGCTCCATAAATATGCGGTTTGCTTTTTTATGTAACACGGCGTGCCCTATCTCATGCCGTAACACTTGAAGTTGCATATGTTCATCAAGACTATCATTAATATATATTACCATTCCACGTTTATAATATTGGTAAAAACCGTGTACATTTTCACCTAAATCAGCATAAACGACTTTTATATTCATTCCTTGTGCTATATCTATTGGATTGCGAGAATGATACTTAGATACAATTTTATTTACAATCCTATTCATAGGCAATACCTCAATTATTTTTACGATATTTCTTCGGTGTAAACTTGGCTTTGTTTTCTTTCTTTATCATTTCCATACCCATTTTCATAGCCATTATTATTTTTTGAACATCCTCATCTGTTGCGGGAGAACCGTCAAACATTAAACCGTCCTGAGATAATAATTGCTGTTCGGTATCGTCTAATATTTCTTGTATTTCTCTTTTATCTTTGCTGTTTAATTCAGGGAGCTGTTCTTGACGTCCTAATAAGTAATCAACAGAAACATCAAAGTAATCTGCTATTTCTTGAATAATATCATATGATGGTTTTCTGGTACCGTTTTCCCACTGACTTACCGTATTTTGCGAAGCGTGAAATATATTACCTATTTCTTTTTGTGATAGATTGTGTTGCTTTCTTAATAGTTTAAGATTTTTCATAACGCCACCTCCTTGTAAAACTATATTATCACTAATAGAGATAAAAGTAAATAAAAAAATAAAAAAAATCTCAAAAAGGGATTGACAATAAACTCAATATGTGATAATATCTCATTGTGAGATGAACGGAGGTGATAGTGTGCGAAAGTATTTAAAAGAATTAAGAGAAGAACGCAAAATGACACAACAGGCGATAGCTGATTATTTGGGCATTAGTCAAAATTATTATGCAAACATCGAAAATGGTGAACGCCAAAAAAGCCTCGACTTAGTTTATGTGTCAAAATTGGCAGAACTATTTAACGTCAGTGTAGATTGGATAGCAAAACAAGAGCAGAAAGTAAAAACTAAATAAAGGAGTGAGAAAATTGGTAGAAGTAAAACAGGTCGATTTAAAAACATTCCGTGAGATGTACGGTATTCCTGAAAATACGGTGCTTAGATGGATACACGTGAAAGGTTTTCCTGCGTACAAGCAGGGTCATAAGTGGTACATAGATGTAAAGGCTTATGAGAAATGGCGTGCAACGGAGCATGCAAACAGTTACAAATACGCATAACAACTTAATACTCACAGGCAGACAAGGGCCGTCTGCGTGTTATCCGTAAAATAGTCAGACTTTCCCTAAGAGTTTTAATCCTTTTGCGGACGGCTCCTGTGTGCCTGTGAGGAAGATGACTCCCTAAAACAGGGACTCATAAATATTGGCGGTGAAAGCGAGGTAAACAAATGAACACAATAGGAATTGCGCTGATTAGTTTTGGTGTGGGGTTAATTATCAGTTTAAAGCTGATGAAAGAGGACGAAAAGAAACGAAAGCGTGGTAAAAAAGATGTTTAAGTTAATAAGAGAAATTCGCCGAAATATGTCAGTTATGAACATAGACGGTATAAGAATTTTAGCAGAAGTGGCAAGAGATATTGTATGTAATAAAAAATATCGTAAGGCGGATGGTGAATTAACACCGGAGCAGTTCGACAGACAGGTTAAGCAAGTTTTGGACATCGTAAAAAGAAACGAGGTGTGCAATGTCTGAAAGAATTAAGTATGCTATATCGGTTGTTGCATTTAGTGCGATACTGATTATGACAGAATTTATAATGATGAATATGATTGGGAGGTGAAAGAGAATGAATAACTATTACATTACGTTCGGCAGTGAGGGACAACCCTTTAAGGGCGGTTGGATAATCATTGAGGCGGAAACAATAGAGCAAGCGTGCAAGATTTTCAGGGCGATGTATCAATACAAGGAAACTAACGATACACTGTTAAAATTCTGCTCAATATACACAGAAGAAACCTTTAAGCAAACAGAAATGTATAAAGACAATGATAATCTTGGAGCAGGTTGCCACTGCAAAATAAGCATAAAAAAAGAGACCGTATGAGGTGCAACTCAAAACGGTCAAAATCTGAAAGCATAGATAATATATCTATGCTTGTATTCTAACACAGAAAGGATAATAAGTCAAATGGAATGGATTAAAAAGAACACAAGAATTAACACGAGCAATGCTGATGTGAGCATTAGTATAACATCGTTCGGGAAAAATAAAAGAGGTGCAACAAAATACGGAACAGCGATAATGTTTCGTAATAAATGTTTCAGAAGTATCTTAAAAGACAGTGATTATATGATTTTTGCCGTAGACCGCAAGAGAATATATTTCAAAAAATCTGATAGTGTGAACGGCTTTAAAGTGTATTACACAAACAAAGAAAAAAATAACTGCAGAATTAAATATGTAGAACCGCTTAATATGTTTTGTGGCGACTATGCCCTAAGATACGACAGCAAAGAAAATTTGTATTTTATAGATGCTGATTTCAAGCTTTAAGGAGTGTATAAAATGTTTGGATATGTAGATATAGACAGAGAAATAACAGGCAATTATGGAGAAGACAGTTGTGGTGAAGAAGTAGTTGCCTGCACTTGTGACGAGTGCAATGAGCCTATATATGTGGGTGACAAATATTATGAAGTTGAAGATGTGATTATCTGCGAAAATTGTATAGATAACTTTGCAAAAATAGGGGAGGTAAATATAAATGAGTATTTTTGATAAATTGAATAAGATTAATGTCAACGATTACACAGAAAAGAAAAACGGCTTAACATACCTTACATGGTCGAGAGCTTGGGGAGAAGTAAAAAAATTATATCCTAATGCAACATATGAAATAAAGTGTTTTGATGATGGACAACCGTATTATTATGACGAAAAGACAGGGTATATGGTATTTACATCAGTTACAATAGAAGAATTAACGCATGAAATGTGGTTGCCAGTTATGGACGGTGCAAATAAGGCTATGAAAGACAAGCCATACACCTATGATACAAGGTACAAAAAAGGGTTGACGGTTGAGACGGCAACGATGTTCGACATTAACAAAACAATTATGCGTTGTTTAGCGAAAAATCTTGCAATGTTTGGATTAGGGTTATACATATATGCTGGCGAAGATTTGCCGGAAACTGACGATACACAAGAACAACCTAAACAACAGGACGGACAAATTAATGAAAAGCAAATGCAGAAAATACAGAGCATTTTGACCGTTTTCCCGAAAGAAAACAAAGACACTTCACTAAACATTTTGTTGAACGAGTTCGGTGCAAAAGAGTTGTCAGCATTACAGCAAGATAAATATGTTTTGTTCATAAATCGTCTGACCGACACTGCTAACGGTGTTGTAAAGAGTAGATTGAGCAATCTTGTAAAACAGTTTATGAACAAGTCCGGTAAAACCGAAAGCGAAGTGAGAGAACTTCTGAAAGCAGGTTTAGGCAAAGGTGTTGACGAAGTCACTATCGCTGAATTTGACAAGTACGCACATAACGCAGTACAAATGATTAAAGATTATGGCGGTAATGCCGATGAATAAGCAGATATTTCAAAAAAAAGACGGTATTAAGGCGGTAGCGTGGCTATCGTCCTTAATATCTTCATTAGACGACAACAAGACGTATGCAGTCGAAGTAAAACAACATAAAAAACAACGTTCACTTGACGCCAACGCCTATTGTTGGGTACTGATAGACAAGCTTTCAGAAAAGCTGAATGTCAGTAAAACAGAAATATACAGACAGGCAATTAAAGAAATAGGCGGTAACAGTGAAACGGTGTGCGTGCCTACAAAAGCCGTAAACAAGGTATGCGAGGGGTGGAAACATAACGGTATAGGTTGGCAAACGGAAACGTTTAAAAGCAAAATTGACGGTTGCACAAATGTCATTTTGTACTACGGCTCATCGTCGTACAATACAAACCAAATGTCAATGTTAATTGATAATATTGTACAGGACTGCAAAGCACTTGATATTGAAACATTAACGCCGAAAGAATTACAGGCATTAAAGGACGGTTGGAAATGAAAAAGTGTTTTATATGCGGAAGAAACGGAAACGGTGACAGGTTAGAGCGACACCATATATTCGGAGGAAGTAACCGAAAACACTCTGAAAAATACGGATTGGTAGTTTACCTATGCGGCGAACGTTGTCACCGCAACGGCGAATACAGTGCACACAGAAACAGTGACATAGCTGATTACTTGCACCGATACGGTCAAGAAAAAGTTATGAAAGAGAATAATTGGACCGAAGAACAGTTCAGAGAAATTTTTGGAAGGAGTTATTTATGAATAAAGTTATATTAATGGGACGTCTTACAAAAGACCCAGAATTAAGGCAATCACAAAACGGCATTTCAGTTGCAAGATTTACAATCGCCGTAAACCGTAGATTTGCAAAAGACGGTCAGCAACAAGCCGATTTTATTAACTGCGTTGCTTGGCGTCAGACGGGCGAATTTATCGCAAAATACTTTGAAAAAGGTAGTATGATTGCAGTAACCGGAAGTATTCAAACGAGAACTTGGGACGGTAATGACGGCAAAAAGCAATATGCAACGGAAGTAAACGTAAACGAGGCATACTTCACAGGCAGTAAGTCAGAAAGCGGTACAAAGGGAAATAACACCGATTTTTCAGATAGTGATATTAATGAGTTAAATAATCAATATGGTGATGATTTCGCTACTATCGGTGGTGATGAGGACGACGATTTACCGTTTTAATTAAAATGAAAGGGAGCAGACAGTATGACATATATTGAAATACTTAATGCGTTTTGGAATTGGCGTAGGTTTAATGTAATTCCGCATTCGGCAGCGGATTTGTATTTTTGTCTTTTGGACTTTGCAAACGCTACTAAATGGGAAGATAAAATTACGATACCCAATTCACGCATAACAGGTAAGATAGATATTTCAGAAAAAAGCCTTTTCAATGCAAGAAACATATTAATTCAATGTGAATTGATAGATTACAAAAACGGCAAAAAAGGACAAGCCGGAACATATCAAATAAACCTAACCACCCTACATAATTTCATCAATAGGGGAAGTAATGTAGGGAGTAATCAAGGGAGCAATAGCGGAGTAATCAAGGGAGCAATAGCGGAGCAATCAGGGGAACATAATAAAGATAAAGATAAAGAGAAAGACAAGAGTAGTAGAAGTAGAAAAGAAACACTTCCGCTACTGCCCGAGAAAATAGTCAAGGCGTATCAGAATAACATAGCACCTTTGACACCGATTACTGTACAAGCCTTAGGTGATTGGTTAAATGACGTGTCGGAGGACGTTGTTATATACGCAATCGAGGAAGCCGTAAAGAATAACAAGCGCAATTACAGGTACATAGAGGCTATATTGCGTAATCACTTCAATGCGGGACGTACCACTCTTGCGGAGGTGCAAGGTGCAAAGAAAACATACAACAAAGGGAATGAACAAAGCGTATATGATGATAACGGTCTTGACTATGACGAGATGGAAAAATTAATGAGGGAGAGAATGTAATGGTTATATTGGCAATAGACCCCGGCAATGTACAAAGCGGTTGGTGTGTTATTGACGGGGAAACAATGAAACCGCAAGATTTTGGAAAGACCGATAACAACGAATTGTTAGACAGTTTTGAACGTCTGATAAGAGTATATCAAGTAGACGTTGTTGTTATCGAAATGGTGGCGTGTTACGGTATGCCGGTTGGGCGTGAAGTGTTTGAAACGTGTGTGTGGATAGGCAGGTTTACCGAAAAAGCAAAGCAATTACAAAAGGATGTTCAATACATAACACGCAAAGATGAAAAAATTAATATCTGTCACAGTATGAAAGCTAATGATGCAACTATACGTCGTGCTTTGATAGACAGATTCGCAAAGCACGACTTAAAGAACGGCAAGGGAACGAAGAATAACCCCGATTGGTTTTACGGATTTAAAGCCGATATATGGGTGGCTTATGCCGTAGGCGTGACGTGGATTGATACAAAAATGGAATAGGAGTGTTACATACATGGCAAAAGAACAATTATGTTGGACATGCAAAAACGCTTGTGGCGGTTGTGATTGGAGCAATCTCATTGAACCTGTAAAGGGGTGGACAGCTAAAAAGGTGCAACGCAAAAGCTATGAAACATACCGAATATCTGAGTGTCCGGAGTATATTCCAGACAAGAAAACAGATAGCGAAGAACAACAAAGAGGAATGATAACCAAAGACGAATTGGCTGAGATAAAGACTATGTTAGACAGTGGAGCAAGTACGGAAGAAATAGCTATATGTTTGAATAGGCGTGATAAGACAGTAAGAAAGGCGTTGGCAAAGATTGAAAGACAAGGTTGCAAAGAAACTAAAGCAGAAAAGACGCATTGCAAGACAAGCAGTACGTCAAAAAGAAGAATCAGCGTTGATTAATGATTTTAAAAGAGTTGCCGCAAAGCACGGTGTCAAGAAATTCAACACAAAAAAGGCACTTCAAGCCTACAAGATTGTTGAAGTCGAGGCAACCAAAGAGGCAATAGTTAATTCAGTTGTGTTTGTTGTATGGTATTTGCATACAAAGTACGGTTGGAATCAAAAACGATTGGTACGATACATAACATATGCACATAATTATCTACAACATATCGGCAATGAAACACGAACGGTTATGCAACTGACTGATGAAATAAAAACAGAATGTAATTTTGATTATCAATCATTAATGGCAGATTTTAAACCGTTGGAACTGAAAACACGAAACGTTGACGAAGACGGTATGAAGATGATTATATACAAAATGCAAACGTTATTACCTGTAACACTATATCCGTTGTATATGCAGTTTGGTTGGCGTAAAAAACGTATGACGGAAATCGGACAAGCGGCAAAGTTTGTATTAATGGATATGCTGAACGGCAGAATTAAAACCATAAAAGACACGATTCGTAACGATTGCAAAATGATATTTCATTCAGACGGACGGATTGAATATTTAGACAGGGGGAATTGATTTGACGAAAGAGGAGCTAAGGCAGTATCGCAGTATTGTTGCGGAATTGAACGAGGTAAACGACAGGATAAACAGTAATACGGTACACGGTACTGTCACAGGCTCTGACAGTGAATTTCCGTATGTTAAACACTGTATGTCAGTATCGGGCGTAACGTCGGAACATTCAGATGATATTATATTACGCCAGCGATTGGAACAGCAGAAACAAAAGATTGAATTATTTGTCGCTACAATATCCGACAGTGAAACACGTCGTATATTCCGATACAGATACATAGACGGAACGGTAATGCCGTCGTGGCAGTGGATAGCGTTCAAGATGGGTGGTGGCAATTCGGCTGATGCTGTAAGAATGACGCACAATAGATTTTTAAAAAAAATATAAAGTTGTTCGTTTTGTTCGTTTTTTCTATGGTATAATTTATAATGCGAAAAGAATGAGCAAACAAGAATAATACAAAAATCTATGTACAGTGTGTGTCTTTGTGCTTGTATAGCCTTGCTCTGCATATTCTTACGCCACATAATCGGTGTATCATCGTGAGATGATGGGTGAATATCTCATTTGTATTTGTGGGAGTGGAGATATTAATTTTTTTGGAAATTTATTCTTTGTAAAAAAGGAATTTTGTGTGATGTTGTCGAATTATATACACAAATACTATTTTATGGAGGATGAAATTATGGAAATATTGTTTTTTGATCATGTACGAAAGCACAAATCGGACGATGATAAATATCTCAAATATCGTAAAGAAACAAAAATGTTTTACGCTGATGAGTCATTAGAACATCTGAAAAAGGAAAGATTGCGTATAGAAACAAGATTAGAAGACAGAAAACAAGACAATGCATACAGTGCAATAGCCGCTATTTTGGCATTTATAACATTAGCAGTGACACTTGTATCAATAGTTACCAAAATTTTTTATTTTTTTATTGCTATAATAGCGATGTTTATATTATTAGCATTCGGAATATATAGAAAAGATGAGTGTACTCAATGCCGAATTGCATTGCAAGTCTTAGATGAACTGATAGCGGAAAAAGAAGAAAGCAAAACAGTCAACGGAGCAAAACAATACAATGTCACTATTGTATCAAAGTAAAATATAAGGCACTATCGAATCGGTAGTGCTTTTTCTATGCAATAAAATAGGGAGGTGATATGGGTGAAGATTACGGACGAAGTCAGAAAGAAAATTATAGCTGATTATGTGGATTGCGAAAATTACAGTGCGGTATCACGCAAATACGGAATCAGTCGGACAACTGTTTCAAATATAGTCAAAAGTGACGGTACAATTTGCGAAAAGTTGCACCGAAAAAAAGAGGAAAATACGCAGAGTGTAATTGAATATATGGGAAACAAAAATTCTGCCGTATGCGAACTGATAGACTTATATTTAGATAAACTTGTATCACCTCAAAAAATGGAAAAAGCTACGCTTTCTCAGATAGCTACTGCTCTTGGAATAGTTATTGATAAGTTTACGGCTATAAGGTCGGAGAGTGAAAATAGAGAAGGTGGGGTTATCCTTATGCCAGATGTGAAGGATACTTCATAAGAACGAGTGATTTAAAAAAGATTTGTGACATCTTAAAGGGGTGATGACAACGGACAGGAATATCATTTGGAAACCGCAACCGAGACAATATGAGTTTATGCGGAGAGGCGAATATGAGGCATTATACGGCGGAGCCGCAGGAGGCGGAAAAAGCGATGCCATGGTTGCAGAGGCTTTAAGACAAGTTGACATTCCGCATTACAAGGCTATTTTATTTCGTAAAACTTTTCCCGAAGCAAGGGAATTGATACTTAAAAGTCATCGTATATATCCGAGAGTATATCCAAACGCAAAGTATAACGGGTCCGAACATTGTTGGACTTTCCCGAGTGGAGCAAGGATTTATTTCGGTTCTATGCCGAATGCTACAAGTTATCTACGGTATCAAGGTTTATCTTTTGCGTTTATAGGTTTTGACGAACTGACGCATTTCACACGGGAAGAATATGAATACCTTATATCTCGTAACCGTGCAGACGGTCCGGGTGTGAGAGTATATATACGTGCAACGGCAAATCCGGGAGGAGTTGGACACGGGTGGGTTAAGGAAAGGTTTATTACCTCGATGCCACCTAATACTCCGTATGAATTTAAGACTACGGTATCAAAACCGGACGGTTCGGCAGTGGAGGTGACACGAAAGAGAATATTTATCCCGTCAAGTGTATTTGACAACAAGGAACTTTTGAAAAACGACCCCAATTATCTGGCTAATCTTGCTATGCTTCCCGAAGCACAAAGAAAAGCTCTGCTTTACGGGGATTGGAATACGTTTTCCGGGCAGGTATTTACTGAATGGAAAGACAATCCCGACGGATACAAACGCAGGCAGTTTACTCATGTTATTGAGCCGTTTGATGTGCCACGTCACTGGCGGAGATACAGAAGCTTTGACTTCGGTTATTCAAAGCCGTTTGCGGTGCAATGGTGGGCGGTGGACACTGACGGAAGAGTATATTTATATCGTCAACTTTACGGTTGTACGGAAACTCCAAACACGGGTGTTAAATGGGAGCCGAGAAAAATTGCAAAGGAGATACGGAAAATAGAAGATGAGCAGGAAAAAGGTAATACTATTATAGGGATTGCCGATCCGAGTATTTGGGACAAGTCACGAGGCTCTGACGGTACTGTAATAAACATGATGGAGGAGGAAGGTATTTATTTCGATAAGGCAAAAAATGACCGCATCTCCGGTAAAATGCAAATTCATTACAGGCTTGCATTTGACAAAAACGGATTCCCGATGATGTACGTGTTTAATACTTGCAGGCAGTTTATAAGAACTTTACCTAATCTTGTCTATGATTCAGTACATGTCGAGGATATCGACACTACACAAGAAGATCACGACTACGATGCTTGTCGTTATTTTTTACAGGAAAATCCGATAAAGGCACGTTCAAGTGAGGTTCACAATGATATATATACATACAATCCATTAATGGATTAGAAGTCATACGGAACGTTATTATAGCGGACGACCGATGGTCGTCTGAATAAAATATGTTTATATGGGACGGCGGGTTTGCTGCCCTGTGAAAGGAAAGAAACAATGGAAGAAAAAAATTTGAACGCAACGGGTGAAGAAATATCACAAGAGGAAGTCGTTCAACCTCAATACAATGACGGTGCATTTGGCAATGAAGAAAACATTGCACAAGAGGGATTCACCAACCCTCAAGAGGAACTTGATAATGTCAAGGACAAAACAAACTTTGATGAAATGAGTGACGAAGATTTTGAAAAATATATAAATTCGGCGCAAAACGGCACACTCGGTCGTGAAGTACAAGCGAATGAGTATGACGTGGACGAAAATGCAGATAAGAACAAAAATGAAAATACTGCTCCTATCAGCAAAACAGGTAACGTCGAGCCTGAAGACGGTGAGGAAGAAAAGCCTTTCAGAATATTCGCCACAAAGGAAGAATTTCAGGGAGTAATTGACGGTATTATGGGCGAACGCCTAAAGAAAAATCGTGAGGATATGAGCAAACTTGACGGTTTAAAAAGGCAAGCACTCAATTTCTATGGCACAGATGACGCTGATACGGCTCTTAAACAGCTGATAGAAGATATAGAGCAACAGAATGCTGACAAAAAAGGTATGAGCGTTGAGGAGTATAAACAGCAGTCTAAGGACAGTATTGATGCACAAAAATACCGTGAGGAACAAAGAAAAGCAACTGACAGAGATAATCAGATTGCCGAGATACAGCAGAAGTGGCAAAGTGAAAGTGAGGATTTAAGAGCAATAGTTCCCGAATTTGATTTTGCCAAAGCTATGCAGAATAAAACTTTTTACGACAATATAGTAAGAGGTAAATCAGTATCGACAGCATATCTTGCGGCGAATACACAAAATACTGTTATCGGTCGGGTGAAAACGCAACGCCGAGCGATTATACAGAACGGCAATATGAAAGGTAATACGGCGGGAAAGGTTGAGGCTAATCCTGCGACAATGTCAGATGCGGATTTCAGAAAGTATATTGACAGAATACAGAGAAGATAAGGAAAGGAATGATAAGATATGCCATTGGGATTTGAAGAAAATCTTAATATGAACAAAACTACAAGTACGGGTGTACAACCGTTATATCAGCCTGTACTTAACAGACATCTTTTAATGGTGTCAAAGCCGACGATGATACACGCACAGTTCGGTCAAAAGGTAGAAATACCTAAAGGAAAAGGAAAGACTATTGCTTGGGACAAAATGTCGCCACTGCCTAAAGCCAAAGTACCTCTTACGGAAGGTATCACTCCGGAAGGTACTGCAATTAATATATCACGAGTAACATGTACTCCTGAACAGTACGGTGCATATGTAAGTACAACAGATCAGTTTGAATTTTTTACGCCTAATCCGTCACCGGAGGTTTTAAGAATTAATGAGGTGCTTGGGGATAATGCAGGTGAGACTCTTGACAGTTTGACAGCAGATGTACTTTCAACGGGTACTAATGTACAATATCCTAACGGAAAGACGGCAAGAGCGTCATTGACAAGCGATGATGTGCTTACCGTTGCCGAAATCAAAAAGGCTGTCCGAACTCTAAAAGGCAACAGGGCAAAAAAATTAAAGGGCGGCAAGTATGTTGCTATTATTCATACAGATATTGCACATGACCTTATGAATGACAGTGAGTGGAAATATCCTCATCAATATGTTGACACAAAACAGATTTATGACGGCGAAATCGGTGAACTGTACGGCGTGAAGTTTGTTGAATCTCCCGATGCAAAAGTATTCCATGGCGAGAAAATTGCCGGATATGATGAATTATCTGTAGTTAAAGTTGATGGAAAGAATATTTACATTGCTGAAACAATTACAGATGATCAGGCGACATCACTTACAAGTGCATCAACAAAGCGAAAGATACTTGTAAATGATTTTGTTTACACTGTGTCATCCGCAACCGCAGGGAAGAATGGCGAGGCTTATTTGACTTGTGCGACTAATGTTGATGGAAGTGTGGTCGCAGATATGAAGATTTATCCCGGTGAAGGTGCGGCAAGCGGTAAGCCGGTTTACTCAACTCTTGTGATAGGCGACAACGCATATGGTGTTACTGATCCTAAAGGTACTCTTGAAAATATTACAAAGCCGCTTGGTTCTGCCGGAAGTGCCGATCCGCTTAATCAAAGAAGTACAATGGGCTGGAAATCTTATCATGCGGCAAAGATACTTGTTAATGAATATATGGTGAGAATTGAAACGGTTTCAACAAGATATTAATCAGATACTAATCAGATATTAATTTCAAGGGGCGTAACTTTACGCCCCTGTTTTTGTACAAAATGAGGAGGTGCTTTTTTATGGCAACAATAAAAAAAGATGAACACGAAAAGAAGGTACAGGATTACTACAATGAGAAAGTTCCCGTATTTATACGACGTCCTGAGGGAGTCAAAGATAATTCTTGTACCGTAACACTAAACGGTAAGAATTATCAAGTGCTTTACAATACAGAAGTAATGGTACCGAGATGTGTAGCACTTGTAGTTGAAGAATCAGAACGCAACGAAAGAATCGCGGAGGAAAATGTACAACGTCTTATGGGTGGAAACAAGAAATTAGGAGAAGTATAAGAGCGGAAGGGGGACAATATGCAGTATAAATTGATTGAAACAAAAAATAATACCAAAGGGCAGATTAGTGGTTTTTACGGCTTAAACCGTACCGAAAAAGGTGAATACAATGAATTTTCAGATATGCTGAATATGTCCTCCGACTGTTTTCCGTGTCTTGCTCCTGCAAAGACTATACAGAATGTGCTGACACAAGATAATATTCGAGCCGTCATATCACCGAAATATACAAATGACGATGAGATAAAAGCCTTTACAGGGGTAGCGGGAACAAGCTTTTATTATAACGGGAAAGAAATTCCTTTTGAAAGTGAGGATATGTCGATAACGGAGGGGATATCCGTTACTTTGGTTGACTTTAACGGGCGTATCGTAATATGTGCTTATGATGATAGAAACGGCAAAAGCATTATGTATTATTATGGATACACTGCAACAGATGAAAATAAAGTTAAACGAATGGAAAAGGGAGCATATGGCATTATCTGTACTGCGTATTCAAGCGGAAATCCGGACAGAGACGCAAGCGTTACTAATTATTTGACAGCAACAGGAGTTGACTGGACAGAATACTTTTCCGTAGGGGATGCAGTTTATATTGATGGGTTTAAAAATGAGAAGAATAACACTATTGACCTTGACAGTCGTTACAAAAATGTCAGCAAGGACAGAGCTATAAGCTGTATTGTGGAAAAAGTGACAAGCAGTAAACTTTATCTGCAATTATACAATTATCTGCATACTCCTCTTGTGCTTGAAAAAGAAAAAGCAGAAAACGTAAACATATATATTAAAATACCTACAATGAATCACGTTTGCATTCACAATAATCGTTTATGGGGAACCAATCCTAACGGAGAGTATTTGTACGCTTCAAAACAAGGAGATTGTTTCAATTTTAACACATTTCAAGGATTGGCTAATGACAGCTTTTATTGTGAAGTCGGAACGGCGGGTGGGTTCGTTGGGATTGTCAGTTACAGAGATAATCTCGTAGCCTTCAAGCGTGACTGCATACATCATATATACGGAGATAAACCATCTAATTTTACAATGCCGAAACAACTCTCGGATTGTGGGTGCATTGATATACGGTCGGCATTGCAGATTGGGACAGCACTTTATTTTCTCGGCTATGGTGGCTTTTATAAATATGTCGGCGGTCAGCCGGAGTTAATATCACGAAAGCTTAACAAAAAGTACAAAGCAGCAGTTGCTACAACTGACGGACAGAAGTATATCGTTTCCGCTAAGTGCAGTGAGAATGACGGCGGAGGCGAATTACTTGTGTACGATACGCAATACGGACTATGGTACAAAGAAACGTACATTGACTATGTCGATTCTTTTCGTTGGCATAACCGAGTATATGTTGCAGATAAAAAAAGTATTTTTGAGTATGGTGCATGTACACCACAAAGTTGGGAATGCAAAAGCACAGTTATATATGATGATATGTTTGACAACAAGGGTATGACGGAATTGTGGATAAGAGCAAAAATATCTGACGGTGCAAGGATTGATGTATATACTTCGGAGGACGGCGGAGATTTCTTGAAAAGAGGGACACTAAATGGGAAGGGGACACTAAAGGTGTATCGTATTCCTATACGATTTATAAATGGAGAATATTATCAATATCGACTTGATGGATACGGAAGTGCCGTTATATATGATATCGAAAGAGTTATATCAAGTGGCGGAAGAGGATACAGAAAGGGGTAATGATGTGTATATAAATGAAGTGATAAGGGCATGCGACACGTTATGCCCAAATGAATACAGTGAAGATGAAAAGTACAGATGGTGCGATGAATTATCTGCAATGCTGACTCAAGAACATCTGAAAAAGTATAATAAAATAACTGTTGAGCCGGAAGAAGATAATTCGTATCTTCTTCCGGAGGGAGTTACGTTTGAAATGGTAGACAGGATTTTGGACGGTGCAAGGGAAATTGATAAGCGTGATTTTCGTTCTTGCGGTATTGAGTATTATTACGGACTACGTGGCAGATTTGTTTTTCCGATACGTAATCGTGTTCGAGGGAAAATTGATGTTATATATATAGTAAAACATAATCCTATACGGAATATTTCTATAAACAATACTGTGAAATTTAAGCACAACGGATTTTATACCGATAATCCAAAGTTTATTAAGGGCGACACCGTAACGATAACAACGGATAATGTATCTTTTGAAAACATTGCAATATTGGATATACAGTATCCGGATGAAAAATTCTGCTTTATAGTTGTTCCTGACGAAACATTTAGAAGCCTTTTTTCGGGCGGGGAAACGGAAAAGAAAATACAATGCGAAATTAAACGAATTGTAACCGAAAAAACGGTATGCGATTCACCGTATGACAGAATGTATGTAGACTATGTAAACGCTCAAATATGCTATTATCAGCGTGATTTTGACACTTACAATCAGCATATGAATTTATTTAATCAGCGTCTTGCAGCATATCAATCATGGCTACAAGAACGCAGAGTACAGGACAGGGATGGGAAAATAACAAATTGGTGGTAGACATTAATGATTTTCTTGGTTTGAAAGGAGAAAGTATGCCGAATTTAACGACAGGATTTCCAAAGAAAACAGGAAATCTTGAGTCTGATTATGAAAATTTATATAACTGGTCGGTATCGCTTATTGATGAATTGAAATCAATTTTATGTAATCTTGACAGCGGTAATGTTACAGAAGCAAATAGTGTAAAGGCACAGAATATAGATTGCACACAGGCAAGGATAAAAGATGCACAAATGCAAAGTATTACTGCGGACAAGCTTACGGCAGGAACGATTGACGCACGGGATATAAATGTTATTAATATTAATGCAGATAACATTAATACAGGTACTCTTAACAGTGAGATTGTGAATATAGAAAGTGAAGACGCAAAAGGAAAACTTATTTTAGATGGCGATTCACTTATATTTTATGAGAAAGACGGTGATAAAATATACCAGCGTATTGCTATCGGACGTGGGGAGGACGGGAAATACATATTTACTGTACAAAACAGGGACGGTACGCAAGGAGTGTATATGGACAGCGGCGGAAATATAAACATAACAGGGAATATTGGTGGTGCGAGCAATATTTCTGTTACTTCCGATGTCGATATAGGCGAAACTTTAAATTTTAAAGACCGAGATACCCAAACAAATGGAGGGATTATATCAATCAGCAATAACCGTCTGTATATCGCAGGAGTGGGTTCAAGAGGAATTGAGATTTATACAAAAGGAAATATTGATTTGAATTGTGGCAGTTGTAGGATAAACGGAAAAAACGTTTTAACGGATTAAGGCTTGAAAGGTGGGGATTGAATGGAAGATGAAAAAGAAATAATTCCTTATAAGGGGAAAATAGACCCCGATTTTATAAGTAAGGCTTTAAGAATGTATCAGAAATATAAGGGCGACAAGGCAGAATTGCACAAACGTATTGTAGACAACAATAAGTGGTACAAATCAAACTATTCGCACTTAATGAATCCTAAAACAAATGAAACAGAACCGGCAACAGCGTTTATATTCAGTGCCATAGAAAATAAATATGCCGATGCAATAGATAATTTCCCTGTTCCTAATCTTTTGGAGCGTGAGCCGTCTGACACTCAGACGGCTAAAATTTTGTCTAAAATTATTCCTGTTCAGCTTGAAATGAGTGGATATAAGAAAGTATATAAGGATAACTGGCGAAGAAAATTAAAACACGGTACGGCGGTTTATGGTGCTTTTTATAATGAGCAGATACGAGATATTGACATACGGGCAATAGACATTATGAGTATATATTGCGATATGCACGTCAGAGATGTGCAGGACAGTCAGTTCTTATTTATAACAAATGCGGTGGACAACGATGTATTGAAAGAGAATTATCCTGATTTTAAGGCTTTATTTCACGGAGACGCAAGTGTGGAAAGTTACAGCGGAATACACCAAATAGACGACAGAACAGAGGTTATCGATTGTTATTATAAAAAGGCAGACGGTACGCTTCATATGATTAAGTTTGTGGGCACTACGGTTATTGATTCTACCGAAGATACAGAGGGGTACGAGCACGGATTATATAAACACGGAATGTATCCTGTTATATTTGATGTGCTTTATGCGGAAGAAGATTGTCCGTTTGGGTTCGGTATTGTTGACGTTATTCGTAATCCGCAACAATATATTGATAAACTTGACGGTATTATTATAAAAAATGCGATACTTTCCGGAAAACAACGTTATCTTGTCAAGGAAAACGGTAATATAAACGAAAAGGAATTTTTGGATTACAGCAAGGATATTGTACACGTTACAGGAAGTGTCGATGAAACAAATATAAAGCCGATACAGGCAAACGGACTTTCAAATTATGTATTGGAACACAGAATTGAGAAGATTAATGAATTAAAAGAGGTGGTCGGCAACCGTGATTTTCAGCAAGGCGGTACATCAAACGGAGTTACGGCGGCAACTGCAATTACATCTCTGCAACAAGCGGGAGAAAAACTGTCACGAGCAATTATTGATGACAGTTATGATGCCTACAAGTCGCTTATAATTATGATTATTGAACTTATGAGAGAGTTTTACGATGAGGAACGCATATACCGTATCACAAACGAAATAGGTGCAACACAGTTTGCACAATTTGATAATTCTATGCTTATGACACCTATGGAAAAACGTGACGCATTCGGTTTTGTATATGACACCGAATACAAGAGAACGGAATTTGATATAGAAGTTATTCCTCAAAGAGAGAATCCTTTTACAAAGGAAAGCAACAATCAAACTATTATGAATTTATGGAATGGTGGCTTTTTTCTGCCACAGAATTTTGATGTCAGTATCATTGCTTTGCAAAGTATGAATTTTGATGGGAAAGAAAAGATTATCGAACAGATACAGGGATTACAGAAACGCAATCAGCAACAGATGTTAGAACAACAGCAAAATTTAATGCAGGGTCAGACAGAAAACGAACTTGTTCCGGTAGGACAATACAACGGCGAAAATGATGAAAGCATAAATGAAGAAAGCGTAAGTAACGGAGAACTTATTCCGGTCGGAAAATTCGGAGGTGAAAATTAATGTCAACAATAGCAACGCCTAATTATTTAAAACAAGCGGCAGACCAAGTCTTGCCACAGAAAACCAGTACAACTCAGAACAATTCGCTCACGTCTAAAGCGGCGGAGCAGACACTTGATGCGATAAATAAGTCATATCAAAATCCGACAACGTCCATGTCAAGCACATCGGCTGTCAGAAACGGAACTTCAAATGCTATGATTCAGCCACAAGTTGCAGCAACGCAGAGTGTTCCAACAACAAATGGTATGAAAGGTGTGCGTGCAACTCTTAATAATTATGGAATAAATGATGTAGGATGGAATGATGCAACGAAATCGGTAACCATTAACGGTAAGGATTATTATAAACCGTCTACTGTGGTTGACGGTACAAGTTATGCAAACGACAGAGATATGTATAACATTATAAATTCTGCGTACAGAGATAAGGGGAAGTCGATTGCCGGTGCAACTGATTATGTAAATTCTAAAGGAATAAGCAATGCCGTTAAATGGTCGGGAGGACAGCTTATGGTCGGCGGTCAAAATGTTCCTGTTGCATATGTTGATGATAACGGAACGGCATATGCCGAAAAAAGTGTACTTGACAAAGCGATAGCTTCATACGAAAAAAATGCAGGGATAAAAGGAAATCAAGGCGTTTATGACAGTTGGAAAAGTGAATACGGCGACAGAATAAATGATGCACTTGATACGATATTAAATCGCAAAGAATGGAGTTATGATCCTGAAAGTGACAGTGCATATCAAGCGTATAAGGAGGCATACACAAGAGATGGTAACAAAGCATATCAGAACGCATATGCACAGATGGCGGCAAATACAGGCGGTTACGGTTCAAGTGTCGGTATGACGGCGGCAGGTCAGCAGATGAATAATTATATGCAGCAACTTGGGGATAGGATACCGGAACTTATGCAAAATTCATATAGCAGATATGCAAACGAACAGGAACTTAATCGTGCGGCACTAAACAGTCTGTTAGGTGTAGCGGATTCGGACTACAACAAAGCATATCAGGCAAATCGTGACAGTATCAGTGATACTTCAGCAGCAAACTATTATAACTATTTGCGTGACAAGGACGCAAGGGACTATAACAGACAAGTCGGAACAGAGGACAGAACATGGAAGTATCAAGAACCAATACTTCAAAATCAGGTTGAGCAGAGCAATGCGGACACAAGTCGTTATGCACAAAATGCCGATTTAGACTTAGAGAGTAAGCAACTAAGTAATACATCTCAAAGAATAACAAATCAGATGGCTAAGATACAAGAAGTTCTGTCAAAATATCAGTATAGCGGTAATATTGACGCACCGATAGCAGAGGAAGATGCGTTAGCTATGGGTATAGGTAAAAAAGCTGACGGTACATATCCGAGTATAAGAGATATACAGGAGCAATATGCAACTTTGCAGGCGGCGGCACAGTTAATTGGTTGGAACAATTACGGAAAGGCAGAAACGCTTGACACTTGGAAGATTAACAACGGATTATACGGAATGTAAGGAGGACTGATTTATGGCATGGTCGGACAGTTTATCTAAAAATTTCAAACTGAAAAAAACGGAGGAGCAAAAAAAACAGACATCTGATAAAGAACAAAAGCAAAACTCTCAATCAGGAAATTTTTATGAGGACTTTAAGGCGAGAAAAGCAAATAACACTAAGGAAAATGTCACGGAGCGTTTGACAGGCTCGGCTTCATTCAATAAAAACAATACAAATAAATCAACCGACAGAGCATATACAAACAAGTCTGAAAGTATAGTTAAAAAAACATCTCCAACTTCAACATTTGTAAATAATTCAAACAGATTTAAAGGTTATCGGACTTACAGTGAAAGAAAAAAGACCGGAAATATTTTTGTTCCGTCTACTGTATTGGGTAAATATACTAACGGATTTTCAAAAGAAAATACTGAAAAGATGAAATCAAACAAGTGGAAGGGCAGTTACGGAGTTATGCCGGTACAAGAAAAGATTACAAGCGGCGATACGGCGACAAAAGAAAAAAAGCCGGGATTCGGTAAATGGCTTGGAGATAACGTGATGAATGGCATAGGACAGTTTAACCGTTCGGTTGCAAGCACAGCTGATCTTATTATTCCAACGGCAGGAGATTTCGGAGGCGACAGTATTGTCGACAGAGTTATAGATTACTATAAAGGCGACTCAGACAGACTTGCACAGAATGCGGAAAAAACAAATGCTATAAAAGGCGGTAATTGGGGGACGGCAGGTAAGCTTGTCTCGGGTACAGTATCGGCATTGCCGAATGCAATTATTGCAATGATGAGCGGAGGTACTTCGACCGGTGCGGCGGCATTAGAAAGTACAGCATCTAAAGGAATAGGAGAAACTATGCTGTCTTCGGCAAAGCAACTTATGAAAAATCCTATGTATTGGAGTTCGTTCGTACAGACAGCCGGAAATTCATTCGATGAGGCTAAGGCAGACGGAGCAAGCGATATTGAAGCCACTGCAACGGCTATGATAAGCAGTTTTTTGAATGCCGGCGTAGAAGTGGGCGGTGGTATTGAAACAATACCAAGTAACCCAAGAAGTATTAAGACGTGGGTTAAAGGAATGTTTGATGAAGGTAAAGAGGAAGTTGTACAAGGAATAATAGAACAGGCTACTAAAAAAGCCGTGTATGATCATAACAAGAAAATCGTTTCTAAAACGGACCAAAATGCGATTATAAATCCAAGCCGTTCTGCTGATGAATTTGTAGGCGGTGCGGTAGTAGGCGGAATACTCGGTGCAGGGCAGATGGGAGCGGGAGCAGCACTTGATGCTTATGGACATACTGTTCAAACAGGACGTGAATTTAAGGATATGGGCGAGGTGCAGAGTGTTATTGATACCGGTAACAAGAGCGATAGAAATACTTCTGCTTATAAATATGCACAGAAAATGCAACAGAAACAAGATAAAGGTGTCGATTTAAGTGACTGGAATATTGGACGTCAGTATCAGAAAAATGTCAAGGCGATTGATGCGGAAAACAAGTTTATAAATGATATTTCGGGTGCGACAGGAGTAGAGACTGAAGTTCATGCCGATATGCACGGACTTAACGGACGGTATATATCAAGTGTAAATAACAAATATTCACCGATTGAATATGACGGTAATGGCAATGCTTATGTGAGAATTGATGAGGATATTTTAGAAGGTGTTGCACCAGAAGATTATATTAAAACTGTAAGAAATGTTCTAAAATATAAATTTTCTGACGGAATAAATTTGAATGGCAAAAACATTGCCGTGAGCGGAAAATCACGAGGTGAATTTACAAGTTCAAAATATACAAAAAATATGTCTGCAAGTGACAGAGCAGATAAATTTAGAATGGCTAATAATATTGATGAAATTGTTAATGTGCAAAATAACATAAATACCGAAGGACTCAAACATCCAAGGAAAGATGATATAATCAGTTTTGACGGAGGATATGCGACTATAAAAGTTGGAAACAATGAATTTTTAGGTAAAATTCTGCTTGCTAATAAGCAAGACGGAACACAACAATTTTATGATATTGTCGATTTAATTCCAACAAAAATACAGCAACCGCATTTCAACGCGGGTCGCACAAATGCGATTGCCACGGACCGAAATGACGGTGCTGTATCTACTAATAGTATATCTGAAAATAGTAAAAATGTCAATGGAAAAATTGATATATCTGCAAACGGCGACACTTCGATTCCCACTACAGTAAAACACGAATTTACACACGCATTTAAGCAGAGTGCACCTCAGGCATATCAAGATTTTGAGGATTATGTCATGAAATCGGTTATGGAAACAAATCCGGAAGCGGTTAGAAAAAGACTTAATTCACTAAAGAGCAGATATGAACAGGAGGGGATACCGTATAATGATGAAATAGGTCGAGAGGAAATAGTTGCCGAAATGACAAGTACTTTTGAGCCTAATGTAAACAAAATTGCATACGGAAATCCTAATCTTGCTGATAAAATCTTACAAGGGATAAGCACTGCAAAGGCAAAGATACAGTCCGCTTTATCTTCGCCATATACCAATGACCGTACAGGTGTTCAAATGACATACACACAGCTTAATGAGGCTGAACAACTATGGAATAATGCACTGCGTCAGGCGGCTGAAAACAGGGGGAACGCAAATGGTGGCAAGGCTGTTGTGCGTAATTCTATAACTGAAATCGTTGGGAACAATGGTAATTATGGTAAGGGAGTATATCTTGATACAGATTTATTCAAAGGTATCAAACCGAGAAATTGGGGCAAAGTCCTGTCAAAGTATGTGTATGATAATCTTGCAGGAACAGAGCTGACCGTATATGACAATAACGGGAATCCCGAAACAATTTCTTTTGCAAAAAAGAATGAAAGAGTTACAAAAGATGATGCGGTTAATTCACATAAAGTAATTGATAAGTTGGCAAGAACAAGAGGCAATGCCAATTCACTGGGCATTGTTCATATTGATGAATTGTTGCAAACAGCAACAGACATAGGAAGTACATATGTGAATAATCATCAATGGCTTGATAAAAATGGGTGGCAATATAAAAAGGCATATATGCAGGATATAAACGGCAGAATATATGAAACAACATTGAATATTGCTAAAACTGCTGACGGAAGAAATATACTATATGCTTTGTCAAATACAAAACAGATAGACGAGGGCGAAGTGCCCTCAACCCAAAACGGGAGGGGCTCGCACACTATCCGTCTATCTGTTACAGATAGTATACCCGAAAATAGTAAAAATGTCAATGGAAAAATTGATATATCTGCAAACGGCGACACTTCGATTCCCACTACAGTAAAACACGAATTTACACACGCATTTAAGCAGAGTGCACCTCAGGCATATCAAGATTTTGAGGATTATGTCATGAAATCGGTTATGGAAACAAATCCGGAAGCGGTTAGAGAAAGACTTAATTCACTAAAGAGCAGATATGAACAGGAGGGAATACCGTATAATGATGAAATAGGTCGAGAGGAAA
>SKEQ01000502.1_pt1 | contig 29687 bp, 31 predicted proteins | sample 4826751 | NCBI WGS metagenome assembly SKEQ01 (sample SAMN11008805, study PRJNA524170) | human gut metagenome | biome: Human fecal sample; material: Feces; isolation source: fecal sample from pouch patient p44 | host: Homo sapiens | place: Israel: Tel-Aviv | collected 2013-07-11 | reverse complement strand
TAATCAATTTGTAAAGCCTTAAGATCCAAGTCCGCATGTGTACAATGTATGTCTATATCATTGATATCCCACGATGGATTGAAATCTTCAATATATTGATAAGCATAAGGAAGATTCGTTTCCCCATGATTAAAAATAGGATACGGCCGTATTTTATGACCTTTCAAATCTTGTCGTTTTAAAGGAGCGAGTACAATCGTTTCACCTTCTAAAAAAGTAGAAATTCTTTCAGGAGTTAAGATACGATCTGAATCAACATTGCGATTGATATGAGTATTCATACCTAATGAATTGATGGTACTGTTCTCTTGTTCAACCGTCTTATTCCCCACTTTTTTAGAAAATTCTTCGATGGTATTATCATCTGTCGACATAATATAAATATGTGTCTGACAATTTTCTTTGATAATCGCTGCGTTTTGTTCTCCATACTTCGCATAAAGTTGCTGATAAGATTGAATAAACAGATCCCATAACATATTACGACCTGCCGTAACCGTCATGATTCCTTCCATGTTGTCCATCGGTGGCATATTTCCAAATTCATCTAAAATAAAATGAATCCTACGGTGACATTTATCTCCTTTAGTCTTAACACATTGCGTAGATAATTCTTTATACAACTGACTAAGAAAGATGCTAACAATGATATGGTTAGATGGATCATAATCAGGCGTTAACATAAAAATAGCCATTGGTTTATCGGTATAGTGCATCCGAATAGACTCTACTAATAGGTTACTTTTCTTCTCATCTAATGTTAGAACGGCTTCTTTTTCTAGTTCTGGCAAATGAGTTTCTCCTCGTTTTTTTCGATAAACGATTTTTCCCTCTTCGTCTTTCAATACTTTTTGAGAAAACTCATACCAAGCAACATATTGTTTTCCTTGATGATTGTATTTTAAGCAAACATGATCTCCCTGCTCTAAATGACAATCAAAGTTGATTTCACAAAAACCACGATAGCCAACTTTGACTCGTTCCTCGTGAAATTTCTTTCCCTTATGATAAAATTCCACGACAATGCGTTGATTTAATAGGCTTTCATGTAATTTGAGATCCAAATACTTCGGAAAACCAATGGACTTGTAATCAATGGTCGATTGAGAAGTCATCTTCGCAATTTTCGTTAGGGTAAATGGATTCAATCCTGTAATTGCCGTAGACAAGATATTCCCTTTCGCTTTATCAGATCCAATTTTTGTTGCCCCATATTGTTTTTTTGCTATATTTCCAGGGGGTAACTGATTCATGAACTCATCTAAGGCATTGAGCTGCTTGAATTCATTCTCAGGATCTGGATAATAATTAAAACCGCCAATTTCTGAAAGTAGTTCAACGAGATTATTTGGTGTTAATTTGGAGTAATCCCCTGTTTGATCCGCTTGTTCCAATAACGCAAAAATAAGCGCATTGACAGCTTTCTGCGCATTTTCGTTAAAGTATTTATTGTCTGAAGCATTTGCATCATAATAAATCGTATTCGTAAAAGTATTGGTTAACTGTGTTGCGGTGTCTATGTCTCCTCGCTTCCAGTATTTCACAATGAGTGCCAATGGATTATCACTCATTGATTGCAGTGGATCGGTGATATTAAAGGCATACACATCATACCCTCTAGCTTCTAGTTCATCTTTACTAGCAACATATAATTCTGTTTTTGGATCATTAACAACCATTGAACTTTGTCTTTCTGCACGCGACAAATTGTCAATGGTTGCTAAAACTTCTATCTGGCCTTTCCCTGAGCGGGAAGTACCAACAATACAAGTATTTACTGTATCCGTCTGAATATACCAGTATTTTTTATAATGAGTAATTGGTATTCCGCCATAACCAGGAAAACTTCCCTTTGATTCTGGTATTTGCGGATAAATTTGTTGGATTTCCTTTAACGTTTTTAATCGGTTATCTCCTTTTTGCCCATCTGCTAGCGGACGAAACCACATGTCCATTTTCAATCCCATAAGTACAGCTGGAACAACACAAATCGTAGAAACAACTAAACGTGTGCCTAAACTTGTTGTTGGGGTCAAAGGATTCCAAAAACCAGTTGAATCAAAATGGAATAACTGCGGCATTTCTTGTAACTGAAAAATATTCACTCCTTGTAAACTTCCTGGAATAATCTCAAATCGATGAAATGCTTCTGGTATTCTTGTAACAACATAGTTTAAAGGAAGATAAGCTAAGCCACTATAAAAAATCTTTTGAGAAATACGTTTGTCATGTTTTTCTGGTAGCTCTTCTCCTGAAGGAGTATAGCGATAGAAATGAGAAAGATACCTATTCTTTTCTAAATTGAATCGTTTGTCTTTTCGTCTCGTTGTTTCTCTAATACGCATTATTTCACCTCATTTGATTCTGAACTTTCGGAAGTGTTTGAGTGTACAGTTGAATCGCTTGATCCTTCTTTAGCCTTACTAGGATCACTCTCTTTGCTATTTTCCATACTTGACTCTGCTGTTGACTGATTGGTACGATTCAATAATTCTTCCAATTGTTGTTCATACTCTTTTCTTGCTTGTTCCTGGGCTTCTTCCTTGATTGACGCCGTTGTGGCTACAGAATCTGCCTGTGAAGATTGATTGATATGATTAAAAGCAAATACTGTTCCTCCACCTAGAAGCAAGCTTAAACTTGCAATACATCCCACCATCCATCCGTTAAAGGAACGCTGTGGTGAAGGAGTTAAATTTGCTTGGTTGTTCACTGGCGTTTGAACAGCAGCTACTGGTTGAGGTTGTGCTAGATAATTCAACTGTGCTTGTCGCAATGTATCCATTTGTTCTTGACGTTCCTTACGAGCAGCTGCTTCTTTTTCCTTTTCTTGCTCTAACCGTTGTTTTTCTATCGCCACTTTTTGTTCTGCAAGATGCTGCTCACGTTTTTTTAGTTCTAATTGTTCGCGCTCTTTTTCTTCTTGTCGTTGTTTTTCTTCTTGTTCTTTCAATTCTTGTTGTTGAATTTCATACTCTTTTTTCCATTTTGGAATTTGTGCTTGTAATTCTTGCTGGATCTGCCCGTGTCTTTCCATAAGAACTTCAGTCGTTGTTTGATAAAGTTTATTCAGTTGTTCATTTAATTCTTTGCTAATCTTTAGCTTATCTGTACGTAAACCTCGGTAGAACTCTTCTTTTCGTTCTTTTATACGTTCTTTTAACAAGTTTTCTTTTTCTTTCGATAAAGCTTCTTGATTAGTTTTAGTAAAGTTATTAATTTTCTCTATACACAAGGAATACGCATTGTCGCGTTTCTTTTCGTATCGCTCTTTAATTTTTTGTACTTCTTCTTCAATCACTCGTTGTTCTTCTTTATTTAGTTCCTCTTTTGTTCTCTCCCAATTAGATGACTGTTCCGTCGCATACTCATTTATTTCTTGATCTGTTTCTTGTTGACGTTCTTCAAAAGTGGCTAATAAATCTTCTTGTGCAAGCTCATGCCAATTTGTTGATTGAACAGACTCTAACTGTTCTAAAAGTGTGCCTTTACCCTGTGAGATTAATTCTTCTTTACTCTCTAAAAATGCTTGATAGGTTTGGGGTAATTGATATTTCGAATAAAGCTCATTTAAAAATAATTTATTTTTTTCTTTCATCCATTCATGCTCTGGCGGATATTGATCCAAAATATAATCAAATACAGTTGCCTTTTGTATCTCTGTTTCGTTTTTCTCTACTTCTTCACTGATAAGTGGTTCAATATATTCCTGAGAATCCCCTTCAGTCCATGTTGGCTCTTCATTAGCTTCAACTAGATCAACTTCTACTTCGGCCGTCTCTTCATCCTCCATTGTTTCTTCAAAGGGATCTACCTCCAATTGACCCATTACATCGTTCTCTTCCTCAAATATCGATTTCTGAGTCGGAATATCAGCTTGTTCGTCAACATAGACTGTCTCTTTTTCTTTTGACTCCTTCTTTGGAAAGATTGGTCGTTCCCATGGTACTTCATCATTTACTTCGACTTCACTCACTTGACTCACTTTTCTTTGGTCGCTCTCTAACTCTTCTTCTAAAACTTGTAGCAGTTTTTCGTTTCGATAAGACTCTTCCACACTCATGGTTTCATCCGTTTCCTTAAACACATCAAGGCGGATCAAATCCATCAATGTAGGATAAAAACCTTCTGAAATTTGATAATCCAGTGGGCCAAAAACGTATTCTGTGCCAGCCTTTTCTATTTTTCCTTCTTTATCATGTAACGTGAGAGTCAATTTAACAGAAGATTGATTCTCTTGTTCTAACACTTGTCCTAACACATGTAGCTGTTCTTCCGTTTCAATGACAGAATATTTAATTGTTTTCGGTAAAAAGGCAGTACGCTTTCCCACTTTCTTCGTTGCTTTTTTTATTAACTCTTTATCTTTTTTGGTATTGCCTGAAATCGTAAAGTACATGAGTATTCTCCTTTCATAAAAAAGGAGTAAAAAGTAGCCACGTACTTTTTACTCCTTCTATTTATTTTTTATAGTCCCTGTGGGGTTTGTCCAAACATTCCAAATAACGAAACCACAATAGAGGCGGCAGCTAATATAACTCCTACCCCCATCAATACATAACCTACGTGCATCTTCCCGTTTTCAGCTCCTCTTCGGCCAAAGAAGAAGAAAATCCCCCCAAGAACAATGGAGGCAACGGCAGCTACAGCCGCAAAAATCATCAGATTGTTTTTTAAACTAGTTGCTGCACCTTGTAATGCTCTAAAAATATCAACCGCAGCTACTACTTTCGGTTGTGTTAAAAAATTCATTGTAATTGATTCAAACATAAAATTGTTCGCTCCTTTTAGTGTTTAATAATTTCATCGAAAACAAGCTTTTCACGTTCACGTTGATAGATATATCCTTCTAAGTCCTTGTCTTTTCCCCGTAATAGGTCAAATTGTGCTTTTTCAAGGACTTCTTGTTTCCACTGTGTTTCAGATACACCGCGACGTTCTAAGATTTTAGACGCGGCTTTTTCAAATGGCGTTTTAGCTTTTGCCACTGCGATTCCTCCTTCAGGATAAATAAAAAGACTAGCAATCACTCGCTAGTCTTTTGTAACTTGTATCCAGATTTAGTACTGTATTCTTTTAATATTTCACTTTTATCTCGATGTTCTTTTTCGTTTGTTGGAATAAATTTAAACGTTTCTAAACCGTCTTTGTTATAGGGAACTATTAAGGCTGTTTTACCTATGAATAAATCTACTCCACCTGAATCGATTACCTTATATCTTTCTAATCCTTTATAGTCTTTTAGCTTCTCAACTGTTATTTGTACTTGTTCAGGATGCCAAACACTTTCGGAATATTCCCATGTTGTATCATCTATAATTTTTAAATTATGAACAAGTCCGCCTACTTCTTCTTTCCACACTGTTCCTGGTTTTAACACGCCATTATCTTGACTATCTTGCTTATTTTTTTCACTACCACATCCACCTAAAATAACAATCATGGCAATCAACGAAGTAAATACCATTATTAACTTTTTCATTCTATTCCTTCTTTCGTTGTTTTATTTTAGTATATTAAATAACGAAAGTAGCAACAAACCTCATTTTGATACACGGGGAACGGATACTCATAATTTCCCACCTTTCTATAGAAACTTTTCCTCTTGATATTGTGATTTATTACAAAAAAGAGCTATAATAAAGAAAAAATCAAGAGGGAGCATTGCAATGTACGCTGATAAAGAGAAAATCGAATGGTTACTATTTGAAACTGGCAAGACAGCATATGAAATTAGCAAACATTCTTCAGTCGCAGAATCAACAATTGCGGATTTAATAAAGAAAAAAAGTGCGATTGAAAAAATGCGATTTGATAATGCTGCCAAACTAACCAAATACGCCGAATCCATTTCTTCATAGCATATAAACAGCCATCCTTACACTCTTCATAGGGCGGCTTTTTTATTTCAAAATTTCCACGGTATACCGTTGACTACCTCGGTATACCGTGGTATATTATGAATGTAAACAAAATATTTAATCATTTAATAGGGAGTTGAAAACATGAAATTATTAAACCCAAAAACTGTTATAGCTATTGGAACATTTGCTGCCACAGTTGCTCTTGCTGGATCTGCTGACGCTGCTTCAACTAACGTCATGTATCGCCTTTATAATCCAAATAACCATGAACATTTTTACACCTCTAGCACAAAAGAACGTGATCACCTAGTGAAAATTAAGTGGGGTAATTATGAAGGCCCCGCTTGGGAAGCACCGACTAGCGGTGGCCACCTTGTCTATCGTTTATACAATAAAGGCCTTCGTGATCACCATTACACAGCTAGTTGGGATGAAGTGAAATGGTTGACCAAAAATTACGGTTGGACTTATGAAGGGCCTGCCTGGCGTTCTGCCGAAAAAAATAATAAACCGATCTACCGCCTTTTCCTTCCAGGTGTTACCTCTGGTTCGCATCACTACACTGCAAGTTGGAAAGAAGTACAATGGTTAACCAAAGACTATGGCTGGAAATACGAAGGTATTGGTTGGTATGGTGCTGACACCTCTAAACCCAAAGTGAATAAATCAGCTTTAGAAGCTCTTTATACGAGCGTTAAGGGAACTAAAAAAGGTGACTATACCGACAATACCTGGAACGCATTCCAAACCGCTTTAAACAATGCTAAAAAAGTGTTAAATGACTCAAAAGCGACTCAAAAACAAGTGGATAGTGCCAAAAACACATTAGATTCTGCTTACAAGGGATTAAAGAAAAAACCAGCTCCTACTGTGAACAAAACGGAATTACAAGCCTTGTACAACCAAGTAAAATCAACTGCTAAAGGAGATTTTACAGAAGGATCTTGGAATAATTTTCAGACTGCTTTATCCAATGCTAAAAAAGTACTAGACGATTCTAAAGCTTCTCAAACCCAAGTAAATAATGCTAAAAATAGTCTTGATTCTGCATTTAAAGGGTTACAACACAAACCTAAACCTTCAGAATATGCGGTAACTGTCCGTCATATGAATCGACAAACTGGAACGCTGCTAAAAGAAGAACATGTCTCAGTAAAAGCTGGTACAAGTTACACTGCAAAAGCTAGAACCGACTTGACTAACTTTGAAGCACCACAGTATCAAGTAAATGGGAATGAAACACAAACACAAACGATTAACACAAATACCACATTTACTTTTTACTATGATGAAGTCTTTCTAGTTGAAGTGAAAGCTCGTCCAAATAAAGTCTCGGATACTGATCCAAATATCCAAGAACTCTATAATTACAGTAAGAGTTATCCCGTCGTTTATGGACAAAGCATCACAATTGAAGCACCTATGTTCACTAATTTTGTTCTTGATCCTAGAGAAAGCTCTAGCAACACTGTGACTTTAAACAACGTTACAAGTAATCAAGGAATCAATTTTGCCTATACTCATCAATACAACGTCACTGTGAACCATATAAACGTTGACACAAACGCTGTTTTATCTACTGAAACACAAACGGTTTACGAGGGAGATAGTTTCTCTACTTCTTGGAAAAATATGACCGATCAAAACTACTTCTTGTGTAGAAATGACGATTCATCTGTTACCGTTGATAAAAATGGACAACGTGTAATCAATAATGTTGACCAAAATCGAACGATCACTTTCAAATACAAAAATATCTCACTAAGTGATTTAAACAACTATGTGCGTCAAAAAGAACTTGCTTGGTTAAATAGCTACCGTCAACAAAATGGCGTTGCCCCAATGCAATTCAATGATATCGTTCAACAAGCTGCAGATATTCGTGCAAAAGAATTACAAGTAAGCTTCAGTCATTACCGACCTGGCGGCGGTACTTTCCAAGATCTCTTAGAAAGCTTAGGCTGCTACGGTGCTAAAGGAGAAAATATCAATAGTTTCTACCTTTACGTTGACGAGATCCTTTCAGATACAGGAGCAGTAAATGCTATGGTTATGTGGAAAGATAGCGCTGCTCATAACGCAAACTTGCTTTACAACAATCAAAGTATCGTTGGTTTATCCCATGCTTATGAAGTTTCTGCAGACGGATCACTTTCTTCAGACAACGTATTTATTAGTGCCAATCCCATTTTCAAATAGAAAAACAAGGCTGATTTTCAGCCTTGTTTTTTTGTTTAATTGAACTTCAGAACTGCGTAGCCAAAAGTTGCTAACACAAGTAATAGTAAGCTGACCGCTAAAATCGTTACTAAATGTGTAGAACCTGTTTTAGGAACAATAACTTGTGGCAAGTTAGGATCAACCCCAATTGTCACAACATTTGTTTTATTAGAAACATTATCTACTGCTACTACGGCTTGGTTATCAATATTTTTTTCTGATTGTAATGGAGTTTTAGCTGTAAATATCAGCTGAATTTCTCGTCCATCTAAAAGATTGTTATTTAAGAAGTCAGCGGAAGCTTCCCACTTCAGCGTTCTTGAATTGCTATCATAGGTTAGTGTGCCTTCAGAAGTAATATCTTTTCCTTTACTCTTATCTATTACTTGCGCAGAACCTTCTTTATATGTCAAACGAGCTTCAATTGGATCTTGAATACTAAATTGTTTGTAGTGATCTGACGCAGCGTCTACGCCTTTTGTGTGCCATTTTTGTGTGACTAGATATTGTACTTCAGATCCTGCGTTTAAAGGAGCTGTCGGCGTACCCTTCTTACCGTCATTTCGTCCGTTTACATCTTTTCCATTTTGTTGTACTTCTTTCACTGGAATTTTAGGGAAATAAACGGTAATGATATTTGTATCCTTTTCTACTTTATTAATGATCGACGTTCCCTGATTTTTGGCTACACTATTTTGATTGGCCAATTCATTGACTTTTACATTGATCACTAATTCGTAAGTTTCGCCGTTATACTTCATTCGATTTTTTAATGTATCAGCTTTCGCTGCATATTTTACCTGGTGTTTTGTTTTGTCATAGGTCACTTCACCAGATACATCGAATTTTTTATTTGTACCACTTTCAACGTGTGCATCGACGTAATTTACTTCTTTTGGTAAATTATCGATTAACTCAAATCGATCGTAAACCGCTAGTAAATCCACTCCTAATCGATTCACCTTCTGTTTGATTCGATATTGAATCGTGTCTCCTACTTGCAACATTTTATCGTTCACGTTATTTCCATTTTTATCAACCCCTGTTTTTTCAGGTTGATCAGGAACAACACTAAAGATTGTCGCAGAAGATAAAGTAAACCAGGTTTGAACATTAGAAGAACCAATCACAAACGTCGGATTTGCTTCAGATATTTTAAAGGACACAGTACCTTGACCAAACTTCGGATCTCCTAATTTATCATGCAAATTATTGAAATCATTATCCGCTTGTGTCAGCTTAGAGCTTCCTCCTGGGTGGCCACCTACCACGTTCAGATTGTTGTAGAAAGATTTAAATTCTGAAAGAACCGTATCTTTTCTGACATACCAATCTGTCGTATTCATTTTGTCATAGTGGGCATATTCTCCTTTAAGATCCGTGCTTTTTCCTCCTGCAGGGTTCAAAGAGTTAAAACTGATAAATGTATCTCCTGAAAATTGAACGGGGCTACCGTCCTCATATGTGGCTACTAGCTGCACATTCATTTGTGTTGAATGGTAAACAATTCCTGAGAAAAGATTGTCTGAGATCCAAAGTACTGTTCTTTTTTTAGATTTACTCATTGCACCATTCGTATTTTTATAGCCATCGTCTCGAAAATGAGTTTTTGTATAGTTGTTATCTAGTAGATTCCACGGCAACGTATCCGAGTATAAGTGAATATTAGATAGAACTAGCTTGATATTGACTTTTTTCCCGTTATACGTACCGATTTTTCCATAGTCAATATTGACTTTGGTGTTGGTTGTTACGCCTTCTAAAACAAGGTTTGTTTCACCGTATTCTTTTTGGAAAGAAGGATAGCGTATATTTTTGTTTCCCTCCACTAATCCTACGTAGTCGTCTGTAAAACCACCTTTGTTGGCATCAACATGATATTTGTAAACTTTTGACGCTCCGTTTACAGTAATATTTGTTTTTGCATTAGGAACATCTTTTGGAATAATAAAATTATTCTTTACGTTCTGGATTGGATTTGACGGATCGACAATAACTTTTTCAGCAAAGACATTGGCTGTTTTTAACCCAAACAATGTACCTAACATCATCATTATGGGAAAAACATATTTTAACCGTCTTGTCCACGAGTGTTTAAAATTCATCCCTTCATCCCCTCTTTTTTATAAATGACTAGTGAAATTCCGACAATAACGATCAAATTGATCGTAGTAAATAATGGATTCCTAATGAGCTTTTCCATAATATCTAGCGGCATGGAAGCAGCTGGTATGTTTAAAATCCTCATTAGGTATAGTTGGTAGCTTGGCAAAATAGATAGTTTAGAAAATAATAAACCGCAGTACAAAAAGACTGCGGTTAAACAAGAAAAATTGAATAATAATAATTTGATCAGTTTCATTTTATTTCTTCCTTAATCTCTAGAAAACAAGTGAGTAACAAAATCCCAACAATTCTCAAAGAAGTTTTTCTTTACGCCAGTAGATACGATTTTTTTTACTTCTTCTTTAGGTTGCGAAGCTTCTGATTTAGGATAAATCCACACATCCTTTAAGAATTCACCATTTTTATCAGAAACAGGTGTTAATAGCAAAATATCCTCGCTATTAGAAATGTTTTCAGGACTTGATTCATTGACAATATAATAAGCTTGTTTCTGATTTGCCTGTACTTCTACCGAGAATTCAAAGACACCTGTTTGTTGATCAATTGTCTTTGTTTCTCCATTAGAAATTAGCTTCAGTTGATCACTGGATAGTTTTTTCACTCGATCTTTTAATTGGGATTCAATTTGGTCAGTAGTGAGATCCTTAACATCCATCTTTTGTAAAATGTCCGATACATCATAAACAGAAAACTTCGCGCCATTTACTCCTTCTTGTTTTTCAAGCTTTTGCCCCTGGTTGTCTAATTGTTCGGAAGAAATAATTTTTTGAACGTGAATGGTCTGTTTGACTATTTGATCGTCTTCAGCAATTTTAGGTTCTTCTGAAGAATCAACTGTTGACGAATCGACGGTTTCATCGCTGCTTTGAATCGTGCTGCTATCTGACGTTTGGATTGTTTGTTCTGTGCTATCCGTGCTTTCTTGTCTGTCTGCAAACGTCAACTGTGTGTAGGCAGTGAAAGAAAAAAGAGCGGCTGCACAAACAAATAGCCATTTTCTATTTCTCATGTTGGTTACCCTCCTTTATTTTTTCTTTTTATAAACAAATAGCGAACCAATGATCATGACTGAAAGAAAAACAGTACTTCCTAAAAGCCATGTCCAAGATAATTTTTGTTTCTTATTTTCTTCATCTTTTAATTCTGATTTTGTAAAGGTTACTCGCTTCCCATACACTAGAAAACGGTGTGTGTTGATCCCCTTAGGCGTACATGTCATTAGCGTTACTCGATCTTCATTGGGATTTGGTTCTAAGTAAGTGACAAAGTTTCTTTGTAGTTCGTCTTTTTGCACTTCCTCAATCCGATCGATTTGATAAGCGTGCTGCTCACCATCAACTTTGATATAAAACTTTTCTCCCTTTTTTACTGAAGGTAAATCATCAAAAAGATTATCTTTATAAAGTCCACTATGACCTGCGATTAAAGGATTTTTACCGTTTCCTCCTGTAATATCACCAGTTCCTTCCGTAATACCTACACCATTTTCTAAAATTTTGTCGGACGTTCCGTCATAAATTGGTAGTTTTAAAGAAATACTTGGAATTGTAAGAATACCAACAGGATCGCCTAACTCAATCTTAGCAACATCCAAAGAAGAATCCGTTTCTGCTGCCGTTCCTGTTCGATCGATTGCGGCAATCTGCTGATTTTGTTGGTATTTCGCCACGCTCGCTTCAGCAGGCATCAAAAGTAAGACACCAACAGCTGAAAGTAACCAGAAAGCAATGATCCATTTACCCATGATTCGCTTTTTCTTAGGGTTCCTGATAATCATTGGTTTTGATCCTTCTAGGCTTTCTTCTTAAAGTAAACAACTGCAGAAAGTGCCCCTGCTCCTAGCAACAAGCAAGAGATTAATACATACGTTTGAAAACCGTTGCTACCGGTCATTGGTACGGAAGCTTTTTGATTGTTTTTGATCGTGATTCGGTTTTCTTCTTTGTATGAATCTTTGTCTACTTTGAAAGAGATCTCTTTCGTTAATTTTTGATAGTTTTCAGGCGCTTTTGTTTCTTCCAGTGAATATTCACCTTCAGTTAAACCAGTGATTTCAAAGTGACCTTCTTTATCTGATTTTAGGATCGCTGCATTTGCTACATCGTCTACCCATACTGCTTCTTTGACACCGTTTTTATCCGTATCAACTAATCCACCATAATATTTTCCTTCTGCGTTTTTAGCAGCAAATTCTGCGCTTTCAAGCGGTGTTGCTTTGATTCCTGTTCCAAATAGTCCGCTATCGACTTTTAAGAATTTTGCACCATAAGTCACAACGTCAGCTTTCGTTTTTTCGTGGTGTTCTTCCTGATTAAATGGATTGTTGTTATAAACGAAATCCACGCTATTTGTTAATGGATTGGCAACAGCTGCGCTGTCATTTACATACATGTTATAAGTCATTTGAAGATCTTGTCCGTGTAAACTTGCTACAGTATCACTTACTTGGCCATTATTCACGATAAAATCGATCACAAAGCCATTTTCTGAATTTTGGATTTTATAATCTGTATTTTCTTTTAATACCACAGATCCATCTTTATTTGTTACTTTGATATTTGCTTTAGCAGCGACATAAGAAAGTCCTTGTCCTGCTGTATCCCCCCATTTAAATACACTGTAAGGAGAAGTTTCGCTTTTCACTCCGTTTACTGTGATACCGTCTGCTCCTCCTGCAATGTCTGTTGGGATATGAATCGTTCCTTGATAATTTACTGCGTCACCAATTTGGAAAGAATGTTCTTGTCCTGTTCCATTTGTTACTGTTTTATCGATCACTGGTGCTTTATAGTTTACGTATGAAGCTTTTAAGTCACTTGTCACGCCATCATTCGTAATTTCAAAGGTTAATTTATTGTGCGCATCGTTGCGAGCGTCTGCGCCTAATAAATATTGATCTGCTGTTGGTTCTTTATCTGATCCCACTACAACTTCTGAAGGAACTTCCACAAAGTAGTATTTTCCTAACGTCAAATCAGTTGCAGTCAGCTTTCCTTGATCATCCGATACAAGCTCTCCTAATTTTGTTCCTTTTCCAGGTTCGCCCTTGTATAACTCAAATTTTGCCCCTTTTAAAGGTGTTTGTTTGCTTTGAGCTGTGCCATCGTCACCAAATTTCGTTAATTCAAAACTCAACTTAGAAACAATGTTCTTTGGATATAAGTGAATGTCTTTTAAAAAACCTGAACCTGTATTATCAGTCATTGGCGCAATCACAACCATTGGTTTTGCTTTTTGTGTGACTAATCCAGCAGCGGATTTACTTTCATAAACCACATATACATTCCCTTTGGAATTGACATAGGCTGGTTGATCAGCAAAAGTGATCTCACCATTTTCATCTACAGCTGAAGTAATTTTATTGGTTGCATTCTTGACGTACTCACTGTTAGATCCCTTGTCTTCTACATCTTTAACGATTTCGTCCACTTTCGCGTTGGTTAGATCAGAATCTTCAGTCGGTAATACTTGATCCGTAATATTTCCTAACGTAAACTCAACATCACCATAATCTGCCTTGTTGTATTTCGTTACACCTGTAGGATATTGATCGTGCGTATAACCATCATTTTTGATTCCGTCAATATCAACGTTCAATTGCGTACTTTGATCGTACATTAATTTATGAACCGTGATATTGACCCTTTCTGGTGGCGTTTTTTGCGTGACATCTTCTGCATAAGCTCGATACCCCTGAAAGCAGCCTGCAATGATTCCTAACATTCCAACAATCATTCCAGCTTTTTTTACATACCGATTTATTGCCATTTTTTACTCTCCTCATTTCATATTTCAACGACTCGCGTTGATTAAATTCTTGTTATTGTAGCTCTCCCTGTACCACGTATCTTTCTTTTCCTTGTGACGTATAAACACAAGTAAACAACGTTAATAAGGGTTTCTCTCCTTTCTTTGGTAAAGACAAGAAAGAGTTCTCTTCAGGAACGCCATCGATTAATTTAAAGTACTCAGGTACGATAAATTTACGCGTTACCTTGTAACGATAGACGCCATCGTTACTAACTAAGTCCATCACCTCCCCTAATGACAACTTTTGAATATCAGAAAATAAAACACCTGGCATTTCCATGTTATGACCTGCTAGGACATAGTTTCCTTTACCCATTTCGGCATCTTCATAAAAATAAGTAGCCGCTCCAAGACTCAAAGTGTATTGATTTGCCCCTTTAAAAATTGGCAATGCTAAACCAAGTGCAGGAATCTGAATTTGTGCAAATACTTGTTTATTGACGCCCATTTCGATTGCTTCTTTTTGTATGGACAACATTTGCCCCAAAGACATATCATTATTGACGTTCGTTGCATCCTCCTTATAACTCTTTGCGTGTGCATTGATTTGATCTACGGGCATCTTTTTTTCTATATTTTGCTTAAACACCTCTCCTTCATGTTTTTGGTAGCTAACATAGCCAAACACACTGCAAACGACGATTAAAGCGACTCCTAAAAAACCAAATAACCATTTTTTCATCCATCTGCCTCCTTTCAGACAAAACAAAAAACACTTTTTCACAACGAAAAAGTGTTTTCTCTTATTACTATTCTATTTCATTTATCTGGTGGTTTTATATTGGTGTGTAGCCATTGCTAACATTAAGAATACAATTGGCACCCAACTGATTGTCGTTAATGTTTCTTCCATGAACGATTGACACATGATCGCTAAAAAAGCCCACAAGAATGTTAGTTGTCCATTTGTCAGCTCACGTTTTCTTACGAGCAACCATAAGAAACTAAGCAAAAGAATAATCGATAGAACAAAACCAATCAATCCATAGTGATTGACGAGTGCGTGATACGTATTATGATTACCTAGAATCTGATTTCCTCTATGGAAAAAGAAAGGTTTCATCCCTACAAATATTTGTCCTGTTTTTTCGCCTAATGTTTCATAGAATTTGCGCCAAATTTCTTCTCGTCCTGTAAATAAGTGAACTTTGTCTGACATTGCAGCAAAATAAGAAATCGGTAAAGCTAGAACCGAAACTGCTGCATACATCCAAAAGGACAAGTGTGTATTTCGAAAAACCTTCTTAGGTAAAATTTCTAAGATAATGAAGATAACAAGCGCATATAATGCTGCTTTCGATTGGCAAACCCAAATCGTTGCCCCAGCAAGAATCAACGCTGGTAATGATAGCAATCGCATGTACCATTTTCCAAATGAACTAGCAAATCCTGTGATAAGAAGGGCTAATGTCATTAAAGAACTACCTATCGTATTTGTATTGATCCAAATATCTGATAATTTGTTCGATGGATTCCAAATACTTTGTCCTTCTGGTACTGGTATCTCAGTAAATACTCGATAAACCGTTACGAGTAAAAAGACATAGAATACTACAAGATACAAGCTACGATCAATTACAGTAAATTTCGTCCATTTTACAATCAAAATAATAGCAATAATTGTCGGAACGATCAGATCACCATAGAAAGTATCTCCTCGGTAGCTTCTAAAAAAAGAAAAGAAAAGGTAAAAAAGAATGCCTGCTGCAATGAAGAATAGATCGTTTCTCTTTACCTTGTACAGATTCAAAAGAAACAAACAGCCTACGAAAAACGTCACTAACTGTGCAGCATTATCATAAATAAATAATATCGTAGGAGGATTTAACCCCACCGTCCATATTAAATATAGAATGGATACCAACAGTAACAGAAAAATGGCACTCATTTTATTGATCAATTTTTCTACAAGTTCTTGAATGTGACTCACTTCCCTTATTTATTGATTTTTTCTACATTGACTAATTCACACTGGATCACATCGCACTTTTTCATATTATTTGCTTGAAAGGCTAACAGTGTGAGTAGTGGTTTTTTACCTGCTTTTGGCAAGGATAAAAAGGAATTGTTTTCCTTAGATTGAACTACCTGGCTGTAATCAGAAATTTTTCCTCTTTTGGAGACTTCATACTGATACTTGTAATGAGCATCGATTAGATCAATTTCTTCTCCTTCAGATAAATCAGTCATATCGGATAATAAAACGCTTGGTGTATCTACGTTATAACCAGCAAGAATATAATTTCCATTTCCCATTTCAGTATCTAGATAATAAGTAGAAGCTACTCCTAAACTAAGCGTGTCGCTATTCGCTCCTTGAAAAACAGGGAGAATAAATCCTGTAGAAGAAAAAACAAGTTTTCCAGCAATTTCACCTTTGAGATCCTTTTCTAATGCCTGTTTTTGATTAGTAATCAGTTGTCTCTTAGAAATATCCGTTAAACTGGTTAAATTATCTTGATAGGTTTTAGCCTGTTCCTGAATATGGATTGTTTTTGTTACACCATCTACTTTTTCAGCGATTTTGTCCTTTTGATAACCTTGATAAGCAAAATAACTAAAAAGAAGAAAAACAATGATTACGCCCACGTAAGGATTAAATAAAGTTTTATTGTTTTTATTCATCTATCTACCTTCTATATATGAATTAATTTACCTACATCTAACCAAGATAAACCATGTTAAATTTTACTATTCTTTTTATTCAATAACAATGCCACATCATAATTGATCATTTTCATATCATAATCGTCAAGAAACTTCTAATAATAGTTGGCAATTGGAACCTGTTTTTACATAAGTTCGCCTCAACTGTTCAAAGTTTTTCATTGAACCTAACAAACAAGCTTTCTCTTTTCCTGTTATCTTCATATCATTGATATATTGCATGACAGATAATCTTTTAAGGTGTTTTTGTTTCATCATTTTTAGCAACTTTTCTTCCATTTCTTTCGACACTTTTTTTCTGTTTTCGATTTCTTCATAATTCATGAGTTTTCCTACCTTCCTTGTTTTTTGCAAAAATAAAAAAGCCTATGATCACATACGCTCTACACTTCAGTCTTGGGTTATCTTTTTCTTTCGTTTAATTACTGGCCGTGCTGGTTTCAAATCCTTGATTCCATTATGGGTTCTCCAATAATCGAATTCTTTTCGTAATCTTTCTTTTTCCATATCTGTTCCTTTAGACAGGGATTTGAATACTTCTTTAGGTGAATAACCACGAGCTAACAGCTGTACATACCTTCCTTTTGTCAAAGTATCCATATCCATCGCCTCTAAAACTGGTCGCGCCATCTAATTTTCCTCCTAAATAAATTCCTTACTCAATGCCTAAGGTAATACTACCTTTTTATTAATCGTCGTGACTCCTTCTAAGCCTTTATCTGTAAAATTTATTCCTCCAGTTTTTATTCTTCTTTATCCGCTACAAATTCAATGATTTCAACGCTGACAATATAATCACTCAAATATGACCAAGTATCTTCAACAGATAATTCGTCTCCATTATCATTCATAAGCGTCATTTTAAACCATTCATTACCTTGATCATCTTCAGGTAGCAAGCCGAATCCAATTGGATTATCAGTCAATTTTTGATCGTATAAATCATCCTCGTCTAATGCTAAAACATCTAATCCTTTACAATTTCCGCCTCTTCTAAACGTCACAAATCCTTTGTAATCCCAACGTTGGAAAGAAACCTTAATCGTATGTGTTCCCCATCGGCTATTCGGATCATAATTTTTCATTTGTTGTAACCTCCTCATAATCAGTTAGTACTATAAAGGTATCTTTGTTTTTATCCAAAAAATCTAATAAATCTTTTGTAGAAGATATCTCTTCATCAACTTCACCATAATAAATACCTTCGATAATTGTTGCTATATCTGAAAAACTAATTTTTACTGGACATTTATCGTCTACCGCATTCAATACCGACAAAATTGCTTCTTTTTCTGCAATCTCTCGTTTGAATTTCTTTGGAGCTAATCGCATGACACTCAAGTCATTTTCAAGCTTTTCAATCCATGCAGTTTTACTCATTTTCGCAAATTTTTGAATCATTCCTCTACCACCTTTGCTATCTACTAAATTAGTTTTACTTCATAACGAATATTTTTATCGTTTTTCGTTCACTCAAAAATATATAAAATAAATCGACTCGTTTATGGCGTCCGAAACGAGAAACCCTAGTAGAAAACGGTAAATGCTCGATTGATCCAAAGATCAACGTCTTCGCAAGTATCTACATGTACTGCAGCACACGACACAATTTCTTGTGCGTCCTCCCCATTACGAGAAGACCTACTCCTTATTCCATGAGTTTGCGTCAAAGCCTAGATCCCTTAGTAGCTGCTCATGATTAATCTAGGCGCTATTCTAACTTGTCTAACTTCTAAATTCCCTCTTGTTTACTCTGTGCATATTATTTACACAAATTCATTTCACCACTATCCAAACAAGGGCATTTACTCGATTGACCAATTTTTTACGTTACCAATCGTAAAAACCTACCCCGTCACCCCCCGAAAGGAATTGTTGATAGATCAAGTCTACTCCTTATTTTTCTAGTGATTCTAAGTTCCTTTAGAAGTCTCGACAATATTTTCAAGCAAGCGAAAAACGATAAAATACAAGTTATGAGAATGATCAATTCAGCTGATTAAACGCCCCATCCCTTTTGCGGTACAACGCAAGACTCCATTTTTTCTTCGACCAATCAGTACACCGTTTTGGTCATAAACATGTTTGATTGTTGGATATAGCTCTTTTAAAGGGATAGGATCTTTTAAAATTATTTGTTTTTGTTTCCCAATGTAATAAATCATTTCTTCTGAGACTTTGTCTTTCTGGATTATATATTTCTTACACTGCACAACGGTTTTACTTTGACCAGTTGATAGTTTCTTCGTGATCTTTTCTGTAGCGGTACACCGTTTACCGTAGTGACAAATATCTTCGAGACTCAAAATTCCTGTATATGACATAAAATAATCCACCCACTTACTTTAAATATTTTTAACAAGTTTTTCTTGTTATTTTTCAAAAATAGAGAATTGATTTTCGTTCATGACAAACAAAAAAGAGGGAACGCATCCAAACATGCGTTCCCTCTAATTTCAGCGTTCGTCATACGGCAAAGAGCCACACGGACATTTTTATAACATTATGCTTAGGCATAGATTCATCGTAATATCACGTATTTTTAACCTTAACACAGCCAAAAAAAGTGGTATCACTTTTGAATATCTGTTATACTAAATCCGTTACGGGTAATACCGTAACACTGAAAGGTAAACGCATTAAGGGAGTGATCTTAATGCCACCTGTGGACGTCGACGAAGGTTGGTAGCCTTCCGAGTCTCACAGGGCCTTTCTTTTTTTTGTATTTTCAATTGTCCAAATTTATCGTCCAAAAGTGCAGAACGAAAATCAATTCATCACAAGCATAGCAGACAATTAAATTTAAAACAACTAAATTTATACAAAAAAGTGTAATTGAATATTAGCAGCACTGCCTGAAAAGAAGTAATATCAGGCTTTTCAGCTTGGGTAAATAAGTGAATTACCTCTCTTCATGAATTATTATAACTCAAAAAAATACATATGCAAACACTAGTTCCCTGTTTTTTTGAATGAAAAATAACTAAAATATCTAACGATTATGACATTAAAACCTACGTTTGTGATTGTTTTCATAAACTTTTAATCTAAAAACTCCGGAATAATAACTATTTATTTGTAACATTTGTAATAAAATTAAAATTGTAAAAAAGTTCTAATTTAAAATTGATCATTTTTATAGTGTTCGCTTTTTATCAACTACTCTAGCCAATTTTCCGTACTAACTGTTGGTAATTCGTTAAATGTTTCTCTTTGTTCGTTTGCAAGCTTTGCCGCAATAGCTTTTTCAATAAACCAGTTTTTTACATACACAAAAATCAAATTCTGCAAATTATTTACTTTCTCAGTCTTTTGTTTTTGATAAGCTTTCAGCAACGTCATATATAATCCTTTATCCGCATCAATTCCGTAAGATTCAAGTTCTTCATACACAACTACCGTCTTCTCAAGTTCCTCGGCTTTATGTTTTGCTTTGTGTATTGTGGTGACGGTTTGTTGGGCTTCTTCGTAAGTGTTAGAAAATGTTTTTATCAAGCTTAATACCTTTTCTGGTACAAATGTGTTTATGCTGTCTTCTTTCATGATTTCAACGAAGTTATCTAGCAAAACTTGATTTTGTAATTGGTCTGTTTCAGTGTCTTTTAAGTGTCTTTTAGTGTCTAAAGATTTATTAATATAATAATCTTGTGCGATTTCCGCATTTCCAGTGTTATCAAGGGTTTCAGCTGTTTTTTCTCGACGTGCGATTTCCGCATTTCCAGTGTTATCAAGGGTTTTAGCAGTTTCCTCTCGACGTGCGATTTCCGCATTCCGAGAAGAGGTTGATTTATCAATAGTTTCGCTTAAATCGTCATCGAAAGAATTTTGAATAAAAAGATCATCGGCACTTATTTCAGGTTGAAGTAAATAGTATTTATTTTTTTCATTTTTTTTCGTTTTTGGGTTAAATTCTCCTTTTACGACTGAAATCAAATTATATGTTTCTAACTCGTTTAAAATGGTTTTTACTTTGCCTTGGTAGCAATTTAATTTGTCCATTAGGTCTGCTTGTGTAAATTCCAAATATAATAGACCATCATCGTCGATCCATTTTTCATGTAAGGCTCTACGAAATTCATTTTTAAAAAGCATATAGGCTATTTTTGAGCTGTCTTTCATTTTAGAGTATTTAGAATTCTGAATTAAAAAACTAGGAAATTTATAATATTTTTCAATATAAACATTCGTTGCTTTATATCCCCAATTTTTAATTATCATTTTTTGAGATTGATTTTCTGTAGACATTAAATTTCTCCTTCTTCTTAGAAACTTGTATATATTCAGGATTTTCAACAAGTGAACTATACCATGTATTAAGGGTGAATAAAACACTTTCAGTATTTAAGGTATAAGTTATATATTAAAAAAATAAGTATAAGTTATACTTTAAATACAAATAATGTATAACTTATACTTTAAATAATAATTTTATAATGTTGATTTAATCGCAAATTTACACGTTGTTTATTAAGTTATACCTTAAATATTTAATGTATAACTTATACTTTAATATTCATTTATCTAGTATAACTTATACTTTAATTGAATACCGCATGAAAAAAAATTATTTTGGTAATTTTTCAAACTCTTCTTGTATTTCTTCTCTTATGTGTTCTTCTTTTGCTACTCCTAGTCTATGCTGGATATATGAGTCTGCTAATGTATTAACAATTTTTTCGAAAGAAATTCTCCCTTTTTCACTTTGTAACTCCGTCATATAGTCTTGTAAAATTGAGAGTTTGCTATTTAATGCCGGAGAGATCTTTTTAGGAACTGATACCTTGTTTCTTTTATCAGGAATTGAAACTGGTCGGCCTCTTTTTTTCAATGTAATATTTCTTGTGTTACTCAATGCACTATTGCTAAAGTTATATTCACCGCTTATTTTCACATCTTGGCGTTTGTTATTGGGTAATAATGGCTCAAATTCACCATTCTCCATCATTTTAGGAATATCAAAATCTTTAGGCATTACTTATGCAACTCCTTATTATTTATTTAAAAACTCTTGTCTAGCATCTAGTTCTGCCAAAATATTTATAAATACTTGGTGTGCTTTATAATCCCATTGATCAAAATTTCCATTTTTGTATTTTCTTAAATGTATACCAATTTTAGAATACCTTCTCAATCTTTTTTGATAATGAATGAGATTTTTGGATACCACGGTTCCGTATTTTTCAATTGCTTCTTCTAGGATTTCTTCATCAAAATCATCATTTGGTTCTACCATACAAGGTACAATATCTATAATTTGCAAATCAAGATCGTATCTATCGACCATGAATTTTTGATAATTTACATATTTGTTGACTCCCTCTAAGGATTCTTCAGCTGTTTGAAATGAAATTATCGAATAGTCTGAAGCTGCCATAGCATTATCGGAAAATTCGCTAATGGTTGGTGGTACATCAATAAATATTTCTTGATAATTGTTCTTTATTGGAAGAAGTAATTTTTTCAAGACAGTAACTTGGTCTAATTCATTTTCATGTTTATTAGCAAAAGCGGAGAATGATCGAAAACTAGTGTCACATGCCAGAAGGTCAAGATTTTCATTTACCTTAATAATACTACTTGCTAATTCTCCATTTGCGACACCATTTGTTATAGTGGTTTTGATATCGGTTATACCGAAAGTTCTTGCTATGACTTGTGTTAAGTTCGCTTGAGGGTCTAAATCAATAATAAGCGTTTTTCTATTTCTTATCATTGCATTGTCATAAGCAAGCATGCTGACTATCTTAGTTTTACCTACTCCTCCTTTAAAATTGCCAACTGTAAATGTAGTCCCTTGAAAAGTATCCATGTAAATCCTCCCAATCTTTAATTGATAATTAAAGTATAACTTATATATCGGAAATGGTCAACATTAAAAGTATAACTTAAATAATAATATCTAAAAACGTTTGGATATAGCGGTTTTTAATAATAAAAGTATAAGTTATACCATATATATTTATGGTATAACTTATACTTTTATTATTAAAGGTATAACTTATACCTTAAATATTGCTTTTCGAAAATAGCTATTCTAGTCTATCTGTTTCTTTACTTTTCGCTGCTGATTTGAATTGAATTGATCATATTCATTTTCTAGTATTAATAACTTTTCGTATACATCGGTCATATTCATACTAGAAGCAAGACTTAGATCATATACAAATGAAGCAGGTAATGATTTTATTCTACGTTGTCGGGTTATCCAGCTTGCAACCGTTCCTTGTGGGTAGGCATATAACTCACAAAATTGTTCTACAGTGATTCCTAAATTCTTGATAATGTAAACATTGATCGGGTGCGAGTAAACAAATGTATTGATAGACATGGTGCGTAAGCCTACTTTCTTTTATTATTGCGTTTGCAATAATAGTTTAACACACGCATTATTCTAGTATCTACTCCTATTTGTAAAAACAAAAAAGGATTCATAGAGATAACTCTATAGAATCCGTAAAATACCTTATATATATAACGGGAAGATATAAAACCTAAAATTATGATAACCTGCTGCAGCTTCTACATAGAAAGAGAAGCGCTCAACACCAACCTCATTTATCAAACGTTGGCCATAACCCCAAATCTCTTCTGATAGCTGATCAAAGGTTATATACTTTAGCTCATATTGCTGGATAATGTTCATTCTAATCGACTCCATTTATTATCCTGGTAAAATTCGATATGACGTATTTCGTCGTAGTGAATTTTGTCTTTTCCAACGTAGATCCCCAGCTCATCACTACCTAAGATCTTGCCAATGATATCTTCTGGATAGTATCCTTCAGCGTTTCGTTCTTCTTTTTGAATAGATACTGATCTATTTTTTATGACTGCAGCGTTCAATACTTCCGCAATCTCTTCAGTCGTCATTTGTTCTTTTGCTAAATTTTGACTGGTTCGTTGTTCATTGTCGGCATCAATTTCTTCAGTATGATCAGATAAATAAAACCCTGCCCACTTTAAACGTCCACGATCATTGTAATCAATCATTTTTAATTCCCCCATTTCCGCCCGCATGACCACCAACAAGTGTGCTTCTAGTAATGCTTCTAGCGCTTTCTAACATTGAAGAAGCATGTACAATCGACGTAAAACCATATTTTTGCCGAATCTTGTCAATAATTTTATCTAAATTTTCTTCGTTAATTTGCTTTTGTGGATCACTAAATAAATCCAGCTGAAGCGAATCGGTGTACACAAGCTTGCTATAGGTTATTCCAACGTGCCTTACTTCTTGTCCTTCATAATACTTATCAAACAAGAAAAGACAATAATTCTGCAATTCCTTTGTATTATCTGTGATAGGGATCTTCATCTGGTGTGAAAACCCTGGTCTCGTTTCTAAGATCGACGTGCCAATGTGTAAATGGACACAACCTGTTTTACAGTTATGCTGCCTAATGCGTATCGCTACTTGTTCCGCCATTTCTTTTACCACCAGCTCGATTTCATTTCTTCTAGTATAATCTCGTGGTAACACTTGTGAATTTCCATATGATTTTTCCTTTGTCGGTTCTGGTGGGATTGCTATATCTGTTCGATCGATCCCATTAGCATGGAAGTACAGCTGTAAGCCAATCACACCTAGTCTATTCTTAATCGTATAAGGATTCCAGTTAGCAAGATCTCTAATGCTCATAATCCCCATCTGATTGAGTCTTTTTTTCATTCGAGAGCCAATTCCCCAAAAGTCCGTCATTTCAGGAATATTCCATACTTTTTCAGGAACGTTTTCGTACGTCCATTCCGCAACAAATCCTTCATTATGCTTTGCTTCGTTGTCTAAGGCTAGTTTAGCCAAAAGGGGATTATCTCCGACACCTACTGTAGCAATCAATCCTAGCTCTTCTTTAATATTCTCCTGGATCATTTGAGCCAGCTTCTTTCTCCGTTGACTTCGTGTTCCTTCAGTCGTAAAAAGATTCAGTGATCGGGTCACTTTTAAGATTGATTCATCGATCGAGTAAATCAGTAGATCTTCATCAGCCACATATCTTCTGAAAATATTATTTACCTGCATATTTCGCTTGATATATAGGTTCATACGTGGTGGAACAACGTGTAGTGTTTTAGGAAATGGTTGTGGTAAGTCACGTGGTCTACTCACATTTGTAATACCATACCGCTTTTTTGCTTCAGGAGAAGAAGCTAATATCAATCCTGAACCAGTATTATCAGCTCGACTCATAACAACAAGTTCTGTTGTTAATGGATCTAAATTTCTTTCTATACATTCGACACTTGCGTAAAAGCTTTTCATATCGATTAAAAAGTAATCATTTACTGGCTCTTTTGAATAATCCATCATAAATAACACTCCATTCTTTCACATTATACAAACATATGTTCGATATTGTAAAGAAGAAATAGCTAAATACATAAAAAAAGAAGCATAGGTATGCTATCACCCTGCTTCTTCTTTTGATTTGTATGATCAATTTATTCTATCACTTTACTAATTAATTTGAAAATCTAATAAAAACTCTCACTCTAAAAGAGTGAGAGACTGCAAATTAGAGTACGGACTTTTTTGGAGTTCCGTTCTTTAATATTAACAAATGAATAAAATCCTTACAACATTTGAGAATAAGTTATCAGTAGACACTTACAAAAAATTCTCATACTATTTCCTCCATCATTAGTTTTTGTCTATATAAGGTTTACCCTAAATAGACACTGGTATAACATTGAAAAATATGGCTTCCTCGTGTATGATTAGGGTGTATTTTAAATAGTTGCAGAAAGTAGGTAAAAGTTTTGAGAGTTGCATACATACGTGTCTCATCGATCGATCAAAATGAACAACGCCAGATTGAAGAAATGAAAAAATTCGGTGCAGAGAGAATTTTCATCGAGAAACAATCTGGCGCAACGATTACTCATCGACCTGTTTTCCAAGAAGCATTAGATTACGTCCGAGATCAAGATATTTTTATTGTGGAAGCTATTGATCGACTTGGAAGAAATTATGACGAGATCATCGCTTCAGTCAATTACTTGAAGAAGAAAAATGTGAAGCTGATCATTACTAGTTTACCGATCATGGCTGAAGCAATTGGCAATCCTCTCCTGGATAAATTCATTAAGGATCTGATCATCCAAATTTTGGCCATGATCGCTGAACAAGAACGGACTGAATCGAAACGTCGCCAGGCACAAGGAATTAAGATCGCAAAAGCAAACGGCGTCTACAAAGGGCGGCCCAAATTATACAGTGCAGACGCAAAAGATCCCCAACGTCGCCTTGTTTACAAAAGCATCGTTGAAGATCTTAAAAATGGTGTTGCGATTGCTAAGATTGCTAAAGACTACAATGTTACGAGACAAACCGTGTATAGAATAAAAAAAGACAGCATGGTCAATGACAAATAGTTGATCATGCTGCTTTTATTATCTTCTCATCTTTAATTTCCTACATATAATTACTATCTATAAAATTAAGTCTTACTCAGAACAGATAAAGCATAAAATTCCAACAAACCATTTTTTACTTAACTAAATAAAGAGTCTGTTAATATAATCTTCACTTATTTACGTTAATCCCCTACTGTATTTGTTGGTTCCTTATCTATATTTTCTACAAAATCCTTATTATCTTGTGATTTAGCTTCGTATAATTCTTTGTATGTCGACACATTGGTTATACTAATTCCTATAGCTAGTTCTTGAGACTCTACTTTTCTCTCTAGCTCCTTTGACAAAGTGATTTGAGATTTATTTGGTTCCGTTGGAGTCAATTCTATAGATTCTTCATAAAAATCTCTATACATAAAGCTATCATTAATTTTATAAAAAAAATTAAATGTTTTTAGCACTGCCATATAACATTCAAAACATTCTTCTATAGTTGGTTTACTTCCTTGAGGAGAATGAACCAATTTATTACGTTTTTCTATGAAATTTTTAATTTCCTTTCTTATTTCTTTCGGAAACTCAATATTAAAGTACCCTTTAAACATGCTCCCTAATAATTTGTCTACAGGGGGAGATTGTAAATTCTCAAATATTAGAGTTAAATCAGGTTTCTCTTGTTGATAAAATTCCTTTACCCCTATTTCACAGGCTGTAATTATCGAAATAAACCTATCTCTAGTATTTGATATATTTTTACTTCTTTTAAGGAGTATAAGAGAAAAGGGGATACTTTCGTGTCCATGCATGTAATTAACTAATTGTTGAGCTTCAGAAGTTATATCTCTAATTATATAGTTAACGGAATTAGGAAGTGTCTTTAACTCTAATGAAATTTCTATCCAATTACTATCTTCTAATCTGTATATGCTCGAAGTATAATTTGATTCGTCAGCAAGCATCGCTACATCCCAAACACTGATCATAAAATCTTTTAAACGTTCAATCATTTCAGCAATATTGCTAAAATCAGCTAATTTTTCTTTAGAATAAAAAAAAACATTTATATCAGAATCAATAAATTCTATTTTTTTATTACTATATCGTCATCATTATCTTGACCATTTATGTTTATTGTTCCCTGAGTGGGGAGTACTTCTTTCAAATTCAAGTTAAATTTATATTCCATTACTTCTCCTCCAATATATAAAAATTACTTAACTGTATCCAAATTTAATATGTAAATAAATCATTAATTTTTAGCTAAATTCTATGAGAAGTTTATTTTTGTTGTTTTTGCTAATTAACTAAAACTAGTACAAAAAATTTAAAATAGATTATTAAACCTATTGCTTATTCTATTCAGTCATATATATAAGCGTCATCCTTTAGTAACTAACATCCCACACTACAATAGTATTATAACATATCTATTCAACTTCAAATTGTTGAAATTTAAGCCATTTATATTTACTTTTCCTCAACTTTAGAAATGATTTTACTAACCTTATATCCGTAATACGCGTAACAAACACATTCATTAATAACAATCAACACTAAGCTATATTAGCTTTTTAAATGACTAGGGTAAATAAAATAAGGATCAAAAACTTTTAAGTTTCTGACCCTTTCCTTACTTCCGATTGGTTAATAGTGATCTTTTGCAGAATAAATAAATATCGTTTCATTTTCAACTCTATATATCAGTCTATGTTCATCTGTAATTCTTCTGGACCATTTTCCAGATAAATCATGCTTTAATGGCTCAGGTTTTCCTAATCCAGCAAAGGGGGAACGATCGATATCTTTTATTAACTTGTTAATCTTTTTTATATTGCTTTTGTTTCCTTGCTCATGCCAATAAAGATAATCATCCCAAGCATCATCAGACCAAGCCTTAATCATCAGATTCAACCTCGATTAAGTCATGTGTTTTAAATGCACCTTTGGAGAATTGTTCATCTCCTCGACGAATTTTTTCCATGACGTAATTATTAGAAAGTGTTCTCAACGTTTCTTGCATAGAATCATAATCTCTTTTTGATAATACAACAACTGTATCTTCTACATCTTTACTTGTTACAATAAGTGTTTCAGCATCCTCATTAACTTGTTTCATATAACTACGTAAATTTTGGCGGAAATTTGAATAAGCTACTGCTTCCATTCCTTTCACCCCTTATTTATTTCTATAAAACAATTGTACATTATATTGTACAATTAAGCAAATGATTAATATTCTAACTTCTTATAATTAAAAGTGCTATCACTTTTAGTTTTTAGGATAAAAAGTGACGTCACTTTTTGAGTGCTGGTACCTCAAATCCTGCTTTTTCTTGGGCAATCAATAAATCTAACGCAATACACATAATCCTGGATTCACTTTTGCCGTACTTCTGCTTTAGTTGCTGCAATTCTTTTTGTCTCTTTTCATCCAACGTAACGGGTAACCGTTTATTTCCTATTGCAATTGGCATTAGTACTCTCTCCTTTCATCGAAATAACCCTATGAAAAATATGGCTGCAATCATCTTGAATAGTAGACTCACAAGGGCTAATACAAAGCGCCAAAAGATCAAACAAAATACCAGTATTGCCAAAAATACTACGAAGTTTAAATGCACAGCTGCAGCATGGCGCATAAGTATTTCGCCAACAAATAGGACTAACAATAGAGGAATGATTTTATTCATATGGATCTCCTTCTTTCTCTTAGGTTATCGGGTGTTGCCCGCTTATTTCGCACCACCTAAGCGGCGGGGGCGGTTGGAGCGATTGGTGCGAAATAAGAACCATTCCCTTAGTTACTAGGTTTTTTGTCCTTATTTCACACATTCTCACTTTTCGGTATAAATGATTATTGCCTTTTTTTCCTTTCAAATCGTTGATATGGCATTCGTTTACGGTCAAGTTCATTTTGGATTTCTTCTGTATCGTCGTAAGTATAGGTGTCTAAAAAATCAGTTAAAGTCGTGTACCAGTCGTCGCCTGGGTTATCTACTTCTTCTACATATTCCCTCAAAAATGCTTCGGGTACAGCGAGTTCATAATCCATTCCCATTAACACGATAGATTCCGTTCCACACGTCAAAAATCTAGTAAATACAAGGTAATAATCGTCTATCGTCGCATCTTTGCTGTTTAGCTCTTCCATTTCTTCTTCCATTAATTCCATGCTCTCAAAAATTGAATAATATTCTGATTCTGAGTAATAGTGTTTCCTGCAAATCGTGTAGCTGACAAAGTTTTCGACCAGCTCACTCCTTTCTAGGTAAACATTCATGATGTATTTTTCTGTTTCTAGTCGTAGAAGCTCCGTTCCTTTTTTTACCGTTTCAGGACGACGTTTATACACGTCTAAACGATTATGGCTGACTGTGACCTTCGTTTGACTCGTTTCACTTTCCAAATACAATTGTTCTTCGGGTTCTGTTGCAAAGTTTTAAATCTACTATCAAATAAGGTAGAATAATAGAAAAAGATAGCAGGAGGAATGACGATGAATCATTTTAAAGGAAAGCAATTTCAGCAGGATGTGATTATTGTAGCCGTGGGCTACTATCTTCGTTATAACCTTAGCTATCGTGAAGTTCAAGAAATCTTATATGATCGTGGCATTAACGTTTCTCATACGACGATTTATCGTTG
>SKEQ01000500.1_pt1 | contig 29756 bp, 25 predicted proteins | sample 4826751 | NCBI WGS metagenome assembly SKEQ01 (sample SAMN11008805, study PRJNA524170) | human gut metagenome | biome: Human fecal sample; material: Feces; isolation source: fecal sample from pouch patient p44 | host: Homo sapiens | place: Israel: Tel-Aviv | collected 2013-07-11 | reverse complement strand
ATTATAATATTGTTCGAAGAATAAGAAACAATACACTACTTATTCTATACTGGTTATTGGGGGCTACAATTTTAACGGGAGATGATGAAGTAGACTATAATGGTTTGGGAATCGCTGATACCTCGTTTGACCGCTTGTTTAAGAAAATTGTCTATAGACATAATTTCCGTTATATTTTAAAAATGAAGGATAAACCAGAATGTAAGGTAATAAGATTATTCACTGGAAAAGGTTATTCTTTCGACACTACAGGTTTTCTTCAAGGAGCACAATTACAATTCCATGAAGTTGATGAATATCCAGAGAATTATCTTGCTTACAAAATTTATGTTCAAGAACTCTCAAAATCTGCTCCAGTTATTGTGATAGATAGAGATCATTTACCTGAAGCGGTTTACGTAGTAAATGATGATGATTCCATTGAACAGGTTAAGTATTGATTTTTATAAGTAAGTTTGAATAAGATATAATACCAAAAAAACGAATAATAGAGAGAGGTGGCGTGTGAGTACTGCAACCTCTCTTTGTGTTCATCTATAATTCTTTTTATCATTTTGCCAGAAAATTACTCTGTATCTCCATCGGCATGTGATAAGCCTGCCCGCGTTTCATCAGGCTGTAGAGCTTGAAGCTCATGAGTTCCGGACTGGCATCCAGACTACTGCAGAATCCAAAGTAATTCAGGTCTTCGTTTTTTGACATTTCAGCTACATCGTCATCTTCAAGGAGAAGATCGGCGGCAAACAGATTTGCTTCGTATTCTGTAGAATCCATCATATTGTAAAGCACATCATCCTTCATCGGAGCCATTTTCAGCTGTGACCGGTGCAGGATGATATGCCCCAGTTCGTGTGCAGCAACGATGCGCTGCTCTTCTTCCGAAAGGAAACTGCTGATCATGACATAAATCGTCTGGCAGCTCATGAAGCAGTAACCTTTTAATTTTTTATAATTCGATGTTTCTCCGACTACGACGTTCATGCAGTCGAGAAGCTCAAAAGGGTCTCTGGTCTTAAAGCGTTTGACCAGTTTTTCCACTTTTGTGTAGATATAACTATTTCCCAAATAAATCACCTCAAAAGATCAGTTATCTCAAAGATGCGGAGAGTTCCCCGCAAGTATAATGTACTCCAAATGCTGTACCATAAAAAGGACACTTACTTTTCATTGAGATATTTTTTCGGTGTGAATTTCTTTGCACGTTTCTTGGAATCCAGATACAGCATCTGAATCTCATCCATGAATGCAGTTTTATCTTCATCAGATAATTCTCCGCCGGCGAACATAGCGGCTGCCTGTTCCAGAATCTGCTGTGCCTGTCTGGCTCCTCTGGATCCATATTGTTCTGTGGCTTCTGTAATAAAGGATTCCTCTTCTGTCATGAGATAAGAAACATCACATCCCAAAGTATCCGCAAGTTTCTGATAAAGTTCATGCTGTTTTGGATAACGTCCTTCTTTCTCCCATCCGCCCACTGTTCTTAAAGATACGCCAACTGCCTGAGCCAGTTGGGTCTGACTCATATCCTTTGTCTTTCTCAATGTTTTTACTTTCTCACCGAATGTCATAACAATACCTCATTTCTAAGCTATTTCAGGTTTATTGACTTATCCCGGAGCAAAAGCAGGAAAGTAATTTCCTAAAATACGCAAGTTAACTCTTGACAATACGAAATTGATTGCCTATAATGTGAATCACAACAGATAAGCAATTACTTGCATATAATATAAACAATATTTCCTATAATGTCAATATTAATCTCTTATAAATTGCCTATTTTAGCGGATTTTCAGTTGTATTATTGCATCTGGAATGTGAATAAATGACGCAGGAAGAAGCAATTAGAAGAGAAAATAGGCAATTACGTGCAAAAGAGGTGAAAAAAATGGGACGTCAGAAGTCTTTTATCTGTATCGATCTGAAATCCTTCTATGCGTCCGTCGAGTGTGTAGAAAGAGGCCTTGATCCATTTAAGATAAATCTGGTCGTTGCGGATCCGACAAGATCACAGTCTACGATCTGCCTGGCTATTACTCCGGCTATGAAGAAGCTGGGGGTGAAGAACCGGTGCCGCATCCATGAGATTCCGGCAGGTATTGAATATATTACAGCCATGCCGAGAATGCAGTTGTACATTGATTATTCTGCCAGAATATACAGTATCTATCTCCGGTATATTTCCAAAGAGGACATTCATGTATACAGCATTGATGAATGTTTTATGGATGTGACGAATTATCTGTCCCTTTATCATATGACAGAAAAGGAAATGGCGGTTGAGCTTATGGATGCGGTGATGAAAGAAACCGGAATTACTGCTACTGCGGGAATCGGTACTAACCTGTATCTGGCAAAAGTTGCCATGGATATTGTGGCAAAACATGTGGAGGATCACATTGGTATTTTGAACGAGATATCCTACAGACAGCAGTTATGGGATCATCGTCCGCTCAGTGATTTCTGGAGGATTGGTTCCAGAACAGAAAAGAAACTTGCCGATTATGGAATCCATACCATGGGAGATATTGCTTATACATCTGTTACATCTGAGGAGTGGCTCTATAAGATGTTTGGAATCGATGCAGAACTGCTGATCGATCATGCCTGGGGGCTGGAATCCTGTGATATTCATGATATCAAGAATTACCACACGGAGGAACACAGCCTGTCTAACGGGCAGGTGCTTATGCGGAATTATTCTTTTGAGGAGGCAGCGGTGGTTGTCCGGGAAATGACAGACGTTCTTGTGCTGGATCTGGTGTCTAAAGGATTGATTACTGGCTCTGTCACACTTTGGATTGCTTATGATCATCGATATGAGCGGCCTTCATCCCATGGGACCGTGCGGCTGACATCTTTGACAAACAGTTCCAGCACTATCATGGATGAAGTGGATAAACTGTATCAGAAAATTACAGACCGTCATACAGGGATCCGGAGGATCGAGATCTGCGCCAACCGGGTCATGCCGGAAGGATATCTGCAGTACGATCTGTTTACAGATCCGGCTGCAGTCGAAAAGGAAAAGAACTTACAGCAGGCTATTCTGGATGTAAAAAAGAGATATGGAAAAAATGCGATTATGCGGGGAGCTAATCTGCTTGAGTGCTCTACATACAGAGAACGAAATAATCAGATTGGCGGTCATCGTGCATAAGGAGGTGCATAGATCATGATGGCAAGTGCGTATGCAAAATTAATTTATATGCCAAGACCGGTATCCAACCGGCGAAAGATGGATGTGGGACACCGGGCAAAGCAGTTTGCACCGTTTGCTGCTCTTCGGGGATTTGAAGAGTCGGTCCGGAAAAAAGAGATCCTTTATGAACCCAGAAAGGAACTGTCTGAGGAAAAGAAGCAGGAATTGGATGGAAAGCTTAAGATTCTTTCTGCAGGAATGTGGATTCAGGCAACATATTTTGTCGAGAGTATGGAATTTCCGGGAAAAGGAAAGCATTGTACCATTGAAGGAACTGTGGAATTCTTTGATCTGCAGATCCATCTCCGGATTGGAGATACGGAGATACCAATTTCAGATATTACAGATCTGTCTGGAAATGTGTTTGAAATATTAGAAGAACCCTGTTAATTATTTTTGTGGAAGTTTCCGCAAAACCGGCGGCGAGTGGGAGCTGACAGGAAGCGGAAATGAAAACAACAGATTGTCAAAGCCAGTCTGAATATGGAAATCGTGATTGCCCGCGCAGCTTTGGCGCTTACGGAATGGACAACCATGATGCTCATAAGGCGGATTTTTATTTCCCTTGGATCCGTTGAGTAATAAATGAAAGATCATATGTTATTGCTTAAAGGAGGAAGCCTATGGGATCAGGTAATATTAAATGGCATGTACACTGCTCTGTCTGTGGAGCATTTCTGGAGAAAAGTGCACAGAGCGATTCAGAAGTGGATTGCAAAAAATGCAGGAGTACATTGGAAGTTTTGGTCAAAGATGATATTGTCTCTGTCCGTCCTCTGGTCATCCGGGATGAACAGTTGAAAGAAAGGATGTCCGTTTATTCCAGGAAGCTGATGAATCCTTCCGGAAAGAAATCATAAAAGTGAATAAGAATGAGATATCCGGCAGGGCGGTGAATTTGGCTGGAACCATCAAGACTGCACCGGATATCAAGAGTTTGTCAAGGAGCTGAATCTGACTGGAATCATTAAGAGCCCGGCAAAACATTTGTAACTGGTATATGGAATCATTTTCGATTCTATACGATCATGTGCATTTGTTTTGCCGGTTTTTTTATTTTTTTCAAGATCCATGTTGTATAAGAACCCTTGAGACTTTGGATAAATAGAGGGTTTTTTTATTCTGAAAACACAGGAAAAATATGAAAAACAGAATATCTGCAAAAATGAAAGGCCTCAAAAAGTTGTTTATTATGCAATGAAAAGAGAATAAGGAGGTAGAACACATCAGAGAAAAAGGTAGCTGAGGAGTCGCGGACTCCCGTTTAAAAAAAACGGGTTGGTCCGGGACTGTTTCCGCTACCAATTTTTATATTCCAAACAAATGCAGACTGGATCACCCGTAGCCGCAAGGCAGAAAGGTGGTTCATATGATGACATTAAAAGACTTAAAGAAGAGAGTTCCGGTTGCAGACGAGAAAAAAGTGATTTTGAGAAAAAAGGAGCTTTTGAATACAGGTGCGGAAATTGTTGTAAAAGAAATTATCGAAAATGGTGTGGAAATCAGTGTTTATGATAACGGATATGTTTTGTATGAAGAGGGAAGACATAGAACTGTTTTTCGTTTACATGAATGTAAGGACTATGATTACAGCGCAGTAGATGGCAGAAAAGATGCTTTTGGAGCAGACTTTTTTGAAAACGAAAACTGGTACATCTTACCGCTTATGGTTGGTATGGATCGTGTAGAAGACAGCAGACGGAGAATTCTGTCAAATCATAAAGTGATTTCTATTGATATTGAGGAGAATGATTTCTTTAGTATCAAAGCCCGTTGTGTACCTGATATGACAGAAAAAGTGCTTTGGAATGAAATGATGAGAGAAATTTCAGATCTTTTGAATGAACGACAGAGATATGCAGTAATTGCATATTATTGTGAAGGTGCATCTCAGGCTGAGATTGCAAAGAATCTCGAAATCTCTCAGCAGGCAGCTAGTGGACTGATCCAGAGAGCACTTGTGATTATCCGTAACTATATGCAAGTTAATCCAGGTGATGTCAAAAGAAAAAGAAATAAAAAATAATTTTCAATCCATGTTGTATAAGAGGCTCTGAATCTTTGGATAGGTATAAGGATTTATTTCCGACGTACCTTGAAAACTTCATAGCCTGCCCAGAATGATACCTGGCTTGAATATGCATCTTTCGCGTATCTGGCCAGAGCATACGTTTCGGAAATATGGAAACCGAAACAGGAACGGGTCTGGGAATGAAAACAGGAAAATGCTCAAAATAGAATATTTATTTGTCTGAATCCAAATCGGAGGATGACAGTAGAAACCATGTGGCGGTGTTTACAGAGATTCGTGAATACCGCCACATCTTTGTGCTGTTATCTCAGAAATCACGAGATCTGCGTGAGTGCTGACTGTCCCAAATAGTACAAATCTGAAACGAGAGGAGGATGTGAGGAAAATGAAGTGATATGAAATTTTACACTGCAACATTTCGTATATAGACAAATAAGAAAGGATGAGAACATGAAATTTAAAAGAAAAACAATGAGAATTGTATCAGGTATGCTGACAGCTATTACACTGTTTACCAATGCCCTTTCTCCGGTAATTGCTTATGCTGCTCCCGCAGATGAAGCTGACAGTAGAATCCCTTATTACGAGGAAATTAAAGATCAGCTGGATCAGGATGAAGTGGTAACTGCCAGAAATATCGAAGTAACGGTTGGGTCTGGATTTGATGTAAAAGCAGACTTTTCCGGAATTGAGATCCCGGACAGTGAAAAAGCCAAAGTGAAGCTCATGGCAGCCCAGAATGAAGAAGGGAAAGAGTTTTCTACGGATCATGCAGATACCTATAAAACGGTATATTCTGTTGAACCCCAGAAAACAGATCATCCGGTGTATCAGATCAGCAGAAACATTACGGTAAAAGATGTTTCAAAAGAAGCTGATACTACTGTAAATTCAGATAGTTCTTCGGATCAGGATTCCGGTACCGGGGAAACAGAAGAATCTGAGGATAGTGATGATGAATCTGAAACGGATTCTTCCGAAATGAAACAGCCGGAAACGGATGAAGCAGTAAATGTATCAGAAGCTGAGACAGAAACAGAGGTTACTGGGGAAGAAATCACCGAGGAAGCATTTGATGCAGAGATTGAATCAACGGAAAATCAGGAGACAGTTGATCCGGAAACCGGTACTACTCTTTCAGAAGTTATGGAAGAGGCGGTAGATCAGGGAATTGCCTTAAATGAACTGGAAGCTGGAGAAATGGTTACTTTTGAAATGCCGATGCTTTTAGCGGCTGCAGAAACCGGTAGCCAGTCCGTATCTATTACAAGAGGCAGCTGGTATCATTATGCTGATTATGGATTAGGTTCTTACATTACAGCACCATATTATGTATCCTGGGGTGGAATCAAAGCGACAGCATATTGTGTTCAGCCATCTAAGAATGGACCGGATGATGGTAGGTACTCTATTACAAAATTATCTGATGGCAAGACTCTGGCAAAGGTTTGTTACTATGGAACAAAAGCCAGTGACGAGAATGGATTCTTTGATGAAAAACACCCGGATTTCTCTGCTGGAAAGAGATTTATTATCACACACCTTGCGGCAGCTTATGCCAACGGATCCAGTGACTGGGATTCCGGTACCAATGCAACCGGACGGTCTCTCGCCATGGAACTTTATAACTACTGTATCAATATGCCGGATATCCCGGATGTGGATATGAGCTTTTCTGATAGTGATGTGAAAGCTTATGTGGAAGGAAATATCCAGAGAACAAAGACGATCACATTCAAAGCAGATGAATTGCAGACCATTACCTTTAAACTTCCACAGGGAGTAAAGCTTGTGAATGTGACTACCGGCAAAACCAGTGCGGCAGGTGCGAGTGTTGAAATCTGTGGTGGAACACAGTTCTATCTTACTGCCCCACTATCTCAGGCTGAGGATGTGAGTGCTTCATTCTCTTCAAAGATGAAAGGAAGCATTGATAAAGAGTATTCTGCCTATAAGATAACGACAGGATCTTCCACACAGGATCTTGCACTGGTATTTGGTGAAGGTGTCGGAAATGAAAAGTATGTGGATTTCAAAGTAACATGGACTAAGGAATGTTATATTTCTATCGTGAAAAAAGACAGTGAGACATCTAATACTCTGGCCGGTGCGGTTTATGGTATCTACAGCGATGCTGCATGTACACAGCTGATCAAACAGATGCCGGCAACGGATGCCAATGGTGCATCAAAAGTTACGCTTGAGAAGACACAGGAAGTTGTATATCTGAAAGAAATCTCCGTTCCGACAGGATATACGATTGATGCAAAAGCTTACAATGTAACATTGAATATTGGAAAAACATCCAATATGAATGTGACCGATAAACGAGTGACAGCAACGATTTCCCTTCATAAGCAGGATGCCGAGACAGGAAATACCCCACAGGGTGATGCAACGTTGGAAGGTGCTGTTTATGGCTTATTTGCACGTGAGGATATTGTACATCCGGATGGGAAAACAGGTGTCCTTTATAAGAAAGGAACCCAGATCACATCCCTGACTACAGATAAAAACGGACAGGCTTCGGTTTCCAATTTGTATCTGGGAAAATATTATTTTAAAGAGCTGACTCCTCCGGTTGGATATCTGTTGGATCAGGAAGAACATGAGGTAGACTGCTCTTACGAAGGTGCAAATGTACCAGTTGTAGAAAGAAAAGCAATTTCCAAAGAAGATGTGATCAAACAGCCATTTCAGATTATCAAGGCAGCGAATAACGGGAAAACAGATGCCGATCTTTTGAAAGGTATTGGTTTCTCTGCCTGGCTGGCAAGTGATCTGAAAGTAAAAGCAGATGGGTCTTATGATTTCTCTTCTGCGAATCCAGTTGTTATCACAGCAGATGGAAAAACAGAGATGTTTACAGATGAAAAGGGTTATGCCTGCTCTATTCCACTTCCGTATGGAACATACGTGGTAAAAGAGACAACCAGTAAACACAACTATGAACCGGTGGATGATTTTATCGTTACAATCAATGAGAATCACCCAGACACTCCGCAGGTATGGCGTGTGCTTCTGGATAAGGAATTTGAGGCAAAGCTGAAGATCATCAAGAAAGATGATGAAACAAAGAAGAGTGTGCTTCTGGCAAATACAGAATTTAAAGTATATGATCTGGATCATCAGAAATATGTCGAGCAGGTTACTACTTATCCTTCTACCAAAGTTCACAAATCATATTTTACCGATGAGAACGGATATCTGATCCTTCCGAACAATTTGAAGATCGGAAATTACAGAATCGAAGAAGTGACCGCGCCGGAAGGATATACACAGTCTTCTGCTTATGTAACGGTATCTGTAGATACTAACACAGCCTATATGATCGATCCGACCAGTAAAGATGCCATTATCGAAGTGGAATATGAGAATCATCCGGTTAAGGGAGAACTGACCATTTTCAAACAGGGAGAACTTCTTGCCGGTTATGATCATGATTTCCAGTATGAGCTGTGTGGACTGAAAGGCGTTACATTTGAAGTATATGCTGCAGAAGATATTTTTACTGCCGATCATCAGGTGGATGAAAATGGAAACCGTACCTTGTATTATGCAAAGGATGCCCTGGTGGCAAAAGTAACTACGGATGAAGATGGATATGCGTATGTGAAAGATCTTCCTCTTGGCGAATATTATGTAAAAGAATCCGAGGCACCGGAAGGATTTGTTCACAATGAGAACAGTGAAAAAGCTGTTTTTGTATATGCAGATCAGAATACCCCGGTTGTATTTGACCAGGTGTCCTTCACCAATGAAAGACAGAAAGTGTCGATTTCTGTCGAGAAACAGGATGCAGATAATGGAAATGTCGTACCGGGTGCTGTCTTCGGAATCTACAATGCTGAAGATATTATCAATAAAGATGGCCAGGTAATCGTAAAAGCAGATACCCTGCTTCAGGAGATGACTTCCGATGAAAATGGTCAGGCAAAATGTACACTGGATCTGCCTCTCGGACAGTATTATGTGAAAGAGCTTCATGCTCCTGCCGGTTTTGTTTCTTCTGATGAGATCCTGAGCTTTGATGCTTCTTATCAGGGACAGGAAATTCAGACCGTTGAGTTGAAAGCAGTTAAGAAAAACGAGCCGACAGTTGTGGAAATCACGAAGTCCGATATCACCACAGGCGAAGAACTGGATGGTGCGTACCTGCAGGTACTTGACCAGGATGGAAATATCATCGACAGCTGGGAATCTTCCAAAGACGAACCCCATGTGATCAAACGTCTGACCGTTGGAGAGACCTATATACTTCGCGAAGAATTTGCTCCGTATGGATACCTTGTTGCAAATGATATCACTTTTACGATTGAAGATACTGCAGAAATCCAGAAAGTGGAAATGAAAGACGAGGTGCCGGTTGCAGAACTAATCCTGAATAAAAAGGGAGAATTCCTGAATGAGGTGTCTCTTGTAGATCAGATCAAAGGTGTGGTGGAACATATTTTCCATTATATTACCGGCAGCCTGACCGATGTTACTTTCGAAGTATATGCAGAGGAAGATATCAAGGCTGCGGATGGTGTCAGCGAAGATTATTATAAGGCAGATGAGCTGGTGGCAACGATTACGACAGATGAAACCGGCATTGCAAAACTGAGTAATCTTCCACTGGGCAAATACTATGTCAAAGAAGTGGGAACAGCTCACGGATATGTTCTGGATCCAGAAATCCGTCATGTGGATCTGAGCTATGTGGATCAGAATACACCGGTTGTAACCTATAATGATGACTGGCAGAATCACCGTCAGAGAGTAATCATTAATCTTGTGAAAAAGGAAAAAGATCAGGATCGTGTTCTGGAAGGCGGCGTCTTTGGCCTTTATGCCAAAGCGGATATCAAATCTTCTACCACCGGAAAAGTACTGATTGAGGCAGATGAGATTATCGAGCTGAAATCAACTGATGCTGAAGGAAAGATTACCTTTATGGCAGATCTTCCGATTGATGCTGAATACTATGTAAAAGAGCTATATGCGCCAGCCGGATTTGTAAATGCAGAGGAAGTACAGGAATTTACTGTTTCCTATGCCGGTGAAAATGAAGATTCTGTTGTTGTCGATCTTACTTTTGAGGATGAAGCAACGACAGTTGAGATCACGAAGAACGATCTGACTGGTGGAAAGGAAATTCCGGGCTGCAAGCTGAAACTGGTGGATGAGGATGGAAATACCGTTGAAGAGTGGACTTCCACAGAAGAGGCTCACGTCATCAAAGAACTGGTAGTTGGTAAGAAATATACTCTGGTAGAAACGCAGCCTGCAGATGGATACGTGACAGCAGAAAGTATAGAGTTTACCGTAGAGAATACTGCTGAGATTCAGAAGCATCAGATGAAGGATGATGTGACAAAAGTGGAAATCTCTAAACAGGATATTGCAGGGAAGGAACTTCCTGGTGCTAAACTCACAATCCTGGACAAGGATGGAAAGGTTGTGGAAAGCTGGACTTCCACAAAAAAAGCACATTATATTGAAATGCTCCCGATCGGAAAATATACACTTCGTGAAGAAACTGCACCGGATGGATATCTGGTAGCAAATGATGTGGAATTTGAAGTGAAGGATACCGGAGAGGTTCAGCATGTAACAATGGTGGATGAAGCAAAACCGGCTGTTCAGGCTGATACACCGAAAACAGGGGATGAACGCAATATGAAATTGTGGCTGCTCCTGCTCGGTATCGGTGCCGGTGGTCTTGGAGTCGCTTTTGGAATCAGAAGAAAGCGTAAATAGTAACTTAGAAACAAAATAATGACGAACCAGAAGCATAAGGGCATTTGTGGAAATCGGAAAGGAGATCCATGAATGCCCTTAATGCATTTCAGAAAGATGAGGAAAAACATGGGAAGAAAAGAAACGATATTACCGGGAGCAAAGATTGATGGAAGAAAGTATCTGGAAGACAAGCCAAAGTCTTGTGATTACTGCTACTGGTGGCAGGGCAAAAACAAAGGTTGTATTCTGCCGGAATGTTATTACCTGATGCCGGAGGAAAAGAAGGAGCCAAATGATTATGAGGAAGGGAACTGCAGAACCTGCCCTTATGGGAAGCATACCCCCTGTATCGGATACTGTATTGCAAAGCTCCAAAAAGAAATGCGCGGGAAAAAAGGAGGCAGATGCTATGATACCGATGCTGCGAGTGGAAGTTAAAAATGACCGTCCCTTAATCTGTGCCAGAGAACTGTATGAGGCTTTGGGGATTAAGACACAGTACAGTGTCTGGTTTGACCGTATTATTTCCCTTGGTTTTGTGAGTGGCCAGGACTTTTATCCAAAAATGAATAAAAGTACCGGAGGCAGATGCAGTGTTGATCATTACATTACAGTGGATATGGCAAAACACATCTGTATGCTCCTTCGAAATGATAAAGGAAAACTGTATCGCCAGTATTTTCTGGAGCTGGAAAAAGCATGGAATCAGCCGGAACAGGTGATGGCAAGAGCATTACAGCTGGCCAATTCCCAGATAGCCAAATTGCAGGAACAATGTACGGAGCTTGGCGACCAGCTGATCAAACAGCAGATGCTTCTGGAAGATATGGCACCGAAAGCTGCTTATCTGGATCTGATCATGAATTCCCCCTCATCTGTTCTGGTCACTCAGATTGCAAAAGATTATGGGTACAGCGCGGTTTCATTTAACCGGCTTCTTCATGATATGAGAATCCAGTATAAAGTTAATGACCAATGGGTGTTATATGCTGATTATGCCGGGAAAGGTTATGTCCAGAGCAGAACAATCTATATGCATCCAAACCGCACCGGTCCGGTCGTGAGGCTCCAGACAGAATGGACGCAGAAAGGCAGAAGATTTTTATATGAGTTTTTAAAAGAACAGGGAATTCTTCCCCTGATTGAGAAGGAAGGTGGATAAATGCAGGAAGAGGTAAATGAGAAGATTATTACGCTCAGTGTACAGGGAGCCAGGATTACTGCTTCTATGGTAAAAGCCGCCATGAGAAAGTTTCTTATGGAGTTAGAGCGTGAAGGCCAGAAATCATCGCAGATCAAACAGGCAGAAAAGCAGGGTCAGGCCAGGGAGCGTGGAATTGAAAAAGAAAAACAAAGACAGGAAAAGAAAAAGCCCCATGGCAAGCAGACAATCAAGCAGCTGCAGGAACAGGGAGCGCAGCTGACCAATATTCAGATCACAAACCAGAATATCAAATCCTTTGACCGGGTTGCCCGGAAATATGGCATTGATTACAGCCTGAAAAGGGATGACAGTGTGACACCACAAAGGTATCTGGTGTTCTTTAAGGCGAAGGATGTGGATGTAATGACAGCTGCATTTAAGGAATATGCAGGAGTTTCCATGAAGAAATCAAAAAAGCCTTCTGTGCGGAAGAAACTGCAGAAGTCTGTGCAGAAGATGAACGTTAAACACCGCCAGAGAGAAAAAGTGAAACAGAAAGTGAGGGGACAGCAGCGATGAGTAAAAAGAAACCAAAAGCCAGAAGTCCGGGAAAGCTGGAAATAGCAATCCGGCAAAGCTTATCAAAGGTCAGTGTTAAAAAGCTGGTTGCAATGAATATTCCCTATCTCATCGCTTTCTATGTGGTAGAGAAATGTGCATGGCTTTACCGGCACTGTATCGGCGGAACTGTGGTTCAAAAGCTTGGTGTTATGCTGATGAATCTTCCAGTTGCTTTCCAGTCGTGGATACCAAGCTTCCACATCCGGGATCTTTTAGCCGGTATCATCGGGGCGTTACTTCTCCGCTGTGTTGTGTACATGAAAGGGAAAAATGCAAAAAAGTTCCGGCAGGGCGAAGAATACGGTTCTGCAAGATGGGGAAATGAAAAAGACATTGAGCCATTCATTGATCCGGTATTCGAAAATAATATCATCCTGACACAGACGGAGAGGCTGACTATGAACAGCCGCCCGAAACTTCCGAAGTATGCAAGAAACAAAAATGTGATCGTCATCGGTGGATCCGGATCTGGTAAAACACGATTCTATGTGAAGCCCAACCTCATGCAGATGCCGGATAACGTATCTTATGTGGTTACAGATCCAAAAGGTACGATCATTGTGGAGTGCGGCACTATGCTGGTCAGACATGGTTACCGGATCAAAGTGCTGAATACGATAAACTTCAAAAAGTCCATGCATTACAACCCATTCCATTATATTCGGAGTGAGAAAGACATTCTGAAACTGGTCAATACGATCATTGCAAATACGAAAGGAGAAGGTGAAAAAGCAGCTGAGGATTTCTGGATAAAAGCGGAACGTCTTCTGTACACCGCCCTGATCGGATACATCTGGTATGAAGCTCCGGAGGAAGAACAGAACTTCTCTACCCTGCTGGAATTTATCAATGCCAGTGAAACCAGAGAAGAGGATGAAGAATTCAAAAATGCTGTGGATGAACTGTTTGAGGAACTGGAAGCGGAGAATCCGGAACATTTTGCAGTACGCCAGTACCGCAAATATAAGCTGGCAGCCGGAAAAACTGCCAAATCTATCTTAATTAGCTGTGGTGCCAGGTTAGCGCCATTTGATATTGCAGAGCTTCGGGAGCTGACACGATACGATGAGATGGAGCTTGACATGCTGGGAGACCAGAAGACAGCCATGTTTGTCATTATCAGTGATACAGATGACACCTTCAACTTTATTGTTGCTATCATGTACACCCAGCTTTTCAATCTGCTTTGCGATAAAGCAGATGATGAGCATGGAGGAAGATTGCCTTATCATGTCCGTCTGTTGCTGGATGAGTTCAGTAATATCGGGCAGATTCCAAAATTCGACAAGCTGATTGCTACGATCCGAAGCCGCGAAATATCGGCTTCTATTATTTTGCAGTCACAGTCCCAGCTAAAAACAATCTATAAGGATGCGGCAGAAACCATCATAGGCAACTGTGATACGGTCTTATTTCTTGGTGGAAAAGAAAGTTCTACCCTAAAGGAGATATCCGAGACACTGGGAAAAGAGACCATTGATCTGTATAACACATCAGATACCAGAGGGAATAACCGCTCCTATGGACTGAATTATCAGAAGACAGGAAAAGATCTGATGAGCCGGGATGAGCTGGCAGTCATGGATGGCAATAAGTGTATCCTGCAGCTTCGGGGTGTTCGTCCGTTTTTCAGTGACAAATATGATATTACGAAGCACAGAAGGTATAAGGAACTTTCTGATTACAACAGGAAAAATGAGTTCGATATCGAAAAGTATCTGGAACACAAGCTGGTTATTTCCAGGGATACAGCATTTGAAATGCATGAATACGAAATAACGAAAGAAGACATTGCAGCCATAGAGGCTGAGGAAGGAGAACGATATGTGGATTAGACCAATGAGACGCAGGGGGAGAAGTGAATCCCTCTTTGTATTTGAATTTACTTCTATTGAAGAGGATTATATTCCGTTTATCCTCCATATGGAGAAGATTACAGCATTGATCCCCACGGAAAAGTGTAAAGCATATTTTGGTGAGCTGATTGATAAGCTCCGGTCCAGATGTGACAACCGATATGCCGCAGGAGAGGTGGTAGCTTCGACATTTTTATTCGATGATGAAATGGCAGAGTTGACAACTCATATGGCATATCTGCTCCTGCTTGTGGAGCCTGTAAAGAAATAGGAAGCAGACAGTATTGAGAACCGTTCCATAGGGAGCGGATTTTTTTGTTTGATGGAGGTTTGTATGAGGATAAGAAACAGATCGCCCTGTTCCTGGCGAGATAGGAACACCGGAAAAAGAAAGAAGAAAAGAAAAATCAAATGAAGGAGGAAAAAATATATGGGATTTTTTACGAGCGCAATTAATATTTTGCAGACACTGGTAGTTGCCATCGGGGCCGGCCTTGGAGTCTGGGGTGTCATCAACCTGATGGAAGGTTATGGAAATGACAATCCGGGGGCAAAGTCTCAGGGAATCAAACAGCTTATGAGCGGTGGTGGTGTAATCCTCATCGGTACTCAGTTAATTCCGCTTCTTAGTGGACTGTTTGGTTAAGAGAAAGGAGTAGTTATCCATGTTCGATCAGATTTTTGATGCGATCGAAGAATGGATGAGGGAACTCCTGACAGGGATGATCAATTCCAACCTGGATCAGATGTTTACTGATGTCAATCAGAAAACTGGTGAGATTGCAAGCCAGGTTGGACAGACTCCCCAGGGATGGAATGGCAGCATATTCAGTATGATCCAGAACCTGTCCAATTCGGTAATTTTACCGATTGCAGGTATCATCATTACGTTTGTGCTCTGCTATGAACTGATTTCCATGCTTACTGAGCGTAATAACATGCATGATATTGATACATGGATGTTCTTCAAATACTTTGTGAAGATGTGGATCGCAGTGTATCTGGTAAGCAATACTTTTACGATTACAATGGCTGTTTTTGATGTAGGTCAGCATGTAGTAAATGCTGCATCCGGTGTGGTCACAGGCAGTACAGCCATTGATATCAGTTCGGCATTGACCGATCTGGAGGCTACATTGGAAGCCATGGAGATTGGAGAATTAGTAGTATTGGCATTGGAAACCCTGATCGTCAGCTTCTGTATGAGAATCATGTCCGTATTGATCACCGTAATTCTATATGGACGTATGATTGAGATTTACCTTTATACTTCGGTCGCGCCGATTCCGTTCGCCACAATGAGCAACAGAGAGTGGGGACAGATCGGAACCAATTATTTCAGAGGACTCTTTGCCCTGGCATTCCAGGCATTTCTGATGATGGTTTGCGTCGCTATCTATGCTGTGCTGGTAGCGGGTATCCAGTATTCAGATAATCTGAGTTCTTCATTATTTGGCGTAATGGCTTATACAGTCATCCTGTGTTTTAGTTTGTTTAAGACAGGATCCCTGAGCAAGTCCATTTTTAATGCCCATTAAATTAATCACAGGAAGGAGAGATAAACCATGGCATATGTCAGTGTTCCAAAGGATTTGACAAAAGTAAAAAACAAAGTGGCTTTTAATCTGACAAAGAGACAGATCATCTGCATCGGTATCGGTGCAGCGATTGGTATTCCGTTTTATTTTCTCACAAGAGGAATACTTGGAATGTCAAATGCGGCTACCGTTATGGTGATTCTAATGTTGCCGGCATTTATGTTTGCCATGTATGAAAAAGATGGGATGCATCTCGAGGATGTGATCTTGCACATCCTGAATGTAAAAGTGTTCCGGCCACCGGTCAGAACCTATGAAACAGAGAATTATTATGAATCGAATCCGGAAACAATCGGTTCGAAAAATGCAGTCAGAGGAAAGAAGGGAGGAAAGACAGGTGTCAAAAAGAAAAAATAACAGCACCAAAAAGTCAAAGAAAAAAGAAGAAAAGCGGCTTTCGGTACAAAAGACGATCCGATACAAAGAGATGGGAAAGGATGGGATCTGCCGGGTACAGGGGAATACATATTCTAAATGTATCCGGTTTTATGATATCAACTATCAGCTGGCACAGAATGAGGATAAGAATGCTATTTTTGAAAACTGGTGTGATTTCCTCAACTATTTTGACAGCAGCATCCATTTCCAGCTGAGCTTTATCAATCACAAAAGTAATATGAAGGAATTTGAGAATGTGATCCGTATCCGGCCTCAGCATGATGAGTTTGATGATGTCCGCATGGAATATGCACAGATGCTTAAAAATCAACTGGCAAAGGGTAATAACGGTCTGGTAAAGTCAAAATATATCACGTTTTCTATCGAAGCGGAGAATATCAAGCTGGCGAAACCGAAGCTGGAACGTATCGAGTCGGATATCCTGAATAATTTCAAGGTGCTTGGTGTACCGGCATATCCCCTGAATGGTGTGGAGCGGCTTCAGATTATGTATGAAACATTTAATCCGGATGCCAGTGCCGATTTCCAGTTTGATTATGGATCCATGATCCGGACCGGTCTCAGTACAAAGGACTATGTGGCACCGACCAGCTTTGTATTTAAAAAAGGGAAGACATTCCAGATGGGGATAACGATTGGCGCAGTCTCCTATCTGCAGATTCTGGCTCCGGAGCTTACGGATAAAATGCTGGCAGAGTTTCTGGATATGGATAAGGATCTGATCGTAAACCTTCATGTGCAGTCGGTAGATCAGATGAAAGCCATCAAGCTTGTAAAAAGCAAGGTGACAGATATCAACCGTATGAAAATTGAAGAACAGAAAAAGGCAGTTCGTTCCGGATATGATATGGACATCATCCCGTCAGACCTGAATACGTATGGCGGCGAGGCAAAGAGACTTCTGGAAGATCTGCAGTCACGAAATGAGCGTATGTTCCTGGTAACTGCGCTCTTTTTGAATACAGCAAAAAGTAAACAGGATCTGGAAAATGCAGTATTCCAGACTGCCGGTATCGCTCAGAAATATAACTGTGTGTTAAGGCGTCTGGATTATCAACAGGAGGAAGGGCTGATGAGCAGTGTTCCGCTTGGTGTCAATCATGTGCCGATTAAAAGGGCACTGACGACTACCAGCACTGCTATTTTTGTTCCTTTCACAACACAGGAATTGTTCATGGGCGGAGAATCCCTTTATTACGGACTGAATGCCCTCAGCAACAATATGATCATGGTAGATCGGAAGAAGCTGAAAAACCCGAATGGGCTGATCCTCGGTACACCTGGATCCGGAAAGTCCTTTGCGGCTAAGAGAGAAATTACAAATGCATTTTTCGTGACAAATGACGATATTATCATCGGTGATCCGGAGGGAGAATATTATCCACTGGTTCATGCCCTTGGGGGTCAGGTTATCCACATTTCTCCGACCAGCAAGGATTATATTAATCCCATGGATATCAATATGGATTATTCCGATGATGATAATCCACTGGGTGTGAAGTCAGATTTTGTCCTGTCGTTGTGTGAGCTGATCATGGGAACCAGAAATGGTATTGAGGCAGAGGAAAAATCAGTGATCGACCGGTGTCTTCCCCTTGTATATCAGAAATATTTTGCAGATCCGAAACCGGAAAATATGCCGGTACTGGGAGATCTGTATGACTGCCTGAGAAAGCAGAAAGAGCCCCAGGCCCAGCGTATTGCAACAGCACTGGAAATCTACGTTAATGGTTCTCTGAAAGTGTTTAACCATCAGACAAATGTGGAACTGAATAACCGGATCGTCTGCTTCGACATCAAGGAGCTGGGTAAACAGTTGAAAAAACTGGGAATGCTCATTGTCCAGGATCAGGTATGGAACCGTGTTACCATTAACCGGGGCTCACAGAAATCTACCAGATACTATATCGATGAATTCCATCTTCTTCTGAAAGAGGAACAGACCGCAGCTTATTCTGTGGAAATCTGGAAGAGATTCCGTAAATGGGGTGGAATTCCAACAGGAATCACGCAGAACATCAAAGATCTTCTGGCCAGCCGGGAGATTGAAAATATCTTTGAAAACAGTGATTTCATCCTGATGCTGAATCAGGCTGCAGGCGACAGACAGATTCTGGCAAAGCAACTGAACATTTCACCATATCAATTATCCTATGTGACGAATTCCGGGGAAGGCGAAGGACTTTTGTTCTACGGAAATATCATCATTCCGTTTAAGGATAAGTTTGATAAGAGCTTGAAACTGTATTCGCTGATGACAACAAAACCGGAAGAAGTGGAGGAACGAAAGAAACTGGAGGCAGAAAGAAAATGAGAAAATGGATATCGAGGATTCTGTTTGTAGTTTCCATTATCCTTCTCACCATCAGCCTCTACTTTCTGATGGGTATGTATCTGCAAGATCAAAAAAGCGAAACAGGATTCGACTCTATTCGACAAATCCATGAAGAACAGGAAACTAATGATAATAAAGATGATATCGAGGGAGACAGTAATTCTCCTGCTATTGTTGATCCTGGTCTTCTGGCTTTGCACGAAATGAATCCGGACTGCATCGGCTGGATTAAAATTGAAGGGACAGCAATTGATTATCCAGTCATGTATCATCCGGAAGAAAAGAATTACTATCTCAGGAGAAATTTTGAGAAGGAATATGACGTAAGCGGGACACCATTTCTCTCAGAACTTTGTGATCCGGAAGATGCAGACAACCTGATTATCTATGGTCATCATATGAGTTCAGGAAAAGTGTTTGCAGCTCTGGATCGTTATAAGTCAGAAGAATTCTATCAGGAACATCCGATCATCCAGTACAGCACACTTCATGGGAAGGAACAGTATCAGATCATAGCAGCCTTTGCTGTTCCGGTGTATACAGGGCATGATTTTGAATACTACTCTTTTACCAAGGCAGAAAATGCTGAGGATTATCTGAAATTTGTCAAAGAATGTAAAAAACGGTCATATTATGACACTGGTTATACAGCACAGTATGGAGACAAGCTGATCACACTGTCAACCTGTGAGTATTCCCATAAAAACGGGCGGATGGTTGTGATTGGTAAACAAATTGAGAATGAAAGAAGGTGAATGATTGGCAGGAAAGGAATATACAGCGAAAGACAAGATCTATTCTAAAATGACAAGAGAAGGTCTGACGGAAGAAACACTCCGGGAAGGTTCTGTGAAGAAAATCGGCCAGAAAAGCCGGGATGAACCTGAACTTGACAGTAAGGAGCGGGATGAGAAAAATGCGGCTCCTGGCAAAAGGTTGTCGGACAGTTCTGGAAGAACTGATAACCGACGCATGAGAAGGTATGTGCAGGAATTAAGAATGTCTTCGGATATTGCATCTGAAGAAAGACCTGCAAGAACTTTTTCAAAAGCAAGCAGTGAAAGAATCATAGAAAAAAAGGACAGCCGGTACCAGGGAAAGCTTCATTCTCAGGAACAGATTCCGGAAGTATCCGGTATCTCGGATCAGAAAGATCAAGTAAAGAAGAAACGTGCTCGAAAGAGACTGACAGAAGAACAGGAAAAATCGGGTAGGCTTTCTTTTGGTGATGAAGGATCCGGCATGATCCACGGAGCCGGAACAGGAATGGGTCGAAAGGTAGCAGCCGGTGCGGCACTATATGCCAGAAATCAGATAACAGAGGATGGAGATGATAATGCTGCTGTAGATGGTTCCGGTGCAGTGATTGCAGCTGCTGATGAAGCAGCACACAGTCTGCGCAGAGCACAGTTAAGAAGCCAGAGAAGTGATGTGAAAGCACACAGAAAAGGGATGAATCTGGATGCTCCGGAGGCTTCCAGATTGAAGTTTGATGCTGCGAAGGAAGCAGCAGACCGAACTGCCAGGGATTCAGTGCAAAATGCAGAAAAGAAGCGTTTGCTAAACCGCTTCTTCCAGAGAAAAAAATATAAAGATGCCTACCGGGCTGCCAGAGCTGGAAAAACAGCAGGAAGTCTCGGGGGAGCAACAACGATTGCCGGTGTCGAGAACATGACGGTAAAAGCCAAGATTGCTTTAAAAGAAATCGTAAGGCGAAACCGTACCGTGTTTCTTGGTATCGGTATTTTTTCGCTCATTTTTATGCTGATTGCAGTCTCTCTGGGAAGCTGCAGTGCTTCGATTCAGGGTGGAGCTTCCGTGATCGGTATGACAACCTATCCCAGCACCGATGCGGATATCTATGCTGCAGAAAATGCTTATGCTGCTATGGAAGAAGCATTAAACCGTCAGATCAACAACATGGAATCCTCTTATCCGGATTACGATTCCTATCAGTACAATGTCAGCGAAATCGGGCATAATCCGTATCATCTGACTTCATACCTGACCGCAAAGTATGGTGGATATACCTATGACGATGTAAAGGATGAATTACAGGATCTGTTTCAGGCACAGTATCATCTGTCAACCCATGGAAGGACGGAAACTGTCACAGAAACGAGAACAGTACGTGTGGGAGAATCCCTGGGAAATGTGGTAACCAGCGGATATTGTAACTGCTCCATTTGTTGTGGAAGATGGTCCGGCGGACCAACAGCCAGCGGTGCATACCCGACAGCCAATCATACGATTGCGGTAGACGCAAATAATCCGATCGTGCCTATGGGAACGAAAGTGATCATGAATGGTGTGGAATATACCGTTGAGGATACAGGGAATTTTGCCAGGTATGGGGTTGCTTTTGACGTGTATTATGACAGCCATTCCGCAGCCAGTGCCCACGGTCATCAGACATGGGAAGCATTTCTGGCAGATGATAATGGCAGCCGGGAGGTGGAGGTTACTACCACTACTACTCAGAGAGTCCTCTATGTCACTCCCAGGAATACAAATTTTGACGCAGTGGCAAGAGCAAATCTGACAGAGGAACAGGAAATCCTGTACGATGCATTGAATACCACACTGGGCAACCGGGATTATTTGTGGGATGTAAACCGAATCAACGGAGCCGGAGGCGGCATGAGCTATGAGATCCCGCCGGAAGCACTGTCGGATGAACGTTTTGCAAGAATGATCCGGGAAGCAGAAAAATATCTGGGATATCCCTATGTATGGGGCGGATCTTCACCGAGTACCAGTTTTGACTGTTCCGGGTTTGTATCCTGGGTAGTCAATCATTGTGGAAATGGATGGAATTATGGACGTCGGACAGCAGATGGGCTTCGCGGTCTCTGTACTTATGTTCCACCGTCTCAGGCAAAGCCGGGAGATCTCATCTTTTTCCAGGGAACCTATAATACCAGCGGTGCCAGCCATGTGGGAATTTATGTTGGCAATGGAATGATGATTCACTGCGGGGATCCGATCCAGTATGCGAATATCAATACATCCTACTGGCAGCAGCATTTTATGTGCTTTGGAAGGCTGCCTTAATAATAAAAAAGAAGGAAGGTGAAAATTTGAATCGGAAGATTAAAAAGTATCTGGATGAGATTGAAAAGACCGAAAAGAAAATTGCTGATCTGGAAATGTATCTGAAAGGTGTCCGGTCAGCGCTGAAAGAGGAAGAAAATAACGAAATGATCAAAAGCATCCGTGGAATGAAATTAAAAGGGCAGGAATTATTTGACCTGCTAAACGGAATCCAGGATGGAACGATATCATTTGTAGCGAGCGGGGAGTCAGAAGAAGAATCTGGCTCCTTTGTTGTTCAGGAAGAAAAAAGAGAAAGTGAGGAAAATGAATATGGTGAAATGGAAGAAACTGAATAAAAAACTGGTGGTGCTTTTGACAGCAGCTATGATGCTTTTTGGCAGTCAGGCTACTGCTTTTGCGTATGTGGATCAGGGCACAGAGGCAGCTCAGGAGGTATCAACAACAGAAACGGAGGAACCGGTGGTTGAGGATACTCATACCGAGGAAAATGGCGATCCGTTCTCTGTTCCTGGTAACGGAGAGGTAAGGGATGACATTACCGATGATTCCAGTAAGGAATTTCTGACGATTAAAACAAAGAATAACAATACATTTTATATCGTAATTGACCGGGCGGCAACAACGAACAACGTGTACATGCTGTCTCAGATTGATGAAAATGACCTTAAAGAATTTCTGGATGAAGATCAGCAGCAGACTTTAGAGACTGCCCCTTCTGTAGTCCTGGAGGACGAGCATACAGACGATACGGAGAGCAGTGTGGCTGTTGAAGAAGAAACACAGGAAGACAAACAGGATAAAGCTACAACAAATTCTGGTCTGTTTGTGATCCTTCTTCTGGCTGTAGCGGGTATTGCAGGCTATTACTACTTCAAGATCTACAAACCGAAGCAGGAAGATGATGATTCTGAAAATGAAGGTCTGGAAATGGATGACGGGCTGGAGACCATCAATGAGGATGAGGAATCAGACAATCCGGAAGAGAAAGTCGAATCACAGGAATAAATCCAAAAAGGTGGGAGCTGATGTTGTATAAGGGCAACGCAGCTCCCATATAAGTGAAAGGAGTTGTAAGAATATGTATTTAGTAATTACAGAAAAACCAAGCGTAGCCAGATCCATTGCGGATGTGATCGGCGCACAGAAACGTGAAGACGGATATCTGGAAGGAAAGGATTGTATCGTCAGCTGGTGTCTTGGACATCTTGCTGAATATGTGGCTCCGGATGCCTATGACGAGAAATTCAGCAGATGGAACTATGAGGATCTGCCCATTATTCCACAGGAGTGGAAACTGGCAGTGTCAAAGGATAAGAAGGATCAGTTCTATGTGTTAAAGAAGCTGCTGAACCGTCCGGATATCGACTATGTAGTAAATGCCTGTGATGCAGGACGGGAAGGAGAATTGATCTTCAAGAGAGTCTATGATCTTTCACGGAGCAGAAAACCGGTAAAAAGACTGTGGATCAGTTCTATGGAAGATGAAGCCATCCGCGAGGGATTTTCTCAAATGAAAGATGCGTCTGCATATGAAAACCTTGCCGATGCTGCTGTGTGCAGAGCTCAGGCAGACTGGCTGGTAGGAATGAACGCAACCAGAGCTTACACCAGTAAATATTATAAGAAGCTGACTGTGGGGCGTGTCCAGACACCGACGCTTGCCATGCTGGTAGACAGGGACAGAGCTGTTTCCTCATTCCAAAAGGAAAAGTATTTCAATGTGGAACTGGATCTGGATGGTCTGCAGGTAGAAAGACAGAAAATCTTTGATGAAAAGGAAGCAGAAAAACTGAGAGTTCTTTGCCAGGGAAGCGATGCTGTTGTGGAAGAAATACGTTCAACAGATAAGACTGTAAGACCACCGAAGCTTTATGATCTGACTACTTTGCAGAGGGAAGTGAACCGACATTATGGTATGACTGCCCAGCAGACGTTAAATGCAGCACAGTCTCTGTATGAGCAGAAACTGATCACCTATCCTAGAACTGACAGCCAGTATCTGACAGAGGATATGGAGGTAACGGCAGGAAATGTGATTCGGAGAATTCATGAAAAGTATCAGCTGACAGGTCCCTTTGATCAGCCGGAGAAACCAAATGTCAAGCTTGTCCTGAATAACAAGAAGGTGTCCGATCATCATGCCATTATCCCAACGGTGGAATTAACAGATTGTGATCTGTCACAGTTAAAGGATTGGGAACAGAAGGTATTGTTCCTCATCTGTGTCCGTATGGTGGAAGCAACAGAAAAGGATCATATTTTCACAGAAACCGATATCACCGTGAAATGCCAGAACGAGCTGTTTTCCGCAAAAAAGAAAGTTGTAAAGCAGACGGGATGGAAGCTTTATGAAGAGTGTTTCAAGAACAAAGATGGGCTGGCTATGGAAAATCCGGAAAATGTAGAGACAGACCGGTTTTCTAATTTGACTCCCGGACAGATCTTTTACAATGTAGCAGCTGATAAATCGGAGCATCTCACTTCCCCACCGAAACAGTACAGCGAAGATACTCTGCTGGCAGCTATGGAGACAGCCGGGAATAAGGAATTCGATGAGGATACAGAGAAAAAGGGGCTGGGAACTCCGGCAACCAGAGCAGGAATCATTGAAAAACTGGTACATTCCCAGTATGCCGTCCGTAAGGGAAAACAGATCATTCCTACAGAAGATGGCAAGGTGCTGATTGAGATCCTGCCCGACTTTCTGAAATCAGCCAGTATGACAGCGGAATGGGAAAATCAGCTTCTGGATATGGAGAAAGGTAAGATCACTCCGGATACCTTTATGACAGGGATCAAAAATATGATTACCATGATGCTGAATGGATGTGACACGATCCCGGAGGAAGAAACCAGAAGGTTCCAGACAAGGGAAAGCATCGGAACCTGTCCGATATGCGGAAGTCTGGTGTATGAAGGGAAAAAGAACTTCTACTGCAGTAACAGGGGATGTCGTTTTGCTCTCTGGAAAGAAACAAAATATCTGGAGCGGATGCTGAAAACCATTGATAAATGCATGGCTGCTGAGCTTTTAAAAAGTGGAAAAGTCCGGGTAAAGGATCTGTATTCTGCCAAGAAAAATATGTATTTTGAAGCGGATTTAATCATGGATGCCAGTGAAGATCGTGTGAATTTTTCTCTGGATTTTCCGAGTAAAAAGCCTTCTGGAAAAGGCAAGAAGAAATAGAAAATGAAATCAGGAAAGGATGAAAAATATGGAATTTGAAAAATTTGTAGAAAACGTAAAAGAAACAATCAAAGATTATCTTCCGATGGAGTATGAAAATGCCATTGTTGATCTCTATCCCCATGAAAAGCTGAATGAAAGTTATCTGGGAATGACAGTAAGAAACGAAAACCAGAATATTTCACCGACTCTCAATCTGAATATGTTCTATGAACAGTTACAGACGGGGCGTTTTAATCTGAATCAGATTATGGAACAGATGGCAGAGGTAGTACAGATGACACCGATGTCTGTTCATATGGGGCTTCTCACGGATTATGATTTTGCAAAACACAATCTGTTTATCAGAGTATCCGATGCGGATCGAAATCAGGAAATGTTGTCTAATGTACCGCATACAAGAGTGGAAAATCTGGCGATTACTTATCATGTGTTAATTGAGTCCGGAGCAGGAGGAATTGCATCTTCTATTGTGAACAATGATATGATGAAACTTTTTGGTGTTTCAAAAGAACAGCTTCATATTGATGCGCTGAATAGCAGTCCCAGATTATTTCCCGCTCATATAGATTCATTGAATACAGTGCTAGAGAACATGGCAAGAAGTGACATGAGAGCTGCTGGTGTGCCGGAACAGGAAATTGAAATGATGATGAAAGATATGTCTCAGGATATGGCAGTTCCGCTTACTATTGTTACAAATGAACAGACAATGGATGGTGCTGCAGTGCTCTTTTACCCTGGATATATGGATCTGATCGGAGAACAATTAAAGGGTGATTATTATATATTACCTTCTTCAGTACATGAAATGCTGGTTCTTCCTGATGATGGAGTGATGACTTCCCATGAGTTAAAAGCGATGGTAATGGCTGTAAATAACACAGAGGTACAACCGGCAGAAAAACTGGCAGATGAAGTGTATCACTATGATACCAGAGGAAGGATCTTCGAGAAGGCAGCAGCTTTTGAGGAACGCCAGAAAGCAAAGGGAAAGGAACAGACAATGCCTGACAAGAAAGAACCCAATAAGTCACAGCCGGTACATAAGCCGAAGCATAAATCAAATGACATGTCACTTTAAAAATATGTGTATAAGAAAGCCCCGCTGGAACCAAAACCGGCGGGGCTTTGGAAAGGAGTTCAAATGAACAGAGAAAATAATATTGAAGCAGTTCAGTCAGCTACTATCCCACTTCCTGTCGCAGGAAAGGATATGAATAGTATCCTGAAATCTCTGGAAACAGGTGTAGAGAATATCTTTACCGGTGATAAATATGCCCAGTATCTGCAAACGATGTCAAAATTTCATCGGTATTCGTTTAATAATACTCTTTTGATTGCTATGCAGAGACCGGATGCAACTCTAGTCACAGGATACCGGAACTGGCAGACGATGGGTCGCCAGGTGAAAAAGGGAGAAAAAGGAATCACGATTCTTGCTCCGGCACCAATAAAAAGAAAACGGGAACAGGAAATTCTGGATCAGAACAATAAGCCTCTTCTTGATGGGAATGGAAAACCAAAGACAGAGGAAGTTGAAGTAGTCATCCCGCATTTTAAGCCAACAACTGTTTTCGATATCAGCCAGACAGACGGAGAACCCATTGAAACACTGGCTCCTGAGGAATTAACAGAGGCGGTTGCTGATTATGATTTGTTTATGAAAGCGATCACAGAGGTCTCTCCTGTTCCGATCCGATTCGATAAGATTGAAGGCGAAGCAAAGGGATATTATCATTCGGTCGATAAAGAAATCGTAATTCAAAAAGGGATGAGCGACAGCCAGACCATTAAAACAGCAATTCATGAAACCGGACATGCAAGAATCCATGATAAGGATTTGATGGCAGAACAGGGCATTGAAAAGGACCGGCTGACAAAAGAAGTTGAAGCTGAATCTGTCGCTTATTGTGTCTGCTCTGCCTTTGGTGTAGATACTTCCGAATACAGTTTCCCGTATATTGCCGGATGGAGCAGCGGTCGTGATATGAAAGAATTAAAAACATCTATGGACACGATCAGAAAGACTGCAGGAGAAATGATCGACGAATTATCCGAGAAACTGCAGGAACTGTTCACAGAGAAAAAGCAACTGCTGGAATCAGAACAGAAAGAAAAACTGATACCGGCAATGGAAGTTGCCGGATATCATTTTGATGAGCTTGAAAGTTCAGATGGAAATCTTCGTTTCCTTCCGGATGGAACCCATGAAATTGAGGGTGTGAGAATTGCTGATTCCTGGAATGATGTACAAGAATGGCTGGAGGGTGTTGCTCTGGAAGATCCGGATACAGCAGAGCGGGTGGAACGCGTATTGCATCCGGAACGATTTGAAAAAACTTCTGAAGAATTAATGTTTGATGGAGAAGAGCGTTTTGCCATTTATCAGATTAACCATGAATCAAAAGCAATGGAATATCAGTTTATGGGAATGGATTTTGTAAAATCTCAGGGAATGGAAGTAACTGCCGGGGATTATCAGTGCGTGTACTCCGGAATTCTTCAGCCATCGGATAACCTGGACACTCTCTACAGTGTATTTAACCAGAACCATCCGGCTGATTTCAGAGGACATTCCATGTCAGTCAGTGATGTAGTCATTACAAATCGAAATGGTGATCTCCGGGCTTTCTATGTTGACAGCTTTGGTTTTACGGAACTGCCGGATTTTGTTAAACAGAGACAGGAACTGATCGGAATAGAAAATACTATTCTTCCACTGCATCCGGATGAGGATAAATCTCGCATCAGTTTCTATGTTGCAGAATGTTCCGAGTTTCCGGTGCTTGGGGAATTTCATCAGGATCTGACACTGGAACAGGCATTTGAGATCTTTGATCAGATACCGGGCGGCAGGATAAATGGAATAAAAAGTATTGGTTTCAATCTGGAAGATGGCAGTGATTATGCGGGAATGTTTGATCTGTATGTAGGAAACTCGTTACAGAAAGAACTCATCAACTCTATTCCCGGATATCGGGCTAACAAGCTGATTCAGAAAGCATTGTCAGATGCAGAGAAAATCATTGAGAAAAGGCAGAATGAAAGAGAGAAAACAGAAAGTAAAATGCCGGAAGTAATACAGAAAACGGAAAGACAGAAAACAAAATTACAGCACAGAAGGGAGGCGATGAGTTTATGAAACCAGTGAAATTCGAAGAAAATGAATTAATGGTAATGGCAATCTTTGCCGAAAAGACCAGACAGGATACCGTAGAGGCATTAAAAGAAACACTGGATGTTCTGGAAGAAACAAAAGAGGATGTATCCGATGAAGAAATGATTGAAATTGTATCTTCGCTGATCGAGAAACTGCAGCAAATTGAAGACAAGTATTACTACACACTAGATCTGGATTCATATCTCTTGGCATCGGAGGATGATGAGTATGAAGATTAATCAATTTGCCCTTTATCGTGTCAATAAGATGACTGCCGGACGGAAACTATGGCATCTGTCCTACAACGAGGTTCGGGAAAAGAATTTTGCTGTTCGTGTGGAATTTTACCGGCATATGATGGTCGGCGAAATGAAGCCGGATGAGACCGCTAATGAAATCTGGAAACGAATCCGGCATAAAACAGAAGTCAGTGATGTGCTGGTGCTTAACCATGAAGGAGAAATCTCCTGCTTCTATCTAAGTAATGATCATCCCAGAAGAATCAGCGGATTCATCAGTATGGGTACAACAGGAAGCGTTCTGTCCGTAGATACCAAAGATTATAAAATCGATGGCTATTCTGGAAACTGGAGAGTAACAGACTACATCATTATTGACGGAAAACAGTTTTATCTTCTGGAACATCAGGAATTCCGGGAACAGGCTGCGAGGATTATTCTCGACAGTTACGGAAAATATGTGGCAGAAACCGGCATCAGAGGTTTGGATGAAACTGCCAAGCAGAAGATCCGAGAATATATTCATCCTGAAAATAAGTATCCAGAAAGGATGAAACAGTTGCAGATTAAACTGGAACTCTATCAGAAATTTTTTCAGAACGGGATGTATGAACGAAGCCATGAATCCGGTACAGAAGCCAATTATGATATGGTCGATGGACAGGTGAATAACCAAAAGAAAGCTACAGAAAAAATACAGAATCCGATAGCAAAACGTCCGAAGAAAAGGAGTTCTGTGATAAAAAAACTTCATGAGAAACAGATTGCCATTGCAAAAAGATCCGGGAAGCCGGTGCCGAGATATCTGGAACAGCAGATGGAGAGATCTAGGAAATAAATAGTAGTTGATAATTTAATATGCATTCGAAGGTATAATGCCTTTGGATGCATTTTTTAGTTCATTAATTATAGGTTTTAGAATCTAAATTCTAAAAATAATTGATCTATAAAGTTTTTTTTTATATAATAAAACATAAGAAAATTGTAGAGGTAGTTTGTTTTAGAGGAGTCTTATATGATATTCTGTTATGATAAATTGTGGAAAATATTAGAAAGTAAGAATATGAAAAAGACAGATCTGATTAAGGAGGCAGGTATTACCAGCAATTCATTAGCAAGATTGGGTAAAAATGAAGATGTCCGATTGGAAGCAATAGCAAAAATTTGTATTTTACTTGATTGTAAATTGGATGATATCGTTG
>SKEQ01000499.1_pt1 | contig 29799 bp, 36 predicted proteins | sample 4826751 | NCBI WGS metagenome assembly SKEQ01 (sample SAMN11008805, study PRJNA524170) | human gut metagenome | biome: Human fecal sample; material: Feces; isolation source: fecal sample from pouch patient p44 | host: Homo sapiens | place: Israel: Tel-Aviv | collected 2013-07-11 | reverse complement strand
TTCCTCCCTGGACAGCAGCTGGTCGCTGTTCCGGCCGGAAAAAATGCCGGTGGCAGACGGCGAGCGACTGAGGGTGACAGGGAAAATTCCCGGACTCCGCGTCTCCGGCGGTGACCGCCTGCAGGTGACATCTGTCAGTGAAGATGCGATGACGGTTGTTGTGCCGGGGCGGGCTGAACCGGCCTCCCTGCCTGTGGCTGATTCACCATTCACGGCACTGAAGCTGGAGAACGGCTGGGTGGAAACGCCCGGGCATTCCGTCAGCGACAGTGCGAAGGTTTTTGCCTCCGTCACACAGATGGCAATGGACAACGCCACCCTGAACGGTCTGGCCCGCAGCGGTCGTGATGTCCGGCTGTATTCCTCACTGGATGAAACCCGTACTGCGGAAAAACTTGCCCGCCATCCCTCCTTTACGGTGGTTTCTGAGCAGATAAAGGCGCGTGCCGGTGAGACATTGCTGGAAACCGCTATCAGTCTGCAGAAAACCGGGCTTCACACGCCGGCACAGCAGGCTATTCATCTGGCGCTTCCTGTGGTGGAAAGTAAAAACCTGGCCTTCAGCATGGTGGACCTGCTGACAGAGGCGAAGTCGTTTGCTGCAGAAGGAACCAGTTTTACTGAACTGGGAGGGGAAATCAATGCGCAGATAAAACGCGGTGATTTACTGTATGTGGATGTGGCAAAAGGCTATGGCACAGGCCTGCTGGTTTCCCGTGCGTCGTATGAGGCAGAAAAGAGCATTCTTCGCCATATTCTCGAAGGTAAGGAGGCGGTCACGCCACTGATGGAGAGAGTACCTGGAGAACTCATGGAGAAACTGACATCAGGACAGCGTGCCGCTACCCGCATGATACTGGAAACGTCCGACCGTTTCACGGTGGTGCAGGGCTATGCCGGTGTGGGTAAGACCACACAGTTCCGGGCGGTGATGTCAGCCGTGAACATGCTGCCGGAGAGTGAACGTCCCCGTGTCGTGGGGCTGGGGCCCACGCACCGTGCGGTCGGTGAGATGCGCAGCGCCGGCGTGGATGCACAGACGCTGGCGTCCTTTCTGCATGACACGCAGCTGCTGCAGCGCAGCGGAGAAACGCCGAATTTCAGCAACACGCTGTTCCTGCTCGATGAGAGCTCTATGGTGGGCAATACCGACATGGCACGGGCATACGCCCTGATTGCGGCCGGTGGCGGTCGTGCCGTGGCCAGTGGTGACACGGACCAGTTGCAGGCCATCGCGCCCGGTCAGCCTTTCCGTCTCCAGCAGACGCGCAGTGCTGCCGATGTGGCCATCATGAAGGAGATTGTGCGCCAGACGCCGGAGCTGCGGGAGGCGGTATACAGCCTGATTAACCGGGATGTGGAAAGGGCACTGTCCGGGCTTGAGAGTGTGAAACCGTCTCAGGTGCCACGTCAGGAGGGCGCATGGGTACCGGAGCACTCCGTGACGGAGTTCAGTCACAGCCAGGAAGCGAAACTGGCAGAAGCGCAGCAGAAGGCGATGCTGAAAGGTGAGGCTTTTCCGGATATTCCCATGACACTGTATGAAGCCATTGTCCGCGACTATACCGGCAGAACACCGGAAGCACGGGAGCAGACGCTGATTGTCACGCACCTGAATGAGGACCGGCGCGTGCTGAACAGCATGATTCATGATGCACGGGAAAAGGCCGGTGAGCTGGGAAAAGAGCAGGTCATGGTGCCTGTCCTGAACACAGCGAATATACGCGACGGGGAGCTGCGTCGTCTCTCCACCTGGGAGACACATCGGGACGCACTTGCCCTGGTGGATAATGTGTATCACCGGATTGCCGGTATCAGCAGGGATGACGGGCTGATAACCCTGCAGGATGCTGAAGGTAACACGCGGCTGATTTCGCCCCGGGAGGCGGTGGCTGAAGGCGTCACACTGTACACCCCGGACACCATCCGGGTGGGGACCGGTGACCGGATGCGCTTCACGAAGAGTGACCGGGAGCGCGGTTATGTGGCCAACAGCGTCTGGACGGTGACAGCGGTTTCTGGTGACAGTGTCACACTTTCTGACGGTCAGCAGACCCGGGTGATTCGCCCCGGTCAGGAGCGGGCAGAGCAACATATTGACCTGGCCTATGCCATCACCGCCCACGGTGCGCAGGGGGCAAGTGAAACCTTTGCCATCGCGCTTGAAGGCACGGAAGGTAACCGGAAACTGATGGCAGGCTTTGAGTCAGCCTACGTGGCCCTGTCGCGTATGAAGCAGCATGTGCAGGTGTACACCGATAACCGTCAGGGCTGGACGGATGCCATCAACAATGCCGTACAGAAAGGAACTGCCCACGATGTGTTTGAGCCGAAACCGGACCGGGAGGTCATGAATGCAGAGCGGCTGTTCAGTACGGCGCGGGAGCTGCGGGACGTGGCGGCAGGCCGAGCCGTTCTTCGTCAGGCGGGGCTGGCCGGGGGAGACAGTCCTGCACGGTTTATTGCTCCGGGGCGCAAATACCCACAGCCGTATGTGGCACTGCCGGCGTTTGACCGTAACGGCAAGTCTGCCGGCATCTGGCTGAACCCACTGACCACGGATGACGGAAACGGGCTGCGGGGATTCAGCGGTGAAGGCCGGGTGAAAGGCAGCGGGGATGCGCAGTTCGTGGCCCTGCAGGGCAGCCGTAACGGCGAGAGCCTGCTGGCGGATAACATGCAGGATGGCGTCCGGATTGCCCGTGATAACCCTGACAGCGGTGTGGTGGTGAGAATCGCCGGTGAAGGTCGTCCGTGGAATCCCGGTGCCATCACCGGTGGCCGCGTGTGGGGGGATATCCCGGACAACAGCGTCCAGCCGGGTGCCGGAAACGGCGAACCGGTCACGGCAGAGGTACTGGCACAGCGGCAGGCTGAAGAGGCTATCCGCCGTGAAACGGAACGCCGTGCGGATGAAATTGTCCGTAAAATGGCAGAGAACAAACCTGACCTGCCGGACGGCAAAACAGAGCAGGCTGTCAGGGATATTGCCGGGCTGGAGCGTGACCGGTCTGCCATATCTGAACGGGAAGCCGCGCTGCCGGAGAGTGTACTGCGTGAACCACAACGGGTGCGGGAAGCGGTCCGGGAGGTTGCCCGGGAAAATCTGCTGCAGGAGCGACTGCAGCAGATGGAGCGGGATATGGTTCGTGACCTGCAGAAAGAGAAAACCCTGGGCGGAGACTGACACAGGAAGATAAACGCTGATGACAACGGATAACACGAACACAACACGTAATGATTCACTGGCTGCACGGACCGATACCTGGTTGCAGTCGTTGCTGGTCTGGTCACCCGGACAGCGGGATATCATCAAAACGGTGGCACTGGTGCTGATGGTTCTGGACCACATCAATCTGATATTCCAGCTGAAGCAGGAATGGATGTTTCTGGCCGGGCGAGGAGCCTTTCCGCTGTTTGCCCTGGTGTGGGGGCTGAATCTGTCCCGTCATGCGCATATCCGGCAACCGGCCATTAACCGGCTGTGGGGATGGGGAATTATTGCCCAGTTCGCATATTATCTGGCCGGATTTCCCTGGTATGAGGGGAATATCCTGTTTGCCTTTGCAGTGGCGGCTCAGGTGCTGACATGGTGTGAAACGCGCAGTGGGTGGCGTACAGCAGCGGCCATTCTTCTGATGGCCCTGTGGGGGCCTTTGTCCGGCACCAGTTACGGCATTGCCGGGCTGCTGATGCTGGCAGTCAGCCACCGGCTGTACCGGGCGGAAGACAGAGCGGAACGTCTGGCGCTGGTCGCCTGCCTGCTGGCTGTTATTCCGGCGCTTAACCTTGCCACCAGTGATGCAGCGGCGGTGGCCGGTCTTGTAATGACGGTGCTGACCGTTGGTCTGGTGTCGTGTGCAGGAAAATCATTACCCCGTTTCTGGCCCGGGGATTTTTTCCCGGTATTCTACGCCTGTCATCTGGCTGTGCTGGGCGTTCTGGCGTTGTGACTGGTATGATACTGACGCTGATTCTGATTATTAATAAACAACATAACACAGGATATTTATGAAAATTACGGATCACAAACTCTCTGAAGGTATTGCCCTGACATTTCGTGTTCCTGAAGGAAATATAAAACATCCTTTGATTATCTTATGCCATGGGTTTTGCGGTATCAGGAATGTTCTGCTCCCTTGCTTTGCGAATGCCTTCACAGAAGCAGGATTCGCAACGATTACTTTTGATTATCGAGGATTCGGTGAGAGTGATGGAGAACGAGGGCGTCTGGTTCCTGCAATGCAGACCGAAGATATTATTTCAGTTATCAATTGGGCAGAAAAGCAGGAATGTATTGATAATCAGCGTATTGGGTTATGGGGAACATCGCTGGGAGGGGGGCATGTCTTCAGTGCAGCTGCGCAGGACCAACGCGTAAAATGTATTGTCAGCCAGCTGGCTTTTGCTGACGGTGATGTTCTGGTTACCGGAGAGATGAATGAATCGGAGAGAGCGTCTTTTCTGTCCACGCTGAATAAAATGGCAGAGAAGAAGAAAAACACCGGGAAAGAGATGTTTGTGGGGGTTACCCGGGTACTGAGTGATAATGAATCAAAGGTATTCTTCGAGAAGGTAAAAGGTCAGTATCCTGAAATGGATATAAAAATACCTTTCCTTACGGTTATGGAGACGTTGCAATATAAACCGGCAGAGAGCGCAGCCAAAGTACAGTGCCCAGTTTTGATTGTTATTGCCGGCCAGGATAGTGTTAATCCACCAGAACAGGGAAAAGCCTTATATGATGCTGTTGCTTCTGGTACTAAGGAATTATACGAGGAAGCTGACGCATGCCATTATGATATTTATGAAGGCGCGTTTTTTGAACGTGTGGCGGCAGTACAGACGCAATGGTTTAAAAAACATCTTTAATTGTCGGTATTAATATGTCAGAGGTCGTTGAGGTCAGCTTAATATCATAGTGAGTAGTTTCAACGACCTGGAGGACATATTTTCACAAAGGTCAGGGCAATCATGACAGAGCAGAAACGACCGGTACTGACACTGAAACGGAAAACGGAAGGGGAAACACCGACCCGGAGCCGGAAAACCATCATCAATGTCACCACGCCACCAAAATGGAAGGTGAAAAAGCAGAAACTGGCGGAGAAGGCTGCCCGGGAAGCAGAGCTGACAGCAAAAAAAGCGCAGGCCAGACAGGCGCTGTCCATTTATCTGAACCTGCCCTCGCTGGATGAGGCCGTGAACACCCTGAAACCCTGGTGGCCGGGATTATTTGACGGTGACACACCCCGACTTCTGGCCTGCGGTATCCGGGACGTGTTACTGGAAGACGTGGCGCAGCGGAATATCCCGCTCTCGCATAAAAAACTGCGCAGGGCGCTGAAGGCCATCACCCGTTCAGAAAGCTATCTGTGTGCCATGAAAGCCGGTGCCTGCCGGTATGACACGGAAGGGTATGTGACGGAGCATATTTCTCAGGAGGAAGAAGTGTATGCGGCAGAGCGTCTGGATAAAATCCGCCGCCAGAACCGGATAAAGGCAGAACTTCAGGCCGTGCTTGATGAACAATAAAAAAGCCTCCTTCACACTAAAGGAGGCGGAAAAATAAGGCTTCTCTGAAACCTTCTTCCATACCCGGCAGAAGAAGGTTATAAAAATTTATAACACATTCACCGGCCTGGATTAAAGGGGGAAGGAAAATGAACGGAACAGGGCGTGATTCGCAAAACTCCGGGGTATGGCGCTACCGGCAGGTCGGACGCCGGGCTGTCCGGCTGGAAGTCAGGGGGGACTGGCCGGGAGCCGCTGAGGCATGGCTACGGGCTGCGCAGTCTGCTCCCCGGACAGACTGGCAGCAGTTTGCCCGAAAAAGGGCTGAACACTGCCACCGGCGCTGCCGGGGAAGGGTGTAACGAAAAAGCAGCCTTCATTACTCCAGGGATTCAGAAGGCTGAATAATGCATGAGATTTGCTTTTTTTAATATCCGGTCGGAAAGTATGACCGGACAGTTCTGAGTAGCACAGAGTTTTTTCCATATTAAGTCGTGATTTTATATTTTGTGATTAATTTCACAAAATAAGGTGTTATTCAGTGTGTGCTGCGATATTCAGGATTACCTGAAATACAGGTGCCATTTATCTGATATGGAGAATAACATGAGGAAATATATTCCACTGGTATTATTTATCTTTTCATGGCCGGTATTGTGTGCAGATATTCATGGACGGGTTGTTCGTGTACTGGACGGTGATACCATCGAGGTCATGGACTCACGGAAGGCAGTGCGGATCAGGCTGATAAATATTGATGCACCGGAAAAGAAACAGGATTATTGCCGGTGGTCAACGGACATGATGAAATCACTGGTTGCAGGAAAAACGGTTACCGTCACATATTTTCAGCGAGATCGTTATGGTCGTATTCTCGGGCAGGTTTATGCACCAGACGGAATGAATGTTAATCAGTTTATGGTCCGGGCCGGGGCTGCCTGGGTATATGAGCAGTACAACACAGATCCCGTGCTGCCTGTCCTTCAGAACGAAGCCAGACAACAAAAACGTGGGCTCTGGTCAGATGCTGATCCGGTTCCCCCCTGGATATGGAGACACCGTAAATAAAGCGATGGCAATCTTATCATTCATCTGTTCTCAGCGGGAATAAAAATGGCGAAAACAAAACAGGAATGGCTGTATCAGTTACGGCGATGTTCATCAGTCAATACGCTGGAAAAAATTATTCATAAAAACAGAGACAGTTTATTAAACAGTGAACGTGAATCATTTAATTCAGCAGCAGACCACCGGTTAGCGGAATTAATCACCGGAAAGTTATATGACAGGATACCAAAAGAGATATGGAAATATGTAAGGTAATAATTCAGCATAATTAATTACCAGGAGCAGATAAACAATGAAGCTGATTATTTTTATTCTTATTGTTCTGATTATTGCCGCGTTACTTATCCGGATTATCCTCAGAAGTGTAAATCAGCATTCTCCTTTGCTGATGCAATTGCATGCGGCAGGTATACGGACCGGTGATGCAGAGCGAATACTGTCCGGCGGTGAATACTGGCAACGTCAGAAGACGCTGCTGACAGAAAGGGAAGTCAGTTTTATGAAAGGACTGTTCAGAATTGTGGATATGAAGCGGTGGTATCTGTGTCCGCAGGTACGGGTCGCAGATATCGTCCAGCTGAACGGGAATATCCGGCCACGATCACGCCAGTGGTGGCAGTTATTCAGGATGGTGTCTCAGTGGCATGTTGATGTGGTTATCGTTGAGCGGCGTTCGTTCAGTATTGTTGCAGCAGTAGAGCTGGATGATGCCAGCCATTTACGACCTGAACGCAGACGCCGGGATATTCTTCTGGAAGAGGTTCTGAGGCAGGCTGGTATTCCGTTGCTCAGAAGCCACGATGCCAGAAAACTGCTGCAGATGACCGGAGAATGGCTGAATACAACAGGGGCTGCCCAGCAGTCACCGGAACATCGTAGCTGACGCCTTCGCGTTGCTCAGTTGTCCAACCCCGGAAACGGGAAAAAGCAAGTTTTCCCCGCTCCCGGCGTTTCCATAACTGAAAACCATACTATTTCACAGTTTAAATCACATTAAACGACAGTAATCCCCGTTGATTTGTGCGCCAACACAGATCTTCGTCACAATTCTCAAGTCGCTGATTTCAAAAAACTGTAGTATCCTCTGCGAAACGATCCCTGTTTGAGTATTGAGGAGGCGAGATGTCGCAGACAGAAAATGCAGTGACTTCCTCATCTGGCGCAAAACGAGCATACAGAAAGGGGAATCCGCTTTCTGATGCAGAGAAACAAAGATTATCAGTGGCCCGTAAAAGAGCTTCGTTCAAGGAAGTAAAAGTATTTCTTGAACCAAAGTATAAGGCCATGCTCATGCAAATGTGTCATGAAGATGGCCTGACTCAGGCTGAAGTTCTGACCGCACTGATAAAAAGTGAAGCGCAAAAACGATGTATGTGATGATGGGCTTACATTCTTGAGTGTTCAGAAGATTAGTGCTAGATTACTGATCGTTTAAGGAATTTTGTGGCTGGCCACGCCGTAAGGTGGCAGGGAACTGGTTCTTATGTGGATTTACAGGAGCCAGAAAAGTGAAAACCCCGATAATCTTCAGCAAGTTTGGCGACTAAGAGAAGATTAACGGGGCCATCTAAAAACCGTATAGCCAACAATTCAGCTATGCGGGGAGTATAGTTATATGCCCGGAAAAGTTCAAGACTTCTTTCTGTGCTCACTCCTTCTGCGCATTGTAAGTGCAGGATGGTGTGACTGATCTTCAACAAACGTATTACCGCCAGGTAAAGAACCCGAATCCGGTGTTTACACCCCGTAAAGGTGCCGGAACGCTGAAGTTCTGCGAAAAACTGATGGAAAAGGCGGTGGGCTTCACCTCCCGTTTTGATTTCGCCATTCATGTGGCGCATGCCCGTTCCCGTGGTCTGCGTCGGCGCATGCCACCGGTGCTGCGTCGACGGGCTATTGATGCGCTGCTGCAGGGGCTGTGTTTCCACTATGACCCGCTGGCCAACCGCGTCCAGTGTTCCATCACCACACTGGCCATTGAGTGTGGACTGGCGACAGAGTCCGGTGCAGGAAAACTCTCCATCACCCGTGCCACCCGGGCCCTGACGTTCCTGTCAGAGCTGGGACTGATTACCTACCAGACGGAATATGACCCGCTTATCGGGTGCTACATTCCGACCGACATCACGTTCACACCGGCTCTGTTTGCTGCCCTTGATGTGTCTGAGGATGCAGTGGCAGCTGCGCGCCGCAGTCGTGTTGAATGGGAAAACAGACAGCGCAAAAAGCAGGGGCTGGATACCCTGGGTATGGATGAGCTGATAGCGAAAGCCTGGCGTTTTGTGCGTGAGCGTTTCCGCAGTTACCAGACAGAGCTTAAGTCCCGTGGAATAAAACGTGCCCGTGCGCGTCGTGATGCGGACAGGGAACGTCAGGATATTGTCACCCTGGTGAAACGGCAGCTGACGCGCGAAATCGCGGAAGGGCGCTTCACTGCCAATCGTGAGGCGGTAAAACGCGAAGTGGAGCGTCGTGTGAAAGAGCGCATGATTCTGTCACGTAACCGTAATTACAGCCGGCTGGCCACAGCTTCTCCCTGAAAGTGACCTCCTCAGAATAATCCGGCCCGCGCCGGAGGCATTCGCACGCCTGAAGCTTGTCAGCGAACAAAAAAGCAGCACTGCATACAAAAAACAATCTCATCATCCACCTTCAGGTGCATCCGGTTCCCCCTGTTTTTGATGCAAAACACCTCCCACAGACGGGGAATTTTGCTTATCCACATTTAACTGCAAGGGACTTCCCCATAAGGTTACAACCGTTCATGCCATAAAGCGCCAGCCGACAGCCTTACAGGGTGCAATGTATCTTTTAAACACCAGTTTATATCTCCTTTAAACTACCTAATTACATTCATTTAAAAAGAAAACCTATTCAGTGTCTGTCCTGTGGACAGACAGATATGCACCTCCCACCGCAAGCGGCGGGCCCCGACCGGAGTCGATTTAGTTACAACACTCAAACACAACCACCAGAAAAACCCTAGTCCAACGCAGAACTGAAACCACAAAGCCCCTCCCTCATAACTGAAAAGCGGCCCCGCCCCGGCCCGAAGGGCCGGAACAGAGTCGCTTTTAATTATGAATGTTGTAACTAAGTAGCATCATCGCTGTCAGTCTTCTGGCTGGACGTATCAAGTACACGCTCGTAAGCGGCCCTGACGGCCCGCTAACGCGGAGATACGCCCCGACTTCGGGTAAACCCTCGTCGGGACCACTCCGACCGCGCACAGAAGCTTTATCATGGCTGAAAGCGGATATGGTCTGGCAGGGCTGGGGATGGGATAGGCGAAATCTATCAATCCGTACCGGCTTACGCCGGGCTTCGGCGGTTTTACACTTGTGCCGCATGTAACCACAGAGTACCGCCTTCCATGCCGCTGACGCGGCATATGTCCTGGTTCCGTGACCAAGTTGAGGCAGGACGTCGGCAACTCGAGTGCGGTGATGTGCTTCCTCATGACATGGTCGAATTCTCTACTGCTGCATGGCGGGATAAGATGAGCAGGCCGGTAAATGATGGAGATATTCTGGACCATGCTGACCAGCCAGGACAGAAAACGCATTCGTGATTACATTGCGGAGCAGAACCTGATGGCTGCCATTGAACTGGACGAATGGATTAGTTATTCGGCCAGCAGTCTGACTGACCATATAAAGGCCGTTATGGCCGTGTGGAAGGAACCCGGGAACTGGTTATTCACCCGCATTTTGTTCTGATGTATGAAGTCGATAGCCAGTGGGGGAAAGTGTATATCTTGTGGGTTTTACATACTGCACAAAAGTAGCCATAGAGAGTTGACAAAAGAGGACAAAAATGGAGGATATAAAGTTTTATATGATTTATTGAGGTATTGTATGAATACTTTAGATGCAAAAATCGCGGGCTTAGGGATTCTTCAGTCTATTATATCCAGAATGGCATCTAATTCTTTTTATATTAAAGGCTGGGACTTGACTATATTTATAGGTGTTATTGCTTTAAAGAAAGATATCATCCATTATGGAAACGCTATTTTCTGGGCGTTAATGGTAACTTCAGTTTCTTTTTTTCTCCTTGATGCTTACTACTTACAGCAAGAAAGGATTTTTAGAAAAATTTATAATATTTTATCTGAAAAGAAAAGCGATGATGAAAATGTCAATTTTTTTAGAATTAACCCGATGCAATACGAAGAGTTAAAAGGTGTTGAAACATTAAAATATACGGAGTCACTATTTTCAAAAACAGTTATATTATTCCATGCGCCATTGTTTTTGATCATTATTGTTTTTTTTGCAATGTCTTCATAAAGGATATGTGATATGCTTTATGCGCTTAATTTTGATATTGACAACAGTTCATTTTTAATTACTAATCCTGAGTATAACCAAGGCTTAGACCCTAAACTGAAATTGGATAGTCCCGTATCAAAAATTATCAATACTACAACTAAAGAAAATGATAGTAAGTTGACTTATGAAGTGGATTATATTGATTTTGTTAATAATTGGTTTCCTGGAGTTGATGCTCATGTTTTTATATCACACAGTCATCAAGATAAACAAAAAGCCGTCGCCTTGGCAAATTTCTTATATAAGCGATTGGGGATAAAATCATTTATAGACTCAGAAGTGTGGGGGTATTTAGATGAAGCAATGTTAAAACTGAATAAGAGATTTAACGCAGTTGATGGTGAAAAAAACACCTATGTATATGAAGAGTGTAACAAGCTAGCTGGTTCCCTTAATTTGATATTATCATCTGCGTTAACAAAAATGATTGATTCTGCAGATTCTCTTTTCTTTATTAATACTGCAAATTCTGTTTATGATGGGGGTAAAACAAAATCGCCATGGATATTTACTGAAATATTGCTGAGTTCTATGTTGAGGAAAAAACCTCACGTCGACCGTCCAGATTTGAAGATGGAATCATTTGAGGGGATAGTCGGTACTGAGGTGAGAAAAAGTGTAGGTAGTGTAGGTTTTTCATTTCTGCTTGATATGAAGCATATGCATAAAGTAACATCAGAAATGTTGGAGAAAATACGAAATGATGCAGAATCTAAGATTGAAAATGGAGATTTAACTCCAAATTTTACCAATAATGATATATTCAAAAACCTTGATGCTATTTATAGCGTGGCTGCTGGCAAGTACTAACCAGGCTCGCTAACAGGTAATCAAATAATGATTACATTGGTATTGACGTGGTTTATTTTCCGAATACCAAGTGAACCCCCACGAGGTTTTCAAAATGATCGCATCAATTTCCGAAGTTTTTGGTCGTATTAATTCAGAAGGCAACGTCGATATCCTGTATGCAGACAGCGGAGAATCAGTAACGCGTCTTGACGCTGATGTTTTCCCGGTTGGTTCCGGGGTTGGCGCACGCTATGACCATCCTGAAGGGCTCGAGATTACCCTTGCTGATGCCAGGCGTATTGGAATAGAAATCGAATAATCATTAACGCCCCGGTTCGCCGGGGTATCAGGGGGCCGCTTGGAAAACGGAAATTTTCCCACGCTAAGAGAATTGAGTTGAACGAGGAGAGCATGAAAAACCTTGGGGCAGTAGCTATGCTGCCATAGCGGATAACGTCCCTCTACTCTGAGCGTCTATCGTACAACCGGGATACCAACTGGCGAATTTGTCCCGTAGTTCGTTATTCAGGACTGCAGTTCTGGTCTGTAACAAATAATGCGCGCCCTTTCTACTCCACTGCATCTGCTGCTTTTTGGCCATTCGTCGGGCGATCACTTCGTTGATTGTTGACTCGACAAACGCTGTTGAAACCGGCTCACCATACCGGCACATTTCTCCGTAGTTTGGGATCATCATCTGATTATTACGGATGTAGGTATACATCTCATCCAGCTGTTTTTGCAGGGCTTTCAGGTTTACATAGTTGAGTTCAGGGTCATCACAATACATAACGCAATCGTCAATGCGATCCAGTGCAGTGGCAACATTACCGTGCCAGAGATATCGTTTACTGCTTTCCAGAAGCGATAACACCTTACTGCCCGTCGCTGGCTCTGATGCCTGCAACCCCTTTGCATATTGCATTAACACCGTCAGCCTCATCGTTATATGAAACCAGTCAAGCACATGAATTGACTCAGGGTACATACCGAACTGCAGTTCTCTCAGATTATCCGCGCCGTCGGATAAAAAGAATATCTGCTGGTTAGCCTGCATTCCCTGAGCAGAGAGGTGTGCCATGAGCCGACGTTCCGGATGACAGTCGCTCTTCTGGACAAAACCAAAGCGACGTGCGTCGGCCGGTGCTCCGATTGAAAATGATTTACCGGCAATAATTTCAAAATTACGTTTCTTGTTATCCCGATCGCGGACATAACCGCCATCAATACCCACCACCAGAGGTTTTCCCGGTTTTGGCAGGTTTCCCCAGTCGCGGGGGCAACCTGAAATAAAGCCGGAATGTGATTCTGCCTCAGAATCAAGACGCTGTGCCACACGGCATAAATGATTCCTCACTGTTGAGGCATTCAGACTGTACCCTACCGGCAGGACATCTTTTAGTAAACGAACCGTCATTTCATACGAGATCAAAGAGGCCCAGCGGGTTTCTATATATTTCAGTGCAGGGTGAGTGTGATCTCCAGCCCAGTCACTGAGCAGACTGACTGTTTTTGTTGCACTTTCTTCACAGCGGCACCGATACACCCGAAGCCCTGATACAGGAATAACGCCAAACAACGTCCGGTATTGGATTTTTTGTTGGCCTTTGATTCTGCGCTTCGTAAGGCAGTGAGGACATCGGATATTCTGGTGAATATATTCGTCAGCCTGTTGCTGAACCAGCGACTTCTGGACTGCCCCCAACAACTGCTTCGATTCTGAAACTGATAATCCGATATCATTCAGGGCATCTCCTGATTTCTGCAGGTTCATCAGTTCTTCCGTTCGACTGGAGCCTGATTCATCGGTTATAACTATCTGAAATATCAGTTTCATTATTGCCTCCGGCGGTGGTGAGATTATCTCCTGGTTACTGGTTTTTCATCTGGTTGCGAAGCTTATAATATGTTGAAACGCCGAGACCAGCATGGTCGCAGGCGATCCTGAGTCTGACTCCACGACTTCTGAGCTCATCAATTTCCTGAACTTTTTTGATATCTGCGCAGGGACGCCCTGTTTTTTCTCCCCGCGCTTTTTTCGCTGCAATACCGTCAGCCTGCCTTTCTTTCAGTAAAGCACGTTCAAACTGACTGAATGCAGACATCATGTGCAACTGTAACTCCTGCATTGGATTGCTTATTCCTGCATTGAACGTAAGCTGTTCCTTCAGAAAAATAAGGGTAACGCCCATCTCCCGAAGCCTGGTTGTTACAGCACACATATCCATCATATTCCGACAAAGGCGATCGATGGAATGGACAAGAAGCGTATCTCCCGGGCGCAGTTGCTCAAGGAGCTTCTGCAACTCCGGTCGGTTTGTATCCTTAGCACTGGCATGTTCAACATAAATTTTATCTGGCTGAAAACCCGCCTTTAACAATGCCTCTTCCTGACGTGCTGTATTCTGGTCGGCTGAGCTCACCCTGATGTAGGCATATTGCATGTGAAACCTCCGGAATGTCTTTAAACATTATAGAGATTTAAAGAATAATTCATAAACACCGATTTATGGAGGTTTATAGATATTTTTCCGGGTAACTGAAGGACATATTGAAAACGTATACCTTTATAGAAGCAGTCAGCGACGACGCCCCAGCTAAATTACCTCAGGCTCCAGCGCTGGAGAGGCAAGGTTGAGTTTGCTTAGCCGCCGGTTGATTTTGTTGCGGTTAAACCGGACAGCGTCCAGGTCGTCAGCAAAAGGGCGAATCTCACCAATCGTTGTTTCATCATCTGCATTAACGATAGCTTCAAGAAACGCCAGGGTTTTATCAAACTCATCTGCAACTGTGGCTCCGGGCATACCATGACCACTTATACAAAATGGCGTTTTCAGCTCGGTGTTTTCATAAATGGCTTCAACGCGAATATCATGAATCCAGTGCTCAAAGAAATTGTATTCATAAGTAAAGCGATCGCCGACATCAAACTCAAAATCATCAATCACAACCTGGAACGGGTTATCTGGAAAACCAATTCCCCCCTCGTAAGTGATACCGTAATCTTTACCGTAAATATGAAACTGGTGCAGGTGGTCATCACCCCAGCCCTGAATGATCTGGATAATAAAATGAAGTGCAGCCAGTGATGTATCGGCTGCAATCCTCAGCCGACGCCAGACCATAGGACTGACACCACGAACAGCAATTTTAATGACGTAAACCTTCATAACTAACGGAGGCATCATTATGAAATTATGCCGGTTATTTTACCGCTGCTGGTCCCTCATTCAGTGACTGCCCCAGGGTTTTTCATGCCCTCCTTCCTGTGGCAAGCAGATTGCTATCAGGCCAAAAGGTTATTTCTGTACAGGATGTGAATTTAAAATCTGGAAGAACTTCTCTGGCAAGGCTCTTTCTGACAAGCAAGTAGAAACCTTACTAACAAAAGGTATTACAGGAGAGTTAAAAGGGTTTGTTAGTTCCAGGACGAATAAAGAATTTTCGGCTAAAGTTAAATTGATTGATAAAGCAACAGGAAAATTAGGGTTTGAATTTACCCCCAAAAAGTAGCAATAGTTGATTATCCCTTGTTCTCCATATTATAACATCCAATGGCACGTCTGAAGCATCCGATTAACCAGGGGTGGTTTGTCAGTCTTCAGATTGTGCCGTTAGCATGAAAAGGAGAATATGACAAAAATGAAACTTTTTGATGTGAGGAAATAAAGCTAAGGCTGAAAAGACAGCCTTAGCTTTTGTTGTATTAAATATCTTATCTGTTATACAGGTTGTACGATAACATCTGGCGATGGTTGCAATATAGCATTTACAGCATCAGTGATTGGGGTTTCTTTATTGCAAAGCGCAGTCAGATACATGACGGCTGCTGAAGCCTGATTCAAAGTTATTGCTGAATCTGGATTATCCATTCTTTTGACCATTTCCATGACAATATCTTTTTCGGTTAAACCGTTAGCTATTGCGCGTTGTAATGCCTTGCGTTCTTTACGAAATGCACCTTGTTGGGTTAATGTTTTTTTCATAAATCCCCCTTTTATTGGTTGACATATGGGTGTGATTGTGATTTCGAGAAACAGGCTATCAGATGTTTTTGTGTAGCTCAATAGCTTGCTTTTTTTATTTATCGCTATTGTCAATAAGAATAATGTAATTATTTGTATTTTTTGTAATTTTGTTTATGATCATTTAATGCGTTGATTACCAGAAAGTTTCGCCGGAAACGCGATGTGCGGCCGGGTTTGAGGCTAACTGATCTGATAAAATTTAGTGACTTACCACTGAATAATAGGGAGAGTTTAATATGTCTTGGAAACAAAAAGTTGCACGAGGATTTGGGGATATTGATTGTATTTTTGCCGTGCACCCGCTTGATCATAAGGATGCCCAGGAAGCCATGAGTGCGGCAAAGGCAGCAGGAGCAACCTTCCAAGATTTTGAAAAGGAAATGGTCTGGCACATTTACCAGAAAATGCCAAATTCGCCCGGGCTGCACAGCCATATCAAGGAACAGGTAGCTACAGCCAAACAAATGTGGCAGTGACATACAAGGCCGCATATGCGGCCTTTTTACTGCCTCTCATAATGTCAAAAAGGTTTTGTTTTTTATTGAAAAACCAGCATAATTCACAATGGAAGAAACATTGGAGCGAGAAGACCGATAGTTCGATCAGCCTGACGTATCAACAGATTCAGAAGACCGAAAGAACCGTCCGACAGTTGGGTGAGATTCCCTCTGACAACAAAAAACAACCGACCTTAATTGCCCAGAAAATCAAGGAAACGAGTATGAAGAAATCAACCTTCAATCTAAACTTTGTGGTTAGCTGGGCTGTTGTTCTGTCGGTTTTCGTTGGCGCTGGAGGCGCACAGTATATCTGTGCTCGATCCAATGTTTCTTCGTAGTGGTTCGCTGCTGATAGCACTTTTTGTTAAAAAAAACATAATGAATAGTGTACTATTCACCGTAACAACAGCTTCCTCCAGACTTTATGTCGTAAGAGTGGAAGCTTTTTTTTTGACTTTTTGATAGGGTTGTTGAATTGTCAGATCTCATTCCATACCAAAAACCTTACCAGTCAAGTACCGACTTGTGTCAGAAGCTGCAACGGGATGGTTTAGTTATCACTGATGTTGGTAATGCGCGGAAAGTGCTTGAGAGATGTAGCTACTATCGATTTAAAGCCTATCTGATTCCTTTTCGTGATGAAACTACTCGCAGATATTATTCGGATGCAACTTTTGATAAAGCGCATGAGCTATATCTGTTTGATCAGGATTTACGGCTGTTGGTTTTTAAGTTGATTCAAAAAATCGAAATTGCCGTGCGTAGTTCTTTTGATTATTGGGTTACTGGAATAAATAAAAACTCTTTCTGGTATCTGGATTCGTCATTATTTAATAATAGTGATAATCATATCAAAACTGTTTCTAATGTTAGTGCCTCATTCAGGAAATCAAAAGAAGAGTTCGCAAAACATTATAAAGAAAAGTATTTTAATGAATACTGTCCATTTCATCGTGGATTGCCTCCTGGTTGGGTGTCAATTGAGTTATTAACCTTCGGTAATTTAAAAAGTCTGTTAGAGGCCTTTAACTCTGAAGCTATTGAAAGTTTGAAACTGGACAGATATGCGTCCAGAATTGCAGGTGCAAAAGACTACGCAACGCTTTTAAACTGGTTAACTGTCATTCATACAGTGCGGAATGATTGCTGTCACCACACCCGACTATTTAACAGAAACAGGCTTGCACCGAAGTCGGTGAAGAATTTACTTAATCCTGAAATTTCGCTTGTGAAAATGAATGGCACAAACCAGGATCAGTGTAACCGTATATACACATCTCTTGCCGTTATTCAGAATATGTTAAGCGCATTCGGGTTTGAAAAGTTTGGAGAAGATATTCAGGCACTTTTCGACAAATATCCGGTATCTAAATTATTCTATGCATCAATGGGATTTCCTGAACGCTGGAATGAGGAACGGTTATTTTTTTAATATAAGTAGGTTTATTTACCATATGAGGCCGCTAATGCGGCCTTTTTTACGCTTCTCTCGTTTAATTCCCCGCCTCACCCTGGACGTTGCGGTCATTCTGTCCAGATAATCACAGAGGTGTGTGTGATGCCCCCAACGGAAGCGGAACTTCGTAGCTATCATGTTCGCTTTCGTATCTACGGATGAAGACGTTTACCTGCCTTTCCAGTAGCTCAAACAGTGAGATAAGTTCGGTGATAAGCCCTGCCACATAGCCCTCATCAATGATAATTTTGTGTTTGTTCAGTCTGATATTTTCTTTCCTATTACAATAGATTTCTATATCAGCCAGTCGCTCCGCCCTGTGCTTTTCAATCTCTCCTTCGGAGTGAACCAGAACGTGCCGGATTTGCTCCACTTTAAGCATATCTTCCCACAGTTTCCACAAGGTGCTCCCCTGATTCATATCAAAACCGGCTTCGCGCCGAAGAAACCTGCGGTAACGCTTTATGCATATTTTCTTAAAGTATTTATCGCACCTATCCTGCGGAAGCAGTTTGTTTATTTCCTCGCACATTGTCTTTATCTGGTGTTCGAAAAAATTGTACAGTGCGATAACCATAGATTTTCGATGCATCGATGGGTAAATATCACCGAACTCCTGAAATTCCCGACTGTAACTGCAAATAATATCTTCGTGATGACTTTCATCATTATTTTTAAAATGTTTGGAAATTTCATCAGAGATCAGCTTATCACTTTGTTTTATATTGTTTTCTGTATATTGATTATATGCTGAGTAATCAAAAAGATCTGACTTAGTGAAATGACAAAGGTGAAAAAGGGTTGTGTCGAAGAAATCTATAACATTGGGGTGACGAAATTCAGTATCCAGTTCCATAAACATCCTTCATCGCATGACAGCCTTAAGCTGTTGCCAGTCGCACTGTTAAAGTAAGTATTTATCATAATTCGAGAACAGACTGAAGGTACAGCACTTTCTGTCCAGTAGACTAACGGTTACACTCAGTTTCGTGTATACTCGATATTAAAAGCATCATTCTAGATGCTTTTAATATCAATACCTATGATGCAGGAGTTTGTAATGAATAAAGAACTTGCAATGAAATTATCACAAGATATGGCATATGTTCTTCTCGAAAATCCTAAAATAAACAATAGTATTTGTGAGTGTGTTCGCGAGTTTGTTCAGTGTACAGGTATTAGCAATGACAGATTTTCAATCGAACCTTCTTCCCAAAGAATTACTATAAAATTAAATGGCAAAGAGTATGAATATGTAACTGAAGGCAAGTCATATATAGATGTATTAAAACAGGTGTTTTATGAGCTCTACTATCTTCCAGTCTTGTCCTAATTATATCCTACTATAATATTTATAATCTATAGCCGCGCTAGCGGCTTTTATACTCAGCCTTGTTAACTCCCGCATCCCTTGGACATCTCAGTAATTGGGGTCTGAAGTCCAATGGAACGAAAACGTACGTTAGTGAAGTAACTGTCTGATATATCAAAACATAATGGACATAGAAAAACGCCATCAAAACGGTGTCTTTTTAATCGAAAATTGGTACTTAACGGACGGCATTGTCTACTAATCGATTTTTAAGACGATAATTTTCCTCTTACCGTACGTTTTCGTACGGTTGGCCCTCAAACCCCTATATCACTGGCGCTGACATCGTTAGCGGCCCTGACGTCCCGCTAACGCGGAGATGTGCCCTGACTGCGGGTAAATCCTTGTCGGGACCACTCCGACCGCGCACAGAGGCATTTTCATCGCTGACAGGCCACATGGCCTCGCAGGGCCGGAGGGGGACTGGTGATATTCGGACGACCGTACCGGCTTACGCCGGGCTTCGGCGGTTTTACACCTGTGCTACATGTAACCTCCGTATGCCGCCTTACATGCGTTGACGCGCATTATTTGCCTTGTTCCGTCTGAAAGTAATCACTATGATTAAATATGATTAACAACTAATCGGATATGCAAATGAAAAACAATAGTGCACAAGCAACAAAAGTCATTACCGCGCATGTGCCATTACCTATGGCTGATAAAGTCGACCAGATGGCCGCCAGACTGGAACGCTCCCGGGGCTGGGTTATCAAACAGGCGCTTTCTGCATGGCTTGCCCAGGAGGAGGAGCGTAATCGCCTGACGCTGGAAGCCCTGGACGATGTGACATCCGGACAGGTTATCGACCATCAGGCTGTACAGGCCTGGGCGGACAGCCTCAGTACTGACAATCCTTTACCGGTGCCACGCTGATGGAACTGAAGTGGACCAGTAAGGCGCTTTCTGATTTGGCGCGGTTATATGATTTTCTGGTGCTGGCCAGTAAACCTGCTGCCGCCAGAACGGTGCAGTCCCTGACACAGGCACCGGTCATTCTGTTAACTCATCCACGTATGGGAGAACAGTTGTTTCAGTTTGAACCCAGAGAGGTCAGACGGATTTTTGCTGGCGAGTACGAAATCCGTTACGAACTTAATGGCCAGACTATTTATGTATTGCGCCTGTGGCACACACGAGAAAACAGGTAGATTGTGTGTCGGGACAACTTTAACATAGCCTGCAGGTATTAATTCTGGAGCATTATTATCAGGCCAGATATTTTGCATTCCATTAAATAATCTTGTAGGAGATAAAATGAATTACGATGAAATAACGAAAATCACTGCTGAACGTATTAGCGACTACATGACCGAAGCAGTTAATACAGACTCTAAAGCCGTTGCGGAAATGTTTCATAACGCTGCATGGGGAGTGCGAACATTGTGGTTTGAACTCGTCACAAAAATCGATATGGATATACATAAAAAGAACAGGTATGCGAGTTATGATCTTAGAAGGAAAATCGAAATGCAGCATGAAGAGTTTCAGAAAATGACAGAGCGCGAGCAAGTACCTTTATTGAAATCGCCAGAATGATGTTCAGCGGCTTCGCCCAGGTATTTTCTTTCGCCCCTTCTATGCCCTGCCGGACATTGTATAAATGTAACTCTGTCATACACGTTCATCGACAGGAATTTAAACCCTAAAAAGATTAAAAAACACCCCAAAACGGATGTTTATAAGCCGCAGCCGTCAGGCTTCCTGCTCGACCGGAACGATACACGATGCCGTTTTGCCGGACTCAGGAACCCGTAGTACAGCCGGCTGGTAGCTGGTACAAAGAGTTATTTTTCTGAGACCGAAAATCCACTGACGATGCGGGCAATAAAGACCAGTGAATAAATATAACCCGTGAGAATAACCAGAATAGTGGCATTACGAGCTGGCCAGCTGACGGCAACAATATCGCCATAGCCTACGGTCAGGATACTGATAAAAGAATAATAAAAAAGTTCCTTCATCATCTGCAACTCATCATTTGACAGTCCACGGAACGCGCCAGGCATATGATTTTCTATCGCAGAAAACATGAAAAAACCTATATAGCCAATAAGCAGAAAACCACTCAGCGCAGCGCAGATGGACTCTGTGTTTACCCGGGTGGAGAAAATCACCTGGCGGAACACAATCACTGACAGAATGATGAAAAAGACCAGATAACTCCCGTAGTACAGCTGTATCATGGCATTGACGGGATGCAGCCAGTGTGTGGTGACAAACATTATCAGCAACACAATAAATGAAACGACCTGATAGCGACGCTGCAACAGATTAACGCCCGCCACAATCTGCAGCACGGTATTCAACTCGTACCCTGCAGCGCTCGGTGGAAACATATTGAGAAAGAAGGTGCTCAGCAGTGCTGTGAAAAGAAAAGCAAATTTGTGTTGTTTTATTATCTTTAACATAAAGGAAGCATTTCTGTTTGTTCAAATACCAAAGAGCAAAAGTTGTCTGTGAGTATGTGGAAAAGTTGAGCAGAATTTCCCCCCCCCCCCCGGGTGGCTCTCAGGTGCACCACCGCATCCGGGGCAGTGACTCATACATCTACCCCAGCTCTGCCAGACGGTAGCCCCGCCTAGGAAATAGTGTTAACAGGACGCATTAACGAACAATATAAAACAAATATATTTATAATTATTGATATTAGCAGAATTACTTGCTCTGCTAATAATGTCCAATCAAATGGCAATCTTATAATAAAAATGAAGATCATAAATTCAATAGCAATGCCTGAATATGTTATTGCAAGAACATAGAAATCTGTACGACTAACCTTGAGGTTTGCAGTAGTAATTATATTGTTATGTTTGAAATAAAAATAACATACATATGATGCCCAATAACTGTATATGATAGAAAAGAACCCACTTATGTAGATAATGTATGTGGTTGTTTCTTTGTGTTGTAAAAAGTAAGACATCATAATGGAAAATAAAGTTTTGATTCCGAAGGCAGCAAAAATAATAATCAATATGGAAAGTAATGTGCAGGCTGTAACTTTTGTGCCTTTTAGTAAACTCGTTTTTAAAATCTCTCGCTCGCGCTCCATGATTTTTTCTTTATGAAAATTCATTTTGTGTTTTTGGGAATTTTGCATTTCTTTGCTCTATCACTCTTAATTTTAATATTGCAATATTGTATGAATAACGACGGATTTGTCTATCGTTTTTTGATGATTACCCTAAAACGTTTTAAACACTTTTTTTGTTGTGAGCGTTTGTGATAATCTTTAAAAGATTATATGTCGTACATATGGTTTCAATAAAATTATTGGTAGATTTATCTATGAGCTGGTTTGAAAACATTTTTGGATTTGAAGAAACGTCATACTATGATACACAAGCTAAATTCTGCCAGCATGGTGCTGAATTATTTACGATGGATACACCATCGCGCTCCTTTCATTCTGGTTCACTTATTTTGCCAAGTCTTGCAGAACTACGAAAAGAAGTCTTAACCTTACCAGTTAAGCCTGTTGGAAAAATTAAACTGAGTGGGGTGCAGATTGATGCTTATGAACTGCATCGACGGCCTGAGGTGTGTGGTGCATTAATTCAGGTTGCCAGCCAGTTCAATCTACTGGAAATGCCAACCCAGTACACAACACCAGAGAAGGGTATCACCGGATATCAAAATGATAATACGCAAGGGCCTGCGTGCGCTATGGCTTGTGCTGCAGCAACTGTATACCGAAACTATCTGGTCAGAACGGGAGGGCAGATAGGGCAAACCAGTGATATCCAGCTTAATACCCTGGCTGACATGGATAAACTCATTGGCATTCCTGGAATCCGGATGCAAAATGGATATGCCATGATGTCACAAAAAACGTTGCTTGCTATTAGCCGTCATATTGAATCGCTGGATGAATCATTACTGGATAAATTAAGGCAATCCCTTCGTGTAGGGATGCATGTTAATACTGAAGTAACGATCCCCGGTGTCTCAAAGGAGCATCGGGTAACGCAAGTATTATGTTCTGCGTTACCAGTGGCATATCATCGTTACCCGGTTAATGACTGGAAACCTTTTGCATTATTGATACTTCAGGCATGTTATGAAGCAACCTTATTGGCCGGATTGATTAACTATCACTATACAGGAAACCCCAGAATATATTTAACCCTGGTTGGTGGTGGAGCTTTTGGCAACTCTCCAGAATGGATAACATCCGCACTCAGACGTGCTTTATGTCTTTTCAGAAATTACCCCCTGGATGTTTATCTGGTAAGCAATAGAAAATTACCTGTAGAGATATATGGATTTTTACATGAAATTGCTTGCCAATTATAAAAGATTTATATGGATTACACGATTGTAAATATATAGAGCAGGTGGTTAAATAAACCTGCTCTTTTTTTGTTATTTTTTTAACATAGAAAGATTGCGTCTGGTTTGTTCCTCGAAATCATCTTTCGGAGTGATGCTCTCTGATTTGTTTTCTGAAGATGCCTCTATAATGTTTTTTAGCGTACTTATATCAATCGATGTGGATTTGTATCCTGTTGTTTGCTCTATAAGTTTTACCAGATTTTCTGCAGTGATTTTCTCACTGAAAAAACCACTGATTAGCGTTAACAGTCGGGGGTCAACAGAATAAAGAGCTGCTCCACAAATAAGAGATTGTCTGTAGAAGTCTCCCCGCATTTGTATCGGGAGAGAGTCAATTGTTTGTTGTGTCAGGCTGTCCTGCGGATAAAGTGTCGGGTGCAGGTATGCCACAACTTTCTTTCTTTTTTTCGGATCACTGCTTTCCATTACGCATGCACCATTGCTTTCACCAATGCAAACTGAGGTTCATCCACCTTGTTCACTTTCAGATTCGGGAAATATTGCTTTATGTGAGGGTAAATAAGTTCAGCTCCTCCGCCAGTGAGATAGATTCGGTTCATTCCTGAGAATGTTGAAATTTCCTGCCTGATGCTTTCTGCCAGAGATTTCACTTCACTGTCTATTACATGAGTTATGTTTTTTATTTCAGTTACATCATTTATTAATGTCTGGAGGTATTCATTATCATGTCTGTTTTTTATTAACTCATCAGCAATAAAATAATTACATGGTGTGGAGGCTTTCGTTAGCGCATTCATGACGGTATGAGTGATGCGGGATGTCCCAATTTCTGAATAACCACGGATTTCAGAAATGCCTTCAAATGCACCGAGAATTAAACCACAATCCAGAGTGGTTCCTCCAAGATCGATAATCAGGCTGCGTTCAAGTTTGTTTACTTTATCTTTCTTTAGTGATTCAAATGCAGCTGGCAAAGATTCAGGCATTACATTAACTTTTTTAATTTTAAATGTTTCCCCTTTATTCAGAGATATCTCACGGAGGACATTTGCCTTTTTCCTTTCTATTCTTTCTTCATTTGGTTGATTGTCATTATCAAAGAATTCGGTCACAGGTAATGTCACTGTCAGTTCTACATCCTGTGGCTGAAGGCCGGATGTCAGCAGTGCATGATGTATGGCAAGCAGATTGGTGGTGCTGTATTGATAACTGACATGTGTTGTACCTATGACAGCAGTGCTGCCCAAATCATAGGTGTATTTTTTCCCATCCACGACGTAATTGTAAACTTTGCCGGCATTAAACAGTCCCGGGTTCCAGCCTTCTTTAAAACTGTTTCCTGACAGACTGGTTCTTACCTCGCCATCTTCAAGCCAGGCCAGTTTTACGTTAGTTGAACCATCGTCGCATGATACTTTTAGCATTTTTCTTGCCTCATTTTGAGTTTGTATTTGGCTCAAATTGAGCATCTTTTATATCGATGCATCTTTTTGAGTTTTTGCTGTTCCTTATTGTGTCTCATTTTGGGCTTGTGTCAAGCGGCGTGGCTCTTTTAGAGTCTCTATGCGTTCTTGTTGTGACTCAATTTGAGTTTTGTTGTTTTCTCATTTTGCGTCACGAACTGAGACGGAAACTACTTAACCAGGCCGTGCCGGCACGTTAACCGGGCTGCATCCGATGCAAGTGTGTCGCTGTCGCCGGCCTCCTCACCCGGTCACGTTTCGTCGTTCCTCCTCCACGCGCTGCGGCTTCGGGGCCGCACCTGCATTCGTATGCGGTCGCCCGGTTACAGGTGCGGCACGGCCTGATGGAGGCCGCATGTAAGAGGAGAATTCCCATGCCAAACTGGTGCAGTAACCGTATGTATTTTTCTGGTGAACCGGCAAAGATTGCTGAGATTAAACGACTGGCCAGCGGTGCAGTCACACCGCTTTATCGCCGCGCCACAAATGAAGGTATTCAGCTGTTTCTGGCCGGAAGTGCCGGACTTCTGCAGACTACTGAAGATATCCGGTTTGAACCGTGCCCTGGACTGACGGCTGCCGGACGTGGCGTTGTATCGCCGGAGAATATCGCGTTCACCCGCTGGCTGACACACCTGCAGAACGGTGTACTGCTGGATGAGCAAAACTGCATGATGCTGCATGAACTCTGGCTGCAGAGTGGTACTGGCCAGCGTCGCTGGGAAGGATTACCGGATGATGCCAGGGAAAGCATTACCGTGCATTTCACCGCCAAAAGAGGTGACTGGTGTGGCTTCTGGAGTAACGAGGATGTATCGGTGTGGTGGAACCGTCTGTGTGACAACGTACTGCCGGAAAAAAACATGCCGTTTGACCTGCGGATGGTTCTGCCCACCCGCCTGGATGTTGAAGTGAACGGCTTCAATGGCGGTGCACTGAACGATGTTCCTTCTGCATATCACTGGTATACGGAACAGTATGGCGTGAAGTGGCCTGTGGGGTATGGACTGAATATCAGCAGTCAGGGAGAAAACTTCATTCAGGTGGATTTCGACACGCCGTGGTGTCAGCCGGAAAGCGACGTTGTTGCAGAATTAAGCCGCCGTTTCGGCTGCACGCTGGAGCACTGGTACGCCGAACAGGGCTGCAATTTCTGTGGCTGGCAGCGATATGAGCGTGGAGAGCTTGTTGATGTGCTGTGGGGGGAACTGGAATGGTCTTCCCCGACAGATGATGATGAGCTGCCGGAAGTCATCGCGCCGGAGTGGATAGTCGATAAGGTGGCGCATTACGGTGGATGAAGTATGACGGAGACGGGCGGGCAACCGCCCGTTTCTTTTCCGACAAAGGATGTCGCCGGGCTCCTCTTTTTACTGCGCCGGCTGACGCGGCGCGGCAGGAACGCTGCCTGTGGTCAGTGTCCCGCGTCCGGTCAGGCACGGGACGGGCGCTTTTACCGCTCCTGGCTGGCACCGGTGACAGTGTACGCCAGCCCGTCGCCCTTTTCTGATGAACGCCCTTCAAGCCGCTTTCGCGGCATAACCTCGCCGTCAAAAAGACGACGGCTGCGGTATTCCACGGTCGGCCTGACCCGTTACCGGACGCGGTGAACAGCCCACAGGCAGCGGGGAACGGGCGCCACAGGGGCGCCCTCCCGGTGCCCTCTGTAAGAGAAGGAGTTTTGTATGTCCCGTTTTATCCAGGGTAACTGCGTGCGTGTTATGGCCACGTTTCCGGGCAATGCTGTCGATTTCATCCTTACCGACCCGCCATATCTCGTCGGTTTTCGTGACCGACAGGGGCGTACCATCGCCGGCGATAAAACCGATGAATGGCTGCAACCGGCCTGTAATGAAATGTACCGCGTGCTGAAAAAAGACGCGCTGATGGTGAGTTTCTATGGCTGGAATCGTATTGACCGCTTTATGGCAGCCTGGAAACGCGCCGGATTCAGCGTTGTAGGGCACCTTGTGTTCACCAAAAGCTACACATCCAAATCTGCGTATGTCGCGTACCGTCACGAATGCGCCTATATCCTGGCAAAAGGGCGTCCGGCGCTGCCTCAGAAGCCATTGCCCGACGTGCTGGGCTGGAAATATTCAGGCAACCGCCATCACCCGACGGAAAAGCCCGTTACCAGCCTGCAACCACTGATTGAGAGCTTCACACATCCGAACGCGATTGTGCTGGACCCGTTTGCAGGCAGTGGCTCAACCTGCGTGGCCGCCCTCCAGTCCGGACGCCGGTATATCGGTATCGAGCTGCTTGAACAGTATCACCGTGCCGGACAGCAACGACTGGCCGCCGTGCAACGGGCCATGCAGCAGGGGGCCGCGAATGATAACTGGTTTGAACCGGAGGCTGCGTAAATGAACTATGCCGGACACGAAAAACTGCGCGCCGAAGTGGCGGAGGTGGCCAATGCCATGTGCGACCTGCGTACAACCATGAATGAGATGGAGCAGCGGTACAGCTTTAATGCCGACACCCTGCCGGAACGTCTGGTGCGTCAGACGCTGTTTCGCGCAAACCGCCTCTTACTGGAGGCATATACCGAAATTCTGGAACTGGATGCGTGCTTTAAAGATTGAGAAGGAGACGAGAATGTACGGAACATGCGAAACGCTCTGCCGGGCGCTGGCAGCAAAGTATCCGGGAGACACGCCGCTGATGCTGGTTGTCTGGTCCCCGGAAGAGATTCAGGCACTGGCTGACGGTATGGAAATTTCTCTGACCGATCATGAAATCAGGACTGTCCTGGCGCGCCTGGAGGACATCCCGGAAGACCAGCGGACTGAATCCGGTATTTCTTCCGGTGCGGCGATGGAGATTATCAGCAACGTGAGCGAAAACCGCCAGGTGACCGTCCCTGCTGAACTGCTGGCGTCCCTGATTCAGACCGCAGAACAGGCATTGTGGAAGCGTGAATGGGCCGCCCGTGATAACGGCCTCGCCGTCCCGGAATGCGTTACCCGCCGTCAGGCGGTGATTAATCAGGCCCGCACCCTGCTGAAAAACAACACACACGAAAACGACTGATGTTATCGCCGCCTGCGGGCGGCGATACAGGGAGAACGATTAATCATGAACGAAAACACAACGCTGAATGCACTGATTTATCGCCACGCCCGTAACCTGCTGCTGGCGCAGGGCTGGCCGGAGGAGACTGATGTTGATCAGCGAGATCCGCAGAACTATCCGGGCTGGATCAGCATTTACGTGCGGCTGGATGCGCCCCGGCTGGCGACGTTGCTCGTCAACCTCCACGATTGCGTACTGCCGCCGGTCCTGGCTTCCGCCATTCACAAACTGACCGGAACCGGGGCGGAACTGGTACTGTCCGGCAGTCAGTGGCAGTCGCTGCCGGTACTTCCGGCAGACGGAACGCAGGTGTTTTTCCCGTATGCCGGAGAATGGCTGACCGAAGACGAAATCAGGGCCGTTCTTGATGCGGTGCGCGATGCGGTACGCAGTGTCAGTTGCCGGGTGGCAGAAGATGCGCGGCGTATCAGGGCGGCGCTGACCACAACCGGTCAGACGTTGCTGACCCGCCAGACGCGCCGCTTTCGCCTGGTTGTGAAGGAAAGCGATCACCCCTGCTGGCTCGATGAAGACGACGAAAACCTGCCCGTGGTGCTCGATGCCATCTTAAACCGGGGAGCACGTTTTTCGGCGGTGGAAATGTATCTGGCCAGCGATTGTATTGAGCATATCCTGGCCAGTGGGCTGGCCTGCGATGTGCTGCGTATACCGGATGAACCGCCCCGCCGGTGGTTTGACCGTGGTGTTCTGCGGGAAGTTGTCCGGGAAGCCCGGGCCGAAATCCGCAGCATGGCGGATGCCCTGGCAAAAATCCGGAAATGATGACGTTGGCGGGGTAAATCCCCGCCTTTTTCCTGCTGGTCCCCGGAAAGAGCACAAAGGAAGTCGCCGTCGGCTCCGCTTTACCCGGCCATGCGGGGCATGGCTTTGTGGGTTTTCAGTTATGTGGCTTCAGCGCCGTGTGCGGGCTGTGCCGTGCCTCCATCTTAGCCGGGCTGGCGTTGATGCAAGGGTACGCTTCGCCGCTGCGGTCACCCGGTCCCTCCTTCCCGTCTGCCGTGATTTTCCGGTCGTTCACCCGCTCAGATTTCGCGGTCTCACCCTCCAACTCCCGCCAGCCGTGTGCGTCAGGCTGCGGCTTCCCTTGCGCCCTTGCATCCCCGCCTTATCGCCCGGCTTTTATGGAGGCACGGCACCGCCTGGTGTCGCGGAATATGTGAACAACGGAGGAAAACATCATGCAGTATGCGAAACCTGTCACTCTGAACGTTGAAGAGTGCGACCGTCTCTCCTTTCTGCCTTACCTGTTTGGCCAGGATTTTCTGTATGCCGAAGCGTCTGTATACGCGCTGGCGAAACAAATGATGCCGGAATATGAAGGCGGATTCTGGCACTTCATCCGCCTGCCGGACGGTGGCGGTTACATGATGCCGGATGGCGACCGTTTCCACATGGTGAACGGTGCAAACTGGTTTGACCGTACCGTGAGTGCTGATGCCGCAGGCATCATTCTGACTTCCCTTGTGATTAACCGTCAGTTGTGGCTGTACCACGACAGCGGCGATGCGGGGCTGACTCAGCTTTATCGGATGCGTGATGCGCAGTTGTGGAGCCACATCGAATTTCACCCCGAATGCAACGCGATTTACGCGGCACTGGACTGATTAACGGACGGGGCGGCAATGCCGCCCCTGTAAAGGAGACGAGAACATGTACTGTACTGTTAAAGAAATTATCCGCGATGTACTGGATACAGACGTGCCGGACAGTGAATGCGTTTTTGCCGTGGTGCTGACCCGTGGGGATGTGCGCCATATGGCTCAGGACTGGAACCTGTCAGACGATGAGCTGGAAACCGTCATGCAGCGGCTGGACGATGCTTTTGTATATGGCGCATGTGACAGAGTTGTTTCCGATATTGTCAATGAACT
>SKEQ01000498.1_pt1 | contig 29802 bp, 29 predicted proteins | sample 4826751 | NCBI WGS metagenome assembly SKEQ01 (sample SAMN11008805, study PRJNA524170) | human gut metagenome | biome: Human fecal sample; material: Feces; isolation source: fecal sample from pouch patient p44 | host: Homo sapiens | place: Israel: Tel-Aviv | collected 2013-07-11 | reverse complement strand
CCCGCTTCGGCGGGTTTTGTTTTTTCCTGGCATTCTGGTTTACAATTCGCACGCCAGCCTGAACAACTGGCACCTGCTGCGCCAGCAGAGACAACCGATGGCGCACGATACCAAATTACACAATTCTAATGATTCTGCCGTCTTTGCCAGCAGGCGCGGACGGCGTTTTCACGTATTCAAATCAGACTGGTTCCAGCATGACCCATGTACTGAAGAACAGGCGGAATGGATAATTCAGTGTTACCGCAGGCGCGGATACGAGGTTAAGAAAGCCCTCAGCCTCGATTATCGTCACTGGATAATCTATGTCAGGCTCCCTTATTCCGAACGCCCACCGCGCCCATCCCGCACATACCAGCAACGGATCTGGAGGTAACGTGCGGATATTACTTCGACCTGTTCTGGTACCGGAACTTGGACTGGTGGTCCTTAGGCCGGGCCGTGAATCCATGCAAGTATTTCATAACCCTCGAGTGCTGGTGGAGCCTGAACCGAAAAGCATGCGCGGTCTGCCGTCCGGAGTCGTCCCTGCCGTTCGCCAGCCGCTGGCGGAGGATAAATCATTACTGCCATTTTTCAGCGATGAGCGGGTGATTCGTGCTGCTGGCGGCGCTGGGGCACTGTCTGACTGGCTGTTGCGTCATGTCAAATCCTGCCAGTGGCCTCATGGTGACTATCATCACAGTGAAATCGTCATACATCGTTACGGTACCGGCGCGATGGTGTTGTGCTGGCACTGCGACAACCAGTTGCGTGACCAGACATCCGAATCACTCGGGCAACTTGCTCATCAAAACCTGTCAGCATGGATGATTGACGTCATACGCCATGCAATGAATGGCACGCAGGAGCGGGAATTGTCGCTGGCTGAATTATCCTGGTGGGCGGTCTGCAATCAGGTGGCGGACGCGCTTCCGGAGGCAGTATTACGTCGTTCTCTGGGGTTACGTGCGGAAAAAATCCACTCCTTGTACCGCGAAAGCGACATCGTACCGGGAGAGCAGACCGCCACCAGCATACTGAAGCAGCGCACAAAAAATCTTGCGCCGTTGCCTCATGCCCACCAGCAAAACCCGCCACAGGAAAAGACGGTGGTCAGCATTGCCGTTGATCCGGAGTCACCGGCTCAGTATCTCCAGCGCCAGAAACCACAACGGGAAGAGATGCCTGTATACACGCGTTGGGTAAAAACGCAGAAATGCATGACGTGCGGTAATCAGGCAGATGATCCGCATCACATCATTGGTCATGGACTGGGAGGGATGGGAACAAAGGCTGATGATTTGTTTGTTATTCCGCTGTGCCGTAAATGTCATAACGAACTGCACGCCGGGGTAAAAGATTTTGAAGAAAAACACGGCAGCCAGCTGTTGTTGCTGATTCGTTTTTTAATGCACGCGAGAAATTCGGGTGTCCTGAAGTGGAAAGCATGAATGACTGAACGCATAGAATTTGTTTTGCCTTACCCGCCGACGGTGAATACCTACTGGCGACGTCATGGCAATACGTATTTCATCTCGGAGGCCGGAAAGCGTTATCGCCATGATGTGGCGCTAATTGTTCGCCAGCAGCGGTTGAAATTAAACCTGTCCGGAAGGCTGGCGATAAAGATTATTGCAGAGCCACCGGATAAGCGCCGTCGTGACCTGGACAATATCCTGAAAGCACCACTGGATGCGCTGACGCATGCCGGACTACTCATAGACGACGAGCAGTTTGATGAAATCAATATTGTGCGCGGTCAGCTCGTTCCTGGTGGGCGGCTGGGGATAAAAATCACAGAACTGGAGTGCGCATGAATAACCAGTATTTACAGTTTGTGCGTGAGCAGCTCATTATCGCCACCGCTGATTTGAGTGGGGCAACAAAAGGTCAGCTTGAAGCCTGGCAGGAGAATGCCATGTTCGATACAGGGCGTTACAGGCGAAAAAAAATCCGGTACCGCGATGAAGTGACTGGAAAAATGATAACGCGGGATAATCCACCAATCCCGGGAAAACAATCACTGGCGAATGGCTCATCAATTGCCCTGGTCAGCCCGGTTGAGTTTTCGACATCATCATGGCGGCGGGCTTTGCTGTCTCTTGAAGAGCATCATAAAGCCTGGTTGTTGTGGTGTTACGGCGAGAGTATTTGTTGGGAATATCAGATCGCGATAACACAGTGGGCGTGGAATGAATTTAATACTCAATCCGGTACCAGAAAAATTGCAGGGAAAACGCAGGAACGCCTGAAAAAATTAATCTGGCTGGCGGCGCAGGCAGTAAAAGCAGAACTTTTTGGTGGGGAAGGTTATGAATACCAGGAGCTGGCATTACTGGCGGGAGTGACAACTAAAAACTGGTCCAAAACATTTACTCGTCACTGGGTTGCAATGAAACACATTTTTCAACGACTGGATAGTGAGGCTTTATTGTTTGTAATGAGAACACGTTCAAAACAAAAGGCGGCATTTTCAAAGCAAAGTGTTGCAAAAGTAGATTGAAAGGCATATATTTCATGCAAATCTGATATTTTGCCGATTTTGTACGTGATGGCAAAAGCAAACAAAACCCGCCCACAAGCGGGTTTTTTTGTGCCACTTATCTCGGATAGACATGGTGAATGCGCTGGTGGAGGAGCTAAGGGTGATTTTTAACCAGGTGATTTTTGAATGCTTGCAACATTGATTTCGTAACGTTATTATCCTGCGCCCGGCCCTTTAGCTCAGTGGTGAGAGCGAGCGACTCATAATCGCCAGGTCGCTGGTTCAAATCCAGCAAGGGCCACCAACCGTCACCAGTTCATCAGGAAAGAGCGTCAACCCTTTAAGTTGAGTGTGCGAGGTTCGAGTCCCCGGTGGCGGTCCAGTGCCGACTTAGCTCAGTAGGTAGAGCAACTGACTTGTAATCAGTAAGTCACCAGTTCGATTCCGGTAGTCGGCACCATATGCAGGCATCGCATAATGGCTATTACCTCAGCCTTCCAAGCTGATGATGCGGGTTCGATTCCCGCTGCCCGCTCCAGTTAGAGTCTTTCAGTCTGCGATGATGGGAAATCCCGGAGTGACTGAAAGACGTTTAAGTTATGAATGATCGCTTTTTTTTGCAAAATTGCTGTGCAGAAATACTAACCTTCGGGCAGGCGATCATTCATAAGCACTCTGCTTTTATTCCGATTAACTGTGGGTGGTTTGTTGGATAGAGTGCTTTCCTTACTGTATATATTGTTTCGCCCGCTTTTGCGGGCTTTTCTTTTCAAATCCCTTTCATTTCTCAGTGTAAAACTACGCCATCCGTTATTTGCGGAGGTGAGGCTATGAAATCCATGGACAAAATTTCAACGGGCATTGCCTATGGCACCTCCGCAGGCAGTGCTGGCTACTGGTTTTTACAGTGGCTTGATCAGGTCAGTCCGTCACAGTGGGCTGCGATTGGTGTACTGGGGAGTCTGGTTCTGGGCTTCCTGACTTATCTGACAAATCTGTACTTCAAAATCAGAGAAGACAAGCGTAAGGCTGCACGGGGAGAGTAATTCAATGACTCAAAACTATGAACTGATTGTGAAAGGGATCCGCAATTTTGAGAATAAAGTTACGGTAACTTTAGCGTTACGGGACAAAAAACGCTTTGACGGTGAAATTTTTGACCTGGACATCTCGCTGGACCGTGTTGAAGGTGCCGCGCTGGGGTTTTATGAGGCAGCAGCCAGAAGGAGCATCAGACAGGTCTTCCTGGATGTTGCTGCCGGGTTATGTGAAGGGGATGAGCAGTCGCCGGAAAAGCGCCCCGTAATTTTAGAGGCGCAGAATGTGTGGATAACCTACAAAGGAAAGCTACCAGGAAGAATTACTGGTTCTCTGAAGACTCCTCCGGAATCACAACCTTAAGTCACTGACCGGAACAGATAAACCTGTCCGTGGGCAGAAACCGATAAATCCTGATAAATATCCATGAACGCAAAAATCAGATACGGCCTGTCGGCTGCCGTTCTGGCACTGATTGCCGTCGGTGCGCCCGCGCCTGATATTCTCGACCAGTTTCTGGATGAAAAAGAAGGTAACCACACAACGGCATACCGCGATGGTTCCGGCATCTGGACCATCTGTCGGGGTGCCACGATGGTGGATGGAAAACCCGTTTTTCCCGGTATGAAACTGTCGAAGGAAAAATGCGACCAGGTCAACGCCATTGAGCGTGATAAGGCGCTGGCATGGGTGGAGCGCAATATTAAAGTACCACTGACCGAACCACAAAAAGCGGGTATCGCGTCATTTTGTCCCTATAACATTGGCCCCGGTAAGTGTTTTCCATCGACGTTTTATAAGCGGCTGAATGCTGGTGATCGTAAGGGCGCATGCGAGGCGATTCGCTGGTGGATAAAAGATGGTGGGCGCGATTGCCGCATACGTTCAAATAACTGCTATGGACAGGTTATTCGTCGTGACCAAGAAAGCGCATTAGCCTGTTGGGGAATAGATCAGTGAGCAGAGTCGCCGCGATTATTTATGCTCTGGTTATCTGCATCATCGTCTGCCTGTCGTGGGCGGTCAATCATTACCGTGATAACGCCATCACCTACAAAGAACAGCGTGATAAAAAAGTCAGTGAGCTGAAGCAGCTGACCGCCACCATCGCTGACATGCAGCAGCGTCAGCGTGATGTTGCTGCGCTCGATGCAAAGTACTCGAGAGAATTAGCCAATGCGAAAGCTGAAAATGAAACTCTGCGCGCTGATGTTGCCGCTGGTCGTAAGCGCCTGCGGGTCAATGCCAGTTGCTCCGCAGCCGTGCGTGAAGCCACCGGACCCACCAGCGTGGATAATGCAACCAGCCCCAGACTGGCAGACACCGCTGAACGGGATTATTTCACCCTCAGAGAACGGTTGATGACGATGCAGAAGCAACTGGAAGGGGCACAGCTATACATTCGTGAGCAATGTCTCAGATAAAAACCGGCCAAGGATAATCCGCTAAAGATTCGCCGGTGGCGAAAGAGAGCCAAGGTGTCAACCTACGCTATTACTTATGATAATGCAACAGACGAAGCGGGACATATTGGCGCATAACAAATCAGTGCAGGCTAACTGCAGGAAGAACTTAGGGCGTGAACGTAGAAAACCTAAGTAACGCACATTACATCTATAACGAGATGAAAGAGCTACAGCGACAGAAAGGTATACTGGAAAGTGGTGCAGGGCTTGGTGTGACAATCCAGTCTGCCTATCAATATAGTGCTTTTCTTGAGGCCATACGCCCGCATGCAGTTGCTGAACTTAACAGCCGTATTGAGGAAAAGAAATCCGCGCTGGTTAATTTGGGTGCTTCCTTCTCTATATACGAGCATAATAAGGCGGGTTGGAAACCCGCCTAAAGCACTTAGAAACTGCGTGGAGCTGTGGAAAGAATGGATGCCAGTTCTTCCTTCGATAAATCCCAGCTTCGATTTACAGCGTCAATTTTCTTAAACTCATCAAGCATTGCGTTATAGAGATGTTCTGTACGTGAATGAGTATTGGCAATGGGCTGTTTCTGTTCGGGGAAGCGATCAATTTTCTGATATGCCTCAATGATACTGAAGTAATCGCATTCATTATTACCGTCGAAACCTGGGAGCTGAATTGCCCCATCATGTATTTTTAGATGATGGTCACGGACTAATTCTTTTTGCTCGTCATCACTAAGTTTCCTGAAAGCATTGGAAAGTCCGCGATACATATTCAAGACAGCAGTAACAAAATCACGATCTTCTTTACTTGGTTCGTCAACATCCAAATGTGAATATTCGGCCTTGATAACCCAATCATTACCAGATGACACAGCATATTTAACAAGCTGTGGATCAATATCAGTTTCGATACCTAGGTGGATGGCAATGTCACATAACAAAATGGTATTGATTTTATCTTTAATATCCATGAGTTAACCCTCTGAAGTAAAAAGTAATATCTACACCCGTTGGCTCATGAAGTCTATTGATCTGTCTCATATCAGCAGCAAATCTATTCCATGGAGATACTCAATGCAGGTCACCTTTGATTTATATAAGGGCGAAACATGCCAGCACTAATCCCACGCGCCTGCCGTAAGCGTGGATGTGCAGGTACAACCACAGACAGTTCTGGTTACTGCGATAAACATCGTGGCGAAGGATGGGTACAGCATCAACGCGGACTGAGCCGCCACCAGCGTGGCTATGGCTCGAAATGGGATGCCATACGTGCGCGCATACTGAAGCGTGATAATCATCTGTGTCAGAACTGCCTGCGCAATGGGAGAGCCGTTGAAGCCAGAACTGTGGACCACATCATTCCGAAAGCTCATGGTGGCACGGATGCAGACAGTAACCTGCAGAGTCTGTGCTGGCCCTGTCATAAAGCAAAAACAGCGCGCGAACGCATCAATTGATAACAGCTCCCATCTGCAGGGGAGGGGCGGGTCAAATCTCTGCAACCCTGGCTGTTCAGTACCGCCGCCTGACCTTTCCTCGCATCGCCGCAGGTTCGAAAACTTTTTTTTGGAATGTGATTAAATGATTGATAGGTAAAACCGATTATGTCTGGACCCCCGAAAACCCCGCCACGCCTGCATTTGATACGAGGTAACCCCTCAAAGCGGCCAGTTAAAGACTCCAAAAAAACCGCTAAAAAGGATGAAAAAGGTCTCCCTAAAATTCCGCAACATTTAGGGGCGCAGGGGAAGTACTGGTTCAGGCGAATGGCGGAAGAGCTGAATGCGGAAGGGATCATTTCTCAGCTCGATGCACGTGCGCTCGAGTTACTGGTGGAAGCCTACACCGAATACCGGCATCACTGCGAAATACTCGATGTTGAGGGTTATACCTACCGCACGGAAACGCAGAATGGCGATGTGCTGATCAAGGCACACCCGGCTGCTGCGATGAAGGCTGATGCCTGGAAGCGGATTCGGGCGATGCTTGCAGAGTTTGGTATGTCACCGGCAAGCCGGGCGAAAGTAAATACCGCCGGACCGGATGATGTTGATCCGCTGGCAGAGCTTTTAAAAGCGAGAGACTGATGGCAAAAGTGGCTGACGGGATCCGCTACGCCGAACGTGTTGTTGCAGGAGAAATTGTTGCTGGCGAATTTGTCCGTCTGGCCTGCCAGCGTTTTCTTGATGATCTGAAGTACGGCGAAGAGCGGGGGATTTATTTCAGTGAACCTCGTGCACAGCACATCCTTAATTTCTACAAATTTGTACCCCATGTGAAAGGGGCGCTGGCAGGTCAGCCCATTGAGTTGATGGACTGGCATGTGTTTATCCTCATTAATATTTTTGGTTTTGTCATTCCGCTGGTGAATGAAGAAACCGGGGAAGTTGTCATGCGCAGCGATGGCAGTGGACGCCCGGTGATGGTGCGCCGGTTCCGGACAGCATACAACGAAGTTGCCCGTAAAAACGCAAAATCAACCCTGTCATCGGGTATCGGTCTGTATATGACGGGGGCAGATGGTGAAGGCGGGGCTGAGGTGTATTCAGCCGCAACCACGCGTGACCAGGCCAGAATTGTGTTTGAAGACGCCAAAAATATGGTCAGAAAAGCCCGGTCGACACTCGGGCGGTTGTTTGATTTCAACAAGCTGGCGATTTACCAGGAGCAGAGCGCATCAAAATTTGAACCGCTTTCCTCGGATGCAAACAACCTGGACGGTCTGAACATCCACTGCGCCATTATTGATGAGCTGCATGCTCATAAAACCCGTGACGTGTGGGACGTTCTGGAAACGGCAACCGGTGCCCGTCTGCAGTCTCTGTTATTTGGCATCACCACGGCTGGCTTTAACAAGGAAGGGATTTGCTACGAGCAGCGCGATTACGCCATTAAGGTATTGCGAGGCTATAACAGCGACGTGGAGGGCGCGGTAAAAGACGACTCCTACTTTGCGATCATTTACACGCTCGATGAGGGAGATGATCCGTTTGATGAAACGGTCTGGCAGAAAGCGAATCCTGGCCTGGGCATCTGTAAACGCTGGGATGATCTGCGTCGTCTGGCGAAAAAAGCGAAGGAGCAGGTCTCTGCGCGGGTGAATTTTTTTACCAAACACATGAATGTGTGGGTCACTGCCGAATCTGCCTGGATGGATATGATTAAGTGGGAGAAGTGCGAATACATTGCTCCACAACATGAGCTGAAAACATATCCCATGTGGGTCGGCGTAGACCTTGCTCATAAGATTGATATCTGTGCGGCGGCAAAACTCTGGCGAACCGATAACGGACATGTTCATGCTGATTTTAAATTCTGGCTTCCGGAAGGACGGCTGGAGCGATGCTCGCGGCAGCAGGCAGAACTTTACCGGAAGTGGGCGGAGATGGATAAGCTCATCCTGACGGATGGTGATGTTATCGATCATGCTCAGATAAAAAGTGACTTACTGGAATGGATTGGCGGTGAAAACCTCAGGGAACTGGGATTTGACCCGTGGAGCGCAATGCAGTTCAGCCTGGCACTGGCTGAAGAAGGGATACCGCTGGTGGAGGTTCCGCAGACGGTCCGCAATCTATCAGAGGCCATGAAGGAAACGGAATCACTGGTTTATGCCGGGCGTTTCCATCACAGCAATCATCCGGTCATGAACTGGATGATGTCTAACGTTACGGTAAAACCGGACAAAAACGACAACATCTTCCCGAATAAATCCACGCCTGAAGCCAAAATCGACGGCCCTGTTGCGCTTTTTACGGCCATGAGCCGCTTTCTGGTAAATGGCGGGGGCGTGAATGACTTTCTGTCCACGCTTGATCCTGATGAGGACCTGTTAATTCTGTGAAACAGCTTATTACTGATATGACCGGGCTGATCGGTTTCGGTTTGCTCACTGCTGGCGTTTATCTGTATGCAGGTCTGCCAGCGTCTCTGATGCTGTCGGGCTGTTTGTTGCTGCTTTATGCACTGGTGGTGTCCATGAGGAGAAAACATGCTTCTTGATGCTCTGTTTCGCAGTGAGCCTCTGGAAAATCCCTCGGTTCCGGTAACCGGAGAGGCCGCTGAGACGGATAATATTTTTGCCCGGGATGTGTATGTCAGTCCGGAAACATCCATGAAGCTGGCTGCTGTCTATGCCTGTATTTATGTTATTTCATCCAGTGTGGCTCAGATGCCCCTGCATGTGATGCGAAAAACGAATGAGCATGTTCAGCCTGCACGCGATCATCCGTTGTTCTGGCTCGTTCATGATGAACCGAATGCCTGGCAGACCAGCTATAAGTGGCGGGAACTGAAGCAGCGTCATGTGCTGGGGTGGGGCAATGGTTATACGTGGGTAAAACGTAATCGTCGTGGAGAGGTTACCAGCCTTGAATGCTGTATGCCATGGGAAACCACGTTACTTAACACCGGTGGGCGTCATACTTACGGGGTGTATAACGAAGAGGGTGCATTTGCGGTAAGTCCGGACGACATGATCCATATCAGGGCGCTGGGAAACAATCAGAAAATGGGACTGAGCCCGATCATGCAGCATGCTGAAACCATTGGTATGGGAATGAGTGGCCAGCAGTATACCAGCGCCTTTTTTAACGGTAATGCCCGTCCTGCCGGTATTATTTCTGTGAAAAATGAACTGAACGAACAAAGCTGGGGCAGGCTTAAAAATATGTGGCAGCGGGCGGTGACAGCGCTTCGCAGCCAGGAAAATAAAACCATGTTGCTGCCTGCGCAACTGGATTACCGCGCTCTGACAGTTTCTCCGGTGGATGCTCAGATCATTGATATGACCAAGCTGAACCGGTCGATGATTGCCGGGATTTTTAATGTCCCGGCGCACATGATTAATGACCTGGAAAAAGCCACATTTTCGAATATTACGCAGCAGGCGATTCAGTTTGTTCGCTACACGATGATGCCCTGGGTTGCGAACTGGGAGCAGGAGCTTAACCGTCGCCTGTTTACCCGTACAGAACGGGCTGCCGGGTATTACGTTCGTTTCAACCTCACGGGGTTGCTCCGTGGGACCCCACAGGAGCGTGCGCAGTTCTATCACTTTGCCATTACAGATGGCTGGATGAGTCGGAATGAAGCCAGGGCATTTGAGGATATGAACCCGGTTGACGGTCTGGATGAAATGCTGGTCAGCGTAAATGCAGCAAATCCGTTGAATAACTTTAAAGATACGAAAGGCAAAGAGGAAAAGAACGATGAATGACCGTGAAACGCGCTGTTACAGCGGGGAGGTGCGGGCGGAACAATATGATAATGCCCCGACCCACATTCTGGGGTATGGCTCGGTATTTAACAGTCGTTCAGAACCTCTGTGGGGATTTCGTGAAATCATCAAGCCGGGGGCTTTTGATGATGTACTGAATGATGATGTACGTGGCTTGTTTAATCATGATCCTAATTTCATTCTCGGACGAAGTTCTGCCGGCACGTTGTCATTGTCGGTGGATGAACGCGGTTTACGTTATGACATTGTTGCACCGGATACTCCGACTATTTGTGACCTGGTGCTGTCTCCAATGTTGCGTGGTGACATTAATCAGTCCTCGTTCGCGTTTCGTGTCGCCCGTGACGGAGAGAGCTGGTATGAAGACGACGAGGGGATTGTTATCCGGGAAATCACGCGCATTTCTCGTCTGTATGACGTCAGCCCGGTGACATATCCGGCCTATCAGGACGCAGACTCTGGTGTCCGCTCAATGAAAGCCTGGCAGGAAGCGCGGGCGAGTGGTGCGCTGAAGAAAGCTGTTAACGAACGAATGGCGCGTGAGCGTCTTTTGACCCTTCTTAATGCATAAGGATACTACTGACGATGAAACTTCATGAGATGAAGCAAAAACGAAACACCATTGCAAAGGATATGCGTGCACTGCATGAAAAAATTGGTGATAACGCATGGACTGATGAGCAACGGGCAGAGTGGAACAGGGCGAAAGCTGAGCTGGATGCGCTGGATGAGCAAATCGCCCGTGAAGAAGAGTTGCGCCGTCAGGATCAGGCATATGTGGATGAGTCCGGGCCGGAAGAGCGCCAGAATAATGAGGCGGAGAACGGGAAAAAGGCGGTGGAAGAGAAGCGCGCTGCGGCATTTAACCGTTTTCTGCGTGCCGGATTTGCAGAACTGAATGCTGAAGAGCGTAATCTGATGCGTGAACTGCGGGCTCAGAGTGTAACAACGGATTCTCAGGGCGGATATACGGTGCCCACGCAGATGCGTAACAAAATCATTGACACCATGAAGGCTTATGGCGGGATTGCCAGTGTGGCGCAACTTCTGACCACATCAACCGGGCAGGATATCACCTGGTCAACGTCTGATGGCACGACTGAAGAGGGCGAACTGCTGGCGGAGAATACAGCCGCAACGGAACAGGATGTGACGTTCGGGACCGCTATTCTGGGGGCTAAAAAGCTGTCATCAAAAATAATTCGTGTGTCCAATGAGCTGCTCCAGGACAGTGGGGTGGATATTGAATCTTATCTGGCAAACCGTATTGCCCAGCGTATTGGTCGTGGAGAGGCAAAATATCTGGTTCAGGGGACCGGAACGGGATCACCGTTACAGCCAAAAGGGCTGGCAGCGTCGGTGACGGGAACCATCCAGACTGCAGCCTCTGCCGCTTTCACCTGGAAAGAAATGAATGCCCTGAAACATGCCATTGATCCGGCATATCGTGGTGGGCCGAAATACCGCTGGGCATTCAATGATGCCACATTGCAGACTATTGAAGAGATGGAGGATGGACAGAAACGCCCGTTATGGCTGCCGGATATTGCAGGCGGTACGCCGGCTACTGTGCTGGGGATCCCTTATGTTATTGATCAGGCTATTGACGGGATTGGTACCGGAAAAAAATTCATTTTCCTGGGGGATTTCAACCGCTTTATCATTCGCCGCGTTACTTATATGGAACTGAAACGTCTGGTTGAGCGTTATGCTGAGTTTGATCAGGTGGCATTTCTGGCTTTCCATCGTTTTGACTGTGTGCTGGAAGATGTGGCAGCCATCAAGGCGCTCACTGGCAAATAACCACTCGTTGTTCAGTTACAGACCGCGCCGACGCGGTTTTTTTATGCCCGCACAGTGTTGCGGGCAGGAGTTTCTGATGGCAGCAATAGTGGAAAAACTCAGGGCGCAGTGCCGTATTGATACAGATGATGCAACTGATGATGAGTTACTGATGCTGTATTTCCGGGCTGCCTGCCGCAAGGCAGAAAATTTTATCAACCGTAAGCTTTATGAGGAGACGGTGCCGGAAGGTGATCCTGAAGGGGTGCTTATAGCTGATGATGTTTTGCTGGCGCTCATGTTGCTGGTCGGGCACTGGTACGAAAACCGGGAAAATTCCTCAGATGTCAGCAAGGCACCAGTCCCGTTTGGTTTTTCTTCTCTGCTGGAGCCTTATCGTTTTATTCCTTTGTAGGAGGAGACATGCAGGCGGGCAGATTACGTGATCGCGTAATTATTCTGAATGTCACCACCGCCCGCTCTCCGTCAGGGCATCCGGTGGAGACGGTGACGGAGGGAGCTACCGTATGGGCAGAAGTTAAGGGTATCAGCGGGAGGGAGATAATCTCAGGCGGAGCAGAAACCGCTCAGGCTACGGTCAGAGTCTGGATGAGATTCCGGCGCGATGTGACTGCGACTTCACGTCTGAAAGTGCTGACCGGTGCATTTAAAGGGGCCATTCTGGGTATAGAAGGTCCACCAATACCGGATGCACGCGCTACCCGGCTTGAAATACTCTGCAGCCTGAAGGGGAATGTGTGATGGATTTCAGTCTTGATTTTTCCGGCCTGGCGGATATTGCACGGAATTTGGAGACGCTCAGCAGGGCAGAAAACAATAAGGTTCTGCGCGATGCCACCCGTGCCGGTGCTGAAGTTATGCGGGATGCAGTTGTTGAACGTGCGCCGGAGCGAACCGGGAAACTGAAGAAAAATGTGGTTGTTCTCACTCAGCGTTCAAAGCGTCGGGGGGAAATTATCTCGGGTGTCCACATTCGCGGACGGAACCTGCGAACCGGAAACAGTGATAACAGCATGAAAGCCAGCGATCCCCGAAATGCATTTTACTGGCGCTTTGTGGAGCTGGGAACGATAAACATGCCCGCGCATCCATTCATTCGCCCGGCTTTCGATACGACAGAGGAGCTGGCGGTGCAGGTTGTCATACAGCGAATGAATCAGGCTATTGATGAGGTCTTAAGTAAATGAGGGAGGCCACACTGTATTCCCTGTTGTCTCAGCTGGCCGGAGGACAGGTTTATCCTTATGTGGTCCCGCTGACGGAGGGAAAGCCTGCGGTATCTCCGCCGTGGCTGGTGTTTTCTGTGGTGTCTGACACGGCATCTGATGTGCTTGATGGGCAGGCTGAATCCAGAATTACCGTGCAGATCGATGTCTGGGCGACAGTACCTGATGACGCAGATAATATTCGTGAGCAGGCGCTTGATGCGGTAAGGAAACTGGCACCCTCCGTTATTTCTAAAACGCAGGGTTATGATCCTGATTCCCGTCTGAGCAGAGCCACGCTTGAATTTCAGGTAATAGCCTGAGGTCGTTAATGATTTTACCCACCCGCCGCTGGCGGGTTTTTTATTTTCAGGAGACGAGTATGTCCTCTAATTTTGAGCGTTCGCAACTGACGAAAATTATGATTTCGTCTGCACCGGTAACAGCAGAAACCCTGGATTCTGCCAGCTATCTTGGCCTGAGCTGTACAATCAAAGAAGTGCAGTTTACCGCTGGACAAAAGCAGGATATTGATGTCACCACGCTGTGTTCTGTTGAGCAGGAAAATATTAACGGTCTTGGTGCCGCGTCAGAGATTTCCATGTCAGGCAACTTTTACCTCAATGCTGCCCAGAACGCGTTGCGCAGTGCCTATGACAATGACACCACGTATGGCTTTAAAGTTATTTTTCCGTCAGGCAACGGATTTACCTTTATGGCAGAAGTGCGTCAGCATACCTGGTCTGCAGGAACCAATGGTGTTGTGGCTGCAACGTTTTCCCTGCGTCTGAAAGGCAAACCTGTGCTGACGACAGCTTCGCTGAAAGTGAAGGTTGATTTAAAAAGCACGCTGCGGGTTGCTTCCGGAGCGAAACTTGAAATGGCGGTTGAGGCTGCGGGTGGTGTGCCGCCTTATTCTTATGTCTGGAAGAAAGGTGGTTCTCCTGTTTCCGGACAGACGGCGGCAACGTTCAGTAAGGCATCAGCATCATCCGGTGATGCGGGTGCGTATACCTGCGAGATTTCTGATTCAGCAAGCCCTGTTAACAAGGTGACCTCCACTTCCTGCACTGTTACCGTCAGTTAATGAGGATAGATGTGATGACTAAAAATATCCGCAATCTGGCACTGGCAACGATGTCGGGGTTTCGCCATAAAACTGTTGATGTGCCTGAATGGGAAGGGGCAACGGTTGTATTACGGGAACCTTCTGCAGAAGCCTGGTTGCGCTGGCAGGAGATCGTTAAAGCAAAAGATAATGAGACACCGTTATCCGTTGCGGAGCGCGCCCGCCGAAATCTGGAGGCAGATGTTGAACTGTTCATTGATGTTCTGTGTGATACCGGACTGCAACCTGTATTTTCAGAGGATGATCGTGAACAGGTGATTGCCGTGTATGGCCCGGTGCATGCGCGGCTTCTTCGGCAGTCTCTGGAACTGATCAGTGATGCCGGCGAGGTTAAAAAAAAGTAGCGCTTCCGGGGATGCGTTTTCTGATGATGCTGGCGCTCAGGATGGGGCGCACATTGTCAGAGTTACGCCGGGAAATGTCCGCATCAGAAATCATGATGTGGGCAGAATTTGACAGGCTCAGCCCGCTGGGGGACGAACGGGCTGATATCCGGGCTGCCCAGATTGTTTCGGCTGTTTACGGTGCGCAGGGGGTCAAAGTGCCACTGAATGATGCGCTTCTTCAGTGGGAGAAGGAGCAGACAGAAGGCGTATCAGATCCATTTGCCGGACTGGAAAAAGCGCTTTTAATAGTGTCTCAGTGAGTCAACATAACCGCTTCGGCGGTTTTTTTTCGTCCGGAGAATGAGTGTGGCGACATTACGTGAACTGATTATTAAAATCTCGGCAAATTCCCGGTCATTCCAGTCAGAGATCTCCCGGGCTTCGCGTATGGGGCAGGATTACTACCGTACCATGCAGAACGGAGGCCGGCAGTCCGCTGCTGCATCCCGTGAAATGCGGCGTGCACTGGCAGAAGTGACGGATCAGATAAATACAGCTAAATCTTCGGCACTGAATATGGCGGGGGCATTTGCCGGGGCTTTTGCTACCGGTCATCTTATTTCTCTCGCCGATGAGTGGAATTCAGTAAATGCCCGTCTGAAGCAGGCCTCACAGTCCAGTGATGATTTTCAGGTATCACAACGTGAATTAATGGCGATCAGCCAGAGAACGGGGACGGCGTTTTCTGATAACGCCAGCCTTTTTGCCCGTTCTGCAGCTTCCATGCGGGAGTATGGTTACAGTTCTGAGGAGGTACTGAAAGTCACCGAGGCGATCTCCACGGGCCTGAAATTATCCGGTGCCAGTACAGCAGAAGCCAGTTCGGTGATCATGCAGTTCAGTCAGGCACTGGCGCAGGGAGTGCTGCGCGGTGAAGAGTTTAACTCGGTGAATGAGAACGGCGATCGTGTTATTCGTGCGCTGGCTGCGGGAATGGGGGTTGCCCGTAAGGATCTGAAGGCCATGGCGGATAACGGAAAACTGACCGCCGATAAGGTTGTTCCTGCACTGATTAGTCAGCTTGGGGCGTTGCGTGATGAATATGCAGCAATGCCTGATACTGTTTCATCCTCTGCAACCAAAGTTGAAAACGCCTTTATGGCCTGGGTTGGTGGTGCGAACGAGGCAAGCGGAGTGACAAAGACACTCTCCGGTGTGCTGAATGGTGTTGCAGACAATATTGATACCGTGGCTGCTGCAGCTGGCGCACTGGTTGCCGTCGGGGTAGCCCGATATTTTGGCAATATGGCGTCGTCTGCTGGATCTGCAACTGCCGGATTAATTACTGCAGCCAGAAACGAAGTGGCTCTTGCTGAAGCGCAACTTCGGGGGACACAGATAGCAACCGCCAGGGCGCGTGCGGCGGTTTATCGTGCGCAACAGGCGGTTGTTGCTGCTCGCGGTACCGAAAGGCAGGCCGCAGCAGAAGCGAAGCTGACAGCTGCTCAGGCGTCACTTACCCGTAATATTGCGGCCAGAACAGCGGCGCAGACAACGCTGAATACTGTCACGTCAGTGGGGAGTCGTCTGTTAAGTGGTGCGCTAGGGCTGGTTGGTGGTGTGCCGGGACTCGTCATGCTGGGGGCGACGGCCTGGTACACGATGTATCAGAATCAGGAGCAGGCCAGAGAATCTGCACGCCAGTATGCCGCAACAATCGACGAAATTCGCCAGAAAACGTCGGCAATGTCGCTTCCTGAAGCGTCAGATAATGAGGAAAAGACGCGGCAGGCACTTGATGAGCAAAACAGGTTAATTGACGAGCAGAAAAGTAAGATTAAATCCTTACAGGAAAAAATTGCTGGCTATCAGTATGTGCTGGCAAACCCGGGCTGGACAACCGATAACGGTTTTATGATTAACCACATGACGTCGGTAAAAACAGTCACAGAAGGGCTTGCAGAAGCAACAAATCAACTGGCAGTTGAACAGTCCCGTCTCACACAAATGCAGGGCAAAGCGCAATCCATTCAGGATGTGCTTGCCGGGCTGGAGGAGCGGCGGGTTGCGTTGATCCGTCAACAGGCGGCGGAACAAAACAAAGCGTATCAGTCCCTGTTGATCATGAATGGGCAGCATACCGAGTTTAATCGCCTTCTTGGGCTTGGTAATGAATTACTTCAGCAGCGACAGGGGCTGGTGAATGTACCGTTACGGCTACCACAGACAACCCTGGATGATAAACAGCAGACCGCACTGAATAACAGCAAGCGCGAACTGGCTCTGTCCCGCCTTAAGGGGGAAGCGCGTGAGCGTGCTCGACTGGGCTATGCTGCGGATGATCTTGGCTTTGTGGGAGAGGCGTATCAGACAGCCAGACAGAATTATATCAATAACTCACTGGATGCCTGGCGAAATAACCAGGCAAATAAACCCAAAGCGCATAAAAAGACCGAGGCGGAAAAAACAGAAGATATTTATAAACGGCTGATTAAACAGCAAAAAGAACAGATAGCACTGGCAGGGCAGAATACTGAACTGGCTAAGATGAAATATCAGGTCAGTCAGGGCGAATTATCAACCCTGTCAGAAGCGCAGAAAAAAACGCTTTTGCAGAATGCAGCACTCATCGACCAGAAAAAGATTCGTGAGCAGCTTGCTGCGTATGAAAGCAGCCTGGCGGACAGTAATGCCAGTACCCGGGCGTCTAACGACGCGCAGTTACTGGGATATGGTGAAGGCTCACGGATGCGTGAACGACTCCAGGAAATGTGGAGTATCCGGCATGAGTTTGAGCAGAAAAATAACGAGCTGCTGAGACAGTATCAGGCCGGAGAAATTGAAGAAGCCCTGTGGAAACAGGAGAAAGAACTGAATAAAAAATATCTGGAAGAGCGTCTCAGCGATCAGCAGGATTATTATGCAAAGGCCGATGCTTTACGTAATAACTGGAATGCAGGACTCCAGGAGGGGCTGACCAACTGGGCAGACAGTGCCACCGATTATGCTTCGCAGGCGGCAGATGCTGTCGTTTCCACTATGGACGGACTGGTATCAAATATTTCCGATGCACTGGCCGGAAATGTTGTGGACTGGAGAAACTGGGGGAGTTCAATTCTCCAGGAAGTTTCAAAAATTCTGATGAATGCGGCCATTGTTAACGGACTGAAGTCACTCTCCGGTGCCGGAGGGTGGCTTGGTACGGTCGGCGGATGGATTTCGGGGGCGGTGGCAAACGCAAAAGGTGGTGTTTACACATCGGCAAATCTGAGTGCTTACAGTAACACTATTGTGGATACACCGACGTATTTTGCTTTTGCGAAAGGTGCCGGGCTGATGGGCGAGGCCGGGCCTGAAGCTATCATGCCACTGACACGGGCAGCGGACGGCTCTCTTGGGGTCAGAGCCATTGGCAATGTGAATAGTGGCGGGGGGTTTGTTTATTCTCCCGTGTATCACATCAGCATTCAGAATCAAGGGAGCAATGGCGAGATAGATGCGCGCTCAGCCAGGGGACTGGTGGATCTGATCGACAGCAGGGTTGTGTCAATTATGCAGTCATCGCGTCGGGATGGAGGATTGTACAGTGCCTGAGCCTGAAGTTTTTAACTGGATCCCCCGTGAGGGGATGGAGACGACACGAAAGCCATCAGTTATTACGGTAAAGTTTGGTGACGGATATGAACAGCGACGGGCTGGTGGTCTGAATGCGGATCTGAAAACGTTTAAACCGGTATTTCGTGTCACAGATGAATATTCCCGTGCCGCGCTGGACAGTTTTTTATCCCGTCATGCCGGGATTCGTGCTTTTTTGTGGCGTCCGCCAAAACACAACAGGACTGTCCGGGTTGTCTGCAGGGAGTGGAGCATTTCGGATAATGCCATGTATACCGATTTTAACTGTACCTTTGAAGAGGTCACTCACTGATGCAGGATATACAGCAGGAAACACTCAATGAGTGCACTAAAACGGAGCAATCCGCGCTGATCGTGCTCTGGGAAATTGATCTGACAGAGGTCGGCGGAGATCGTTATTTCTTCTGTAATGAGCAGAACGAAAAAGGTGAACCAGTCACCTGGCAGGGGCGGCAGTATCAGGCCTATCCCATTCAGGGGAGTGGATTTGAGATGAACGGCAAAGGAGCCAGTGCAAGGCCAACGCTGAAAGTCTCTAATCTGCACGGCATGGTCACCGGGATGGCGGAAGACCTGCAGAGTCTGGTCGGCGGAACGGTGGTCAGGCGTAAGGTTTACGCCCGTTTTCTGGATGCGGTGAACTTCGTCAACGGAAACAGTGACGCCGATCCGGAGCAGGAGGTAATCAGCCGCTGGCGCATTGAGCAGTGCAGCGAACTGAGCGCGGTCAGTGCCTCCTTTGTACTGTCCACGCCGACGGAAACGGACGGCGCTGTTTTTCCGGGCCGCATCATGCTGGCTAATACCTGCACCTGGACCTATCGCGGTGATGAGTGCGGTTATCACGGTCCGGCGGTCGCGGATGAATATGATCAGCCGACGTCCGATATCACGAAGGATAAATGCAGCAAATGCCTGAGTGGCTGTAAGTTTCGCAATAACGTCGGCAACTTTGGCGGCTTCCTTTCCATTAACAAACTTTCGCAGTAAATCCCATGACAGAGACAGAATCAGCGATTCTGGCGCACGCCCGGCGATGTGCGCCAGCGGAGTCGTGCGGCTTCGTGGTGAGAACGCCGGAAGGGGAAAGATATTTTCCCTGCGTGAATATCTCCGGTGAGCCGGAGGCGTATTTCCGGATGGCTCCGGAGGACTGGCTGCGGGCAGAAATGCAGGGTGAGATTGTGGCGCTGGTCCACAGTCACCCCGGTGCTCTGCCCTGGCTGAGTGAGGCTGACCGGCGGCTGCAGGTGCAGAGTGATTTGCCGTGGTGGCTGGTCTGCCGGGGGGCGATTCACAAGTTCCGCTGTGTGCCGCATCTTACCGGGCGGCGCTTTGAGCACGGGGTGACGGACTGTTACACGCTGTTCCGGGATGCTTACCATCTGGCGGGAATTGAGATGCCGGATTTTCATCGTGAGGATGACTGGTGGCGTCACGGTCAGAATCTCTATCTGGATAATATGGAGGCAACGGGGCTGTATCAGGTGCCGTTGTCAGCGGCGCAGCCGGGCGATGTGCTGCTGTGCTGTTTTGGTTCATCGGTGCCGAATCATGCCGCTATTTACTGCGGCGACGGCGAGCTGCTGCACCATATTCCTGGACAACTGAGCAAACGAGAGAGGTATACCGACAAATGGCAGCGACGCACACACTCCCTCTGGCATCACCGGGCATGGCACGCATCTGCCTTTACGGGGATTTGCAACGATTTGGCCGCCGCATCGACCTTCGTGTGAAAACAGGGGCCGAAGCCATCCGGGCGCTGGCCATGCAGATCCCGGCGTTTCGTCAGAAACTGAGCGATGGCTGGTATCAGGTGCGCATTGCCGGGCGTGATGCAGGCGAAAACGAATTATCAGCCCGTCTTAATGAGCCGCTGAAAAATGGTGCCGTGATCCACATCGTTCCGCGTCTTGCGGGAGCAAAAAGTGGCGGTGTGTTTCAGGCGGTGCTGGGTGCGGCGCTGATTGCAGTGGCGTGGTGGAACCCTGCAGGCTGGCTGGGAGCTGCGGCTTTATCGGGCATGTATGCTGCGGGGGCCAGTATGATCCTTGGCGGTGTGGCGCAGATGCTGGCACCGAAAGCCAGTACCGCAACAACGACCAGCACGGATAACGGTAAGCAGAACACGTATTTCTCGTCACTGGATAACATGGTTGCCCAGGGCAATGTTCTGCCTGTTCTGTACGGTGAAATGCGCGTGGGATCACGTGTGGTTTCTCAGGAGATCAGCACGGCAGACGAAGGGGACGGTGGTCAGGTTGTGGTGATTGGTCGCTGAGGCAAAATGTTTTATGTGAAACCGCCTCCGGGCGGTTTTGTCGTTTATGGAGCGTGAGGAATGGGTAAAGGCAGCAGTAAGGGGCATACCCCGCGCGAAGCGAAGGACAACCTGAAGTCCACGCAGTTGCTGAGTGTGATCGATGCCATCAGCGAAGGGCCGGTTGAAGGTCCGGTGGATGGATTAAAAAGCGTGCTGCTGAACAGTACGCCGGTGCTGGACACTGAGGGGAATACCAACATCTCCGGTGTCACGGTGGTGTTCCGTGCCGGTGAGCAGGAGCAGACACCGCCGGAGGGGTTTGAATCCTCCGGCTCCGAGACGGTGCTGGGTACGGAAGTGAAATATGACACGCCGATCACCCGCACCATTACGTCTGCAAACATCGACCGTCTGCGCTTTACCTTCGGTGTGCAGGCACTGGTGGAAACCACCTCAAAGGGGGACCGGAATCCGTCGGAAGTTCGCCTGCTGGTTCAGATACAGCGTAATGGTGGCTGGGTGACGGAAAAAGACATCACCATTAAGGGCAAAACCACCTCGCAGTATCTGGCCTCGGTGGTGGTGGATAACCTGCCGCCGCGCCCGTTCAATATCCGGATGCGCAGGATGACGCCGGACAGCACCACAGACCAGCTGCAGAACAAAACGCTCTGGTCGTCATACACCGAAATCATCGATGTGAAACAGTGCTACCCGAACACGGCACTGGTCGGCGTGCAGGTGGACTCGGAGCAGTTCGGCAGCCAGCAGGTGAGCCGTAATTATCATCTTCGCGGACGCATTCTGCAGGTGCCGTCGAACTATAACCCGCAGACGCGGCAATACAGCGGTATCTGGGACGGAACGTTTAAGCCAGCATACAGCAACAACATGGCCTGGTGTCTGTGGGATATGCTGACCCACCCGCGCTACGGCATGGGGAAACGTCTTGGTGCGGCAGATGTGGATAAATGGGCGCTGTATGTCATCGGCCAGTACTGCGACCAGTCAGTGCCGGACGGCTTTGGCGGCACGGAGCCGCGCATCACCTGTAATGCGTACCTGACCACACAGCGAAAAGCGTGGGATGTGCTCAGTGATTTCTGCTCGGCGATGCGCTGTATGCCGGTATGGAACGGGCAGAGGCTGACGTTCGTGCAGGACCGACCATCAGATAAGGTGTGGACCTATAACCGCAGTAATGTGGTGATGCCGGATGATGGCGCGCCGTTCCGCTACAGCTTCAGCGCCCTGAAGGACCGCCATAATGCCGTTGAGGTGAACTGGATTGACCCGGACAACGGCTGGGAGACGGCGACAGAGCTTGTGGAGGATACGCAGGCCATTGCCCGTTACGGTCGTAACGTCACGAAGATGGATGCCTTTGGCTGTACCAGCCGGGGGCAGGCACACCGCGCCGGGCTGTGGCTGATTAAAACGGAGCTGCTGGAAACGCAGACCGTGGACTTCAGCGTGGGTGCTGAAGGGCTTCGCCATGTACCAGGTGATGTCATTGAAATCTGTGATGATGACTATGCGGGGATCAGCATCGGCGGGCGCGTGCTGGCGGTGAACAGCCAGACGCGGACACTGACGCTCGACCGTGAAATCACGCTGCCATCCTCCGGCACCACGCTGATAAGCCTGGTTGACGGGCAGGGTAATCCGGTGAGCGTGGAGGTCCAGTCCGTCACCGACGGCGTGAAGGTGAAAGTGAGCCGGGTTCCTGACGGCGTTGCCGAGTACAGCGTGTGGGGGCTGAAGCTGCCGACGCTGCGTCAGCGCCTGTTCCGCTGTGTGAGTATCCGTGAGAACGATGACGGTACGTATGCCATCACTGCCGTGCAGCATGTACCGGAGAAAGAAGCCATCGTGGATAACGGGGCGCACTTTGACGGTGACCAGAGCGGCACGGTGAATGGTGTCACGCCGCCAGCAGTTCAGCACCTGACCGCAGAAGTCACCGCAGACAGCGGGGAATACCAGGTGCTGGCGCGCTGGGACACGCCGAAGGTGGTGAAGGGGGTGAGCTTTATGCTTCGCCTGACCGTGGCAGCGGACGACGGCAGTGAGCGGTTGGTCAGCACGGCCCGGACGACGGAAACCACATATCGCTTCACGCAGCTGGCGCTGGGAAATTACAGGCTGACAGTCCGGGCGGTAAATGCATGGGGACAGCAGGGCGATCCGGCATCGGTATTGTTCCGGATCGCCGCACCGGCAGCGCCGTCGCGGATTGAGCTGACGCCGGGCTATTTTCAGATAACCGCCACGCCGCATCTTGCGGTTTATGATCCGACGGTACAGTTTGAGTTCTGGTTCTCGGAAAAGCGGATTGCGGATATCAGGCAGGTTGAAACCACAGCCCGCTATCTTGGTACGGCGCTGTACTGGATAGCCGCCAGTATCAATATCAAACCGGGCCATGATTATTACTTTTATATCCGCAGTGTGAACACCGTAGGCAAATCGGCATTTGTGGAGGCCGTCGGTCGGGCGAGCGATGATGCATCCGGCTATCTGGATTTTTTCAAAGGCGAGATAGGGAAAACCCATCTGGCTCAGGAGCTGTGGACGCAGATTGATAACGGTCAGCTTGCGCCTGACCTGGCTGAAATCAGGACGTCCATTACGGATGTCAGCAATGAAATCACGCAGACCGTCAATAAGAAACTGGAAGACCAGAGTGCGGCAATTCAGCAGATACAGAAGGTTCAGGTTGATACAAATAATAACCTGAACAGCATGTGGGCTGTGAAGCTGCAGCAGATGCAGGACGGACGCCTTTATATCGCGGGTATTGGTGCCGGTATTGAGAACACCCCTGACGGCATGCAGAGTCAGGTGCTGCTGGCGGCGGACAGGATTGCGATGGTTAATCCTGCGAATGGCAACACAAAACCGATGTTTGTTGGTCAGGGTGATCAGATATTCATGAACGACGTGTTCCTGAAACGCCTGACGGCCCCCACCATTACCAGCGGTGGAAATCCACCGGCATTTTCCCTGACACCGGACGGGCGACTGACGGCGAAAAATGCGGATATCAGTGGCAGTGTGAATGCGAACGCCGGGACGCTCAACAATGTCACGATAAATGAAAACTGTCGGGTTCTGGGAAAACTGTCTGCGAACCAGATTGAAGGCGATCTCGTTAAAACAGTGGGCAAAGCTTTCCCCCGGGACTCCCGTGCACCGGAGCGGTGGCCATCAGGGACCATTACCGTCAGGGTTTATGACGATCAGCCGTTTGACCGGCAGATTGTTATTCCCGCGGTGGCGTTTCGTGGCGCTAAACATGAGCGGGAGAATAACGATATTTATTCGTCATGCCGCCTGATAGTGAAGAAAAACGGTGCTGAAATTTATAACCGTACCGCGCTGGATAATACGCTGGTTTATACAGGTGTTATTGATATGCCTGCTGGTCGCGGTCACATGACGCTGGAGTTTTCGGTATCAGCGTGGCTGGTAAATGACTGGTATCCCACAGCCAGTATCAGTGATTTGCTGGTTGTGGTGATGAAGAAATCCACCGCAGGCATCAGTATCAGCTGAATTTTATAACCCATATACGGGCGCCAGAAATGGCGCCTTTTTTATTGCAGAAAAGCGAGAGGTAATTATGCGTAAAGTTTGTGCAGCCATTTTGTCCGCAGCCATCTGTCTGGCCGTATCCGGTGCGCCTGCATGGGCGTCTGAGCATCAGTCCACGCTGAGCGCGGGGTATCTTCATGCCTGGACGAACGTTCCCGGCAGTGATGATCTGAACGGGATTAACGTGAAATACCGTTATGAGTTTACGGACACACTGGGGATGGTGACGTCGTTCAGCTATGCAGGAGACAAGAATCGCCAGATTACCCGTTACAGCGATACCCGCTGGCATGAAGATTCCGTTCGTAACCGCTGGTTCAGCGTAATGGCGGGGCCGTCTGTGCGCGTGAATGAATGGTTCAGCGCGTATGCGATGGCGGGTGTGGCTTACAGCCGTGTGTCGACTTTCTCCGGGGATTATCTCCGCGTAACTGACAACAAGGGGAAAAAGCACGATGTGCTGACCGGAAGTGATGACGGTCGCCACAGCAACACGTCTCTGGCGTGGGGAGCTGGCGTGCAGTTTAACCCGACCGAATCCGTGGCCATTGATGTCGCTTATGAAGGCTCCGGCAGTGGTGACTGGCGCACTGACGGGTTCATCGTGGGTGTTGGTTATAAATTCTGATTAGCCAGGTAACACAGTGTTATGACAGCCCGCCGGTTCAGGCGGGCTTTTTTGTGGGGTGAATATGGCAGTAAAAATTTCAGGTGTACTGAAAGACGGCACAGGAAAACCGGTACAGAACTGCACAATCCAGCTGAAAGCAAAACGTAACAGTACCACGGTGGTGGTGAACACGCTGGCATCTGAAAATCCGGATGAAGCCGGGCGTTACAGTATGGACGTTGAGTACGGTCAGTACAGCGTTATTCTGTTGGTGGAAGGATTCCCGCCGTCACATGCCGGGACCATCACAGTGTATGAAGATTCCCGACCCGGTACGCTGAATGATTTTCTCGGTGCCATGACGGAGGATGATGCCCGTCCGGAGGCACTGCGCCGCTTTGAACTGATGGTGGAAGAGGTGGCGCGTAACGCGTCCGCAGTGGCGCAGAACACAGCAGCCGCGAAGAAGTCAGCCAGCGATGCCGGCACATCAGCCCGTGAGGCGGCAACCCGTGCGACTGATGCTGCAGGCTCAGCACGTGCAGCCAGCACGTCAGCCGGACAGGCCGCGTCGTCGGCTCAGTCAGCGTCTTCCAGCGCAGGAACGGCATCAACAAAGGCCACTGAAGCATCAAAAAGTGCTGCCGCCGCAGAGTCTTCAAAAAGCGCGGCAGCTACCAGTGCCAGTGCCGCGAAAACGTCAGAAACGAATGCTGCAGCGTCACAACAATCAGCAGCCACTTCTGCATCCACCGCGACGACGAAAGCGTCAGAAGCTGCCACCTCAGCCCGGGATGCGGCGGCTTCAAAAGAGGCGGCAAAATCATCAGAAACGAGCGCAGCCTCGAGCGCCAGTAGTGCAGCCTCCTCGGCAATGGCGGCAGGCAATTCCGCGAAGGCGGCCAAAACGTCTGAGACAAACGCTAAGTCCTCTGAAACGGCAGCAGAACAGAGTGCCTCCGCAGCAGCAGGCTCAAAAACAGCGGCTGCATTATCTGCCAGTGCCGCGTCAACAAGTGCCGGGCAGGCCTCAGCCAGTGCCACCGCCGCCGGAAAATCGGCAGAAAGCGCCGCATCGTCCGCTTCAACAGCCACAACGAAGGCTGGCGAAGCCACTGAACAGGCCAGCGCAGCAGCGAGGTCTGCTTCCGCAGCGAAGACATCCGAGACGAACGCGAAAGCGTCGGAAACCAGCGCAGAATCCTCAAAAACGGCTGCCGCATCGTCCGCCAGTTCGGCGGCGTCATCGGCATCATCTGCGTCTGCTTCAAAAGATGAGGCGACCAGACAGGCATCAGCAGCGAAAGGCAGCGCCACGACGGCATCCACGAAGGCGACAGAGGCAGCTGGTAGTGCGACGGCGGCAGCTCAGAGCAAAAGTACGGCGGAATCCGCGGCAACGCGCGCCGAGACAGCAGCAAAACGGGCAGAGGATATTGCATCCGCCGTGGCGCTTGAGGATGCGAGCACGACGAAAAAGGGGATAGTACAGCTCAGCAGTGCGACCAACAGCACTTCCGAGTCACTGGCGGCAACGCCAAAGGCAGTAAAATCAGCCTATGACAATGCAGAGAAACGTCTGCAGAAAGACCAGAACGGCGCTGATATACCCGATAAGGGACGCTTCCTGAACAACATTAACGCGGTCAGTAAAACAGACTTTGCTGATAAGCGTGGTATGCGTTATGTGCGGGTTAACGCTCCTGCAGGTGCAATATCTGGAAGATATTACCCTGTTGTTGTTATGCGTTCTGCTGGCTCAGTAAGCGAACTGGCATCAAGGGTCATTATCACCACGGCAACGCGAACCGCAGGCGATCCGATGAATAACTGCGAGTTTAACGGGTTTGTTATGCCTGGTGGCTGGACTGACAGGGGGCGTTATGCTTATGGAATGTTCTGGCAATATCAAAACAATGAACGAGCCATCCACTCAATAATGATGAGTAATAAGGGCGATGATTTGCGCTCTGTGTTCTATGTTGATGGTGCTGCTTTCCCTGTTTTTGCGTTTATTGAAGATGGCCTGTCAATATCCGCACCTGGTGCTGATCTCGTTGTTAATGATACGACCTATAAGTTTGGGGCAACAAATCCAGCGACTGAATGTATCGCGGCGGACGTTATCCTTGATTTTAAGAGTGGCCGTGGTTTTTATGAGTCCCATTCGTTAATCGTTAACGATAACTTGTCGTGCAAAAAACTTTTTGCCACAGACGAAATTGTAGCGCGTGGTGGTAATCAGATTCGAATGATAGGTGGGGAGTATGGTGCATTATGGCGTAATGATGGCGCTAAAACTTACCTGCTGCTTACCAATCAAGGTGATGTTTATGGTGGCTGGAATACATTAAGACCGTTTGCTATTGATAACGCAACCGGCGAACTGGTTATTGGAACCAAACTGTCCGCAAGTCTGAACGGTAATGCATTAACAGCAACAAAGCTGCAAACGCCAAGACTGGTTTCTGGTGTTGAGTTTGATGGTTCCAAAGATATTACTTTAACCGCCGCGCATGTGGCTGCTTTTGCCAGAAGGGCAACGGATACATATGCCGATGCGGATGGTGGCGTTCCCTGGAATGCCGAATCAGGCGCTTATAATGTCACCCGCTCTGGCGACAGCTATATTCTGGTTAACTTCTATACCGGAGTCGGAAGTTGCCGGACATTGCAGATGAAGGCGCATTACAGAAATGGTGGTCTGTTCTACCGTTCTTCAAGAGACGGTTATGGTTTTGAAGAAGACTGGGCAGAAGTTTATACCTCGAAAAATCTTCCACCAGAAAGCTACCCAGTCGGCGCACCAATCCCGTGGCCATCAGATACCGTTCCGTCTGGCTATGCCCTGATGCAGGGGCAGGCTTTTGACAAATCTGCTTACCCGAAACTCGCAGCCGCTTATCCGTCAGGCGTGATCCCTGATATGCGTGGCTGGACGATTAAGGGCAAACCTGCCAGTGGTCGTGCCGTATTGTCTCAGGAACAGGACGGCATTAAATCGCACACCCACAGCGCCAGCGCATCCAGTACGGATTTGGGGACGAAAACCACATCGTCGTTTGATTACGGCACTAAATCCACGAATAACACCGGGGCGCATACGCACAGTCTGAGTGGCTCTACGGGGTCTGCCGGTGCTCATACTCATGGTAATGGTATTCGTTGGCCAGGAGGCGGCGGTTCTGCGTTAGCATTTTATGATGGCGGTGGGTTCACTTATGTCAAGGATTCACAGTATCAAGTAAGCCCGGGGACTTCTTCCAGTAGATCGTATTATCAACGTATTCAGACACAGTCAGCAGGTGCTCATACCCACTCGCTGTCTGGTACTGCAGCAAGTTCTGGCGCACATGCACATACTGTAGGTATTGGTGCGCATACGCACTCGGTTGCGATTGGCTCACATGGACACACCATCACCGTTAACGCTGCTGGTAACGCGGAAAACACCGTCAAAAACATCGCATTTAACTATATTGTGAGGCTTGCATAATGGCATTCAGAATGAGTGAACAACCACGGACCATAAAAATTTATAATCTGCTGGCCGGAACTAATGAATTTATTGGTGAAGGTGACGCATATATTCCGCCTCATACAGGTCTGCCAGCAAACAGTACCGATATTGCACCACCAGATATTCCGGCAGGCTTCGTGGCTGTTTTCAACAGTGATGAGGCATCGTGGCATCTCGTTGAAGACCATCGGGGTAAAACGGTTTATGACGTGGCTTCCGGCGACGCGTTATTTATTTCTGAACTCGGTCCGTTACCGGAAAATGTTACCTGGTTGTCGCCGGGAGGGGAATATCAGAAGTGGAACGGCACAGCCTGGGTGAAGGATACGGAAGCAGAAAAACTGTTCCGGATCCGGGAGGCAGAAGAAACAAAAAACAGCCTGATGCAGGTAGCCAGTGAGCATATTGCGCCACTTCAGGATGCTGTAGATCTGGAAATCGCAACGGAGGAAGAAACCTTGTTGCTGGAAGCCTGGAAAAAGTATCGGGTGTTGCTGAACCGTGTTGATACATCAACTGCACCGGATATTGAATGGCCAGTAGCACCTATAGGGTAAATTCGTAATGATTACCTAAATACGTTATTCTTTTGTTAAAAAAGTGATTTTTCTATAGGTAGGGAGTATGTTCTTGGATTAAGAATAAAAAATCGCCATGAAAGAGCTTCATGGCGAATACATAAACGTACAAAATGTGATGAAAGTAGAGTGGCGTAAGCCACTATATTAAGATATAACAATAGCGAAGAAAAGTAAATAACATTTTATGGACGTTTAATTTTTAATTATAAAAACTAGAGTGCCCGATATTGTTTATCTTGCTTTAAAATAATGTACTCAAACCAAATTTTTGAGCTAAAAGCTCAAATAATATAAATGCAATAATAATGTTTAATAAGACAATTAGCTTGCTTTGTATTTTCATTTCGGAATACTGTTAAGTAACTTTGATGACCCTAACAATAGATCGGAATTTTCTTAGAGTCAATGGTCACTGTTTTTGCTTGCAAAGCAAATGTTTTGGTGGTTATAAGTTGTCTTAATATAGTCACGCATGCAACTTGTTCCATGCGGAGATTAAAGATTGGAATATAACGCGAAGATGGAATTAAATTACATTTGCAATAATCAATTTATTATTACTCAATAATTACCGATATTATTATTGTAAATTAATCATTAGAGTGCAAAAAGAAATGTAACGGCAAAATAAGAGGACGATAGCTGAGAAAAAAGCGTGCTTTCCCAATCTGGGGCAAATCACGTCTGAATGACACCTGAAAACAGGTGGTAGCCTCAAGAAGGCTTGGAATATTCTTCTTTAATGTTATGTAATTCATTGATTTTTCGTGTACGATTTTAAGACATTTATTCCAAGAAAAATTTTTAACTCTTTGATTTTTCGACTCTGTATCATCGGTCTCGAAAACCGGAGTAGGGGCAACTCTACCGGGGGTTCAAATCCCCCTCTCTCCGCCACTTTATCAATGACTTATCTCCCGACTTCCCGCCTTGCTTTTCCTAAACAGAACAATCGTAGAATA
>SKEQ01000466.1_pt1 | contig 32016 bp, 27 predicted proteins | sample 4826751 | NCBI WGS metagenome assembly SKEQ01 (sample SAMN11008805, study PRJNA524170) | human gut metagenome | biome: Human fecal sample; material: Feces; isolation source: fecal sample from pouch patient p44 | host: Homo sapiens | place: Israel: Tel-Aviv | collected 2013-07-11 | reverse complement strand
GGATTACCTGTTCCATCAGAAGCTGCATTTTTTCATTCGATGCGTGAAGCTCCTTTGTTATGGCTTCCAATTGTTCCTGCTGTTGTAAAAGAAGCTGGATAAGAAACGACTTATCAACACTATTTAATTGTTCCTCCGTATACTTAACTGCCATAACCAAACCTCACTTTCCTGAGTGCTATTATAGCAGAACCAACGGTTTTTGGCTATTTTTGAATTCTGTCACCTTCGTCATTTTGACGGTGGATAACAGTCATGAATACCTGAAAATAAAAGCCTGAATTTCAGATATTTATGACTGTTATCCACAATCTGAAAAGTTTTGGAATCAGGAGTATATAGAAACCCACAGAAAACTTTCAGGATGTGAATAACTTTAAATTTTATATTGCACAGGGTGATTTATCATGGATGAAAGCAATTTTATTTTCTACGTTTTCTATAGTGGTTCAGTTGTCCTTATATAGTGAACAGTTTTTCACACTCCTAAAACTTTCTCCACACCATCTTATTCACAACTCCTGTATAGCTCTGAATGATTTTCACAACTTTTGTGGATACATTTTCTTCTACATAATCCGGTACCGGAATTCCGTAATCTCCATTTTCATTCATTGCCACTGCTGTCTCCACAGCCTGTACCAGGGAATTGCTGTCGATTCCGGCAAGCACAAAACATCCTTTATCCAGAGCTTCTGGTCTTTCTGTAGAAGTACGGATACAAACCGCAGGGAACGGATGACCTACAGAGGTAAAGAAACTGCTTTCCTCCGGCAATGTTCCGCTGTCCGACACTACCGCAAATGCATTCATCTGCAGACAGTTATAATCATGGAACCCTAGCGGCTCATGCTGAATGACACGTTGATCCAATTGGAATCCTGATGCTTCCAATCTCTTTCTGCTTCTTGGATGACAAGAATATAAGATTGGCATATCATACTTCTCTGCAATCTTATTGATTGCCTCAAAGAGTGATAAGAAGTTCTTCTCTGTATCAATATTTTCTTCACGATGTGCAGAGAGCAAGATATATTTTCCCTTTTCCAATCCCAAACGGGCATGCACATCGGATGCTTCGATTTTTTCCAGATTATCATGCAGCACTTCTGCCATTGGAGAGCCTGTCACATAAGTACGTTCTTTCGGCAGTCCGCAGTCAGCAAGATAACGGCGGGCATGTTCTGAATATGCCATATTCACATCTGAAATAATGTCTACAATACGGCGGTTTGTCTCTTCCGGAAGACACTCATCTTTACAACGGTTTCCTGCTTCCATATGGAAAATCGGAATATGAAGACGCTTCGCCCCGATCACGCTCAGACAACTGTTCGTATCACCCAGAACCAGTACTGCGTCCGGTTTTATCTCTGCCATCAATTTATAAGATTCGGAAATAATATTTCCCATGGTCTCTCCGAGATCTGCACCCACTGCATTCAGATACACATCCGGATCATCCAACTCCAGATCATGGAAAAATACACCGTTTAAGTTGTAGTCATAGTTCTGTCCGGTATGCGCCAGAATGGTATCAAAATAGTTCCGGCACTTTTTGATCACTGCTGCCAGGCGGATAATCTCCGGACGAGTCCCTACAATGATCAATAATTTCAGTTTCCCATTATTCTTAAATGTCACTTCTGTTTTCATTCTATTCTCCCTCACAGCGGGTATGCTCGCAATGGAACCACTTCGCCCGCCTCAATTTTTGTTACTCTTGGAATCCGATTTTCTGCCTTGATCACAGTCCCCGGAGAAATATGTACGCCTTCTTCGATCACACATCCATGGTCTACAATCGAACCACAATTGATAATACAGCCCGATTGGATCCGACAATCTGTATTTATGATCGCAAGCGGCAATACAACTGTTCCGGCTCCTACTTCTGCAGTTGGACTTACATAAGCTGTGGCATGTATCAATCGCGGAAGTACAATCTGCGCATCGGATAACTTTTTCATCCAATCCAAACGCATTTCATTGTTTCCAAATGCAGGATACATCTCTGTATTCCCATCGGCAAATTTCATATATTCTGAGCATGTTCCCAATATCAAATCTGATGTTTCCTGTCCGTCATCCAGAAAATAAATCTGCTCATATTTTCCAGACTGCCTTGCAATGTCTGCTACGGTTTTTCCGTATCCGCCTGCTCCTAAGATGATCAATCTCATTTTTCTTCCACCTTTTCAAAAAATGTATCCGGATGCTTCGGATCAAACTGCTCGTTTGCCCACATCACTGTTACAAGGTTTTCTGTTTCTGACAGATTGATGATATTGTGCGTATAGCCCGGAAGCATGTGGATCGCCTCAATCTTCTCTCCTGACACTTCAAATTCAATCACTTCATCTGTACCGATCTTTCGCTCCTGGATCAATCCATGTCCAGACACTACAATAAAGAATTCCCATTTGCTGTTGTGCCAATGTTCTCCTTTTGTAATTCCCGGCTTCGAAATATTCACAGAAAACTGTCCGCAATTTGCTGTTTTCAACAGCTCTGTAAAACTTCCTCTGTCATCCACGTTCATCTTAAGAGGGAAACTGACTTCCTCTTTTGGCAGATAGGACAAATATGTCGAATATAATTTCTTTGCAAAAGAATTATTTGGAATTTCCGGCATAAGAAGAGATTTCGGCTGATTTTTGAACATTTCCAGTAAATCTACGATTTCTCCCAGTGTTGCCTTGTGGGTTGTCGGCACATAACAGTACTTTCCGGATTCATCTGCCACCGGATCCAGCTCCTGATATTCACAGTGATGTTCTTTTCCTTCCAAGGCATCCAGCATCTCTTCCACCAGATCATCAATATAGAGAAGTTCTAATTCTGTCGCTCTGTCATTCACCTGAATTGGAAGATTGTTTGCAATGTTATTGCAGAATGTAGCAACTGCACTGTTGTAATTTGGTCTGCACCATTTTCCGAAAAGATTCGGAAAACGGTACACCAGTACTTTTGCTCCACATTCTTTACCATATTCGAAAAATAACTCTTCTCCTGCCAGTTTGCTCTTTCCATAATCAGACTGACCATAGCGTCCGATCAGTGTTGCCTGAATGGAACTGGAAAGCATCACCGGACAGGTATTGTGATGCTTTTTCAAGGTGTCTAACAGTTTCGATGCAAATCCGAAATTTCCATCCATAAATTCAGACTGCTCTTTTGGCCGGTTCACCCCTGCAAGATTGAAAACAAAGTCTGCTTTCTCACAATATGTATCTAACAAGGATTCCTCGGTATCAATGTCATATTCAAAAATCTCATCGATTGTAAGATCTCTTGTTCTGTTTTTTCCATCTTTGATACAATATAAATTGGCTGCAAGGTTTTTGCCGACAAAACCTTTCGCACCTGTTATAAGAACTTTCATTATCGATTCTCCCACTCTGATAATTCATCTCGGATATACTGCAGTGTCAACAATTTTTCTTTCACTTGCTCTACATCCAGTAATTCTGTATTGCTGGAGTTAAATTCTGTCAATGTGTTTCTTTCCACATCCCCTTCTTTGAAGTACTTATCATAATTCAAGTCTCTCTTATCACATGGCACACGGTAGAACTCACCCATATCAATTGCATTTGCACATTCTTCATTTGTAAGCAGTGTCTCATACATCTTTTCTCCGTGACGGATACCGATCACTTTGATTTCATGTCCCGGTGCAAACAATTCTGTCACGGCTTTTGCCAATACTTCTATCGTACATGCAGGCGCTTTCTGTACTAAAATATCTCCGCTTGTCCCATTTTCAAATGCAAACAGCACCAAATCTACGGCTTCTTCCAAACTCATAATAAATCTTGTCATAGAAGGTTCTGTAATGGTGATCGGATTGCCTGCTTTGATCTGTTCGATCCAAAGAGGAATTACAGATCCACGGGAACACATAACGTTTCCGTAACGAGTACAGCAGATTTTTGTTTTTTCCGGATCTACGGTTCTTGATTTGGCTACAATGACTTTTTCCATCATTGCCTTGCTTGTCCCCATTGCGTTCACCGGATAAGCTGCCTTATCTGTAGAAAGACAGATGACAGATTTTACACCTTCTTCGATTGCTGCAGTTAACACATTTTCTGTACCAAGAACATTTGTCTTTACTGCTTCAATCGGGAAAAACTCACAAGATGGAACCTGTTTTAAAGCTGCTGCATGGAAGATATAATCTACCCCATGCATCGCATTCTTTACAGATGCCAAGTCACGAACATCCCCAATAAAGAACTTAATTTTATTTGATGCTTCCGGCATTTTTGCCTGAAACTCATGTCTCATATCATCCTGCTTTTTCTCATCACGTGAGAAAATACGGATTTCTTTGATATCGGTTTCTAAAAATCCATTGAGAACAGCGTTTCCGAAAGAACCTGTTCCTCCTGTAATCATTAATGTTTTTCCTGTAAATAAACTCATATCCCTTTATCTCTCCTTCATTAATCCCGTGAAATAGCCAAAAAACTGTTTTATGTACTGCCCCACTTTATCTGTTAAAATATCTACTTTTATACATTTAAAAATTTTCAAACGTATTTTTTCTATTAACAAACATTCTCCAAAAATAATAATTGCAGTCCCTAATATAATAGCTATCATATATATGACATTTTCTCCAACTAATCCACCAAACTTATCTGTTATGAACAATTTTCTTACTATGGGATGATCATGTATCAAATAAACCCCAAACGTTGCAGGTGAAAAATACATTATTAGTTTTAATAGCCATTTTTTAGGGTGTATGTTTGAAAATACTATAAGTAAAAATATTGATGCCAATAATATAGTTGGTGATGTATAACTTACCAGTAATCCCCTTCCAACTTCTCTATGTAAAATCAATATTGTACACCTTGGAATTATAATGACAGTCAACCATGTAAACAAAAGCAAAACACTCGCAGTCTGTAAGGCCTTTCTACAAGATACCCTACTTTCTATTTTCAATTTTTTCAAAGAAGCTCCAATTATATATAGAAGCAATAGCCAAATAAATGATGCACCATTTTTAATACTAAATGGATCATTAAATTTTCCCATTATCCCAGCATATACTGAATAAATGATAATTATAGTAACTATCAAAATATATAATTCATTCTCCTTTAAATTTTGAATCAATCTATTAAGAAATGGAATCAAAAAGAAAATTCCCGTATATGCACAAAAATACCAATACTGTCCAAATGTTACTGGAAAAAGTGCTCTAATAATACTCCCAAATGTAATTTCTCCAAGTGAGACACATTTTGCGAGCATCGTGATAATAAAACTATAAAATGTTACCTGCAGCCACAATTTAGCATATTTTTCAAATCGAATATTTATATTTTTCTCTTCAGAATATCCCACATATCCACTAAGCAATGCATATCCATCTACGGATCCATACACCACAATTGTGATTGCCCATATTGCAATATAGCTCCCCCCCATACTCAATTTTAACGAATTAACAACTCCACCATGTCCCAATATGTGAAATATCACAATTCCTAACATTGCAGTCAAACGAAATAAATCTATTCCATAGTTTCTTTCCTTTATCATAACTCTTCCCACCTATAGTTCCTTCAGATTATTCTATACTTAATTATTTACTTCGAAATCATCATATTCTTTACTTTAGCACTCCATATTTGTGTATATGCCGTAAATTTCTCTAAAATAATCGCTGCTATAATAACTATTACAATATATATAAAGATTTTTCAATTTGCAGATCAAAGGATAGCATAATATTATTGTCAATAACATTGCAGATATATACCACGTCTGACTTATATAACACACCATCTGCATCCCTGTACTTTGCAAAAATAGTGCCTCTGGAATTGATCTTAAAAAATTAAAAATAAACTCTTTTAAAGATGAATGTACCATAATATTAGTAATTAAATACGACCCTATCCAACATGCATAATATGGAACTGCAAATGTAGCTATTTTTTTTGTAACAAAAGCAACTGTCTCTCCCCCAATATCTGAAGAGTCCTGTCTTTGAGCATTTTTAGCTAGAAACCAACCAGAAAGCAAAAAGAAAAACTCAACTCCCAAATATCCATTTGAACACCAGTTATTTATATAATTCTTTTGACCAAAGTGGAAAATAACAATAACAATAGCAAATATAAATCTTAACATCTCAACCGTGACATTTCTTTTGGCAGTCATCTCATTCTCCTTCTTTCTTAATGATGTTTAAATTTTAATCTGTTCTTGGTCATCTTATTAATCAATTTCAATGATTGACTAAATTCACTCTTATCACGATATATAATCCAAAACAATAAATTTGAAAGCACTATACAAATCAACGCTCGAATTATTAAATTTCCCAAAGCGCCTAAGTCAAATAAGTTCGATGCAAACCATGTAATCGCACATGCCAAACATGTCATAGCCACATATTTTAGTAATTTTCTTAAATATGATCGCAACTGTTTAAAATCAAACATGGTTGAAAAAAGATTATACATCAACCATGGTTGACTTATAAATACCTTAGTCACAATGGTTGATAAGAGAACCCCATATAATCCCCATGATTTTACTAACAATAAATTGAGTGCCAGGTTTGCCATTGCTGTTACAAGCGGCCTAAATCGATCTTCATGCCATAATCCTCCAGCATCTTTATATATATTCAAAATCCTATCCATTTCATAAACATAAAAATAGATACAAAAACAAACAACCGCGTTCATATTCAACATCAAATTTTGTCCCACCCATATACTCATAAAGGGTTGATAGAGACACAAGAGACAAGTTGTACAAAATCCTGCTAACCAATTAATCAAAAAAGTTAATTTATTTAAATCATTAAAATTTTTTTCCTTGGATTCTACTATTATACTATTACCGATTCCTGCCATACAGGAACCATACACTATTTCAAAAAAAGCAATAATTGAAGTCACTATATAAAAATAATTTTGATAGATTGCCAGTAACGTTAATCCTAGAAAAGCTGAAACCACAATTGTATCTGCTGAATTAACAATTACACCGCCAAGTTTTGCAGTAAAAAGATCTTTAATTCTTTGATTAATTATCTGTTGTTCTGTTTTATCAATTCCACCCGTTGCCTCATATTCTGGATACATCTTGGTCACAACAACTGCTGTAATAACATTATTTAACGCCTGGACCAATAACATAACCATTATATAAACATAGTAATTGTGTAAAGTTATCAATACTAAAAACTGCGCGACATACATAATTGTTGTCGTAAACATAGATATTTTAGTACTTATATCACTTCTTTGATGCGCAGTTAATAAACAATTCTTATATGCAAATAACCAATACGAAAGTACAGTTGCACCCAAATTTAATAAATATAAAATATAAATATTAAGCTCACTTGGTAAATCACCTTTTACAAGTAATGGCACAAATGGTGTCAATACTAAACCTATTCCAGCAATAATCGCTCCAATTATTCGATAATAAATTTTGTAAAGCTTCATCAATGCACATATCTTACTGCCATTGTCTTCCGCAATAGGTTTATACATACTATAAACCATAGCATTTCCAACACCAAGTTCTGCCAAATTTAATACCTGCAAAATAGAACTAAACAAACTGCTTAATCCTAAATACTGTACCCCCATAATATAGATCATGGCAGTTCTCATTAAAAAAGGCACAAATGTAATATATATTCTCTGAATTAGACCAAATACAATATTTCGTGTTGCGTTCTTAGTTCTTTCTATTCTCATCTATATTCCTTCTCACTCTATCGTTTTTGCCGGAATACCAACTACAGTTGCTCCAGCTTCTAAAATATCTTTAACAATCACAGTATTTGCTCTTATACAAACATTATCTGCAATTATAACATTACTAAAAATCAGACAAGCTGAACCAATTGAATCATTACTACTAATAACAACCTTTCCATGTGGAATATGAAATCCTAGTTCAGCTACATTTATGCCTAAATCAATCCCTGTTTTTAATTTAAGTCTATTTACTTTTTATAATCTTTTAATTCCACTTTATTTGTAATCAACTTGCTTGCCTTTAACAACCCAACTTATCCAGAATTTCATCCAACTCATTTAAATCTGACGGAACAAAGAATACCTGAGGGTTTTTCTTATAAATTTCTTCATATAGAAATTTATTATATATATTACCACTTCTCCCAAAATCTCCCTTCGCACACTTCATAAGCACCACAGATTTTGTCTTCATTCCCATTATAATATAAGGATTGGCCATACTTCCAGACGCTATAGAAATCATAATTTTATCCTCTAATTTCTCATTAAGCATAATTAATTCCCATGGTATAAAAGTATTTATATTAGTTTTAAATCCCAAATTTTTAAATCTATTCTTGGAATTTCTTGGATGTATTTTTACCTTTATATTTTCTCTCCCTACCACCGCTGCAATATGCTCAACCAAGGCAATATCATTAACTTGTGTGCTTTCTACAGAATATGACTCCTCGAAGAAAATATATTTTTCTGGATAGTGATCTTCTAATTCTTTATATCCAAACATTTCATTCAAAGTATTCAGTAATTCTTCATTATCTCTATTAATTTTCTCCATTCTTAACATTTGGATTCCATCATCCCAAGTACATAATTCGGGTTCAAATAAATACAACCCCTTAACATACTTACTAGGATATTTTTTCTGAATCAAACAGTTAAATATATGATGAAAACCAGACACCCTTGCATGACGTTGCTGTTTCAAAGTTTCACCTAGCACACAATAAGCTGACAATCCATCTTCATACATAAAATAATTGAGTTGTGGATTTCTTCTCAACAGACATTCACACAATAGATTTGTAAATTTATCTGGATTTGCAGCTAAAAGTACATCATATTGTTTTTTTATCTTAATGTATTGATGCAAAATTTTTTCTTTATTGAACTCATCTTTTATAAATCCAAACTTTCCATTGGATTCTAATGCAGCTGTACGCCTAACTAATTTATTACTTTTCACATAATACACTTTCGAAAAAGCGGCTAAATCTCGAGAGTTTTCTGCTATAACTTTTGCATTATTAGTATGATCTGAAATTATTAAATCAACTTCATCATCTTTAAATTCTGTAAATCGTAAATTCACTGCAAATATAATTTGCAAAACAGTATTACAAACAATCAAAACTCTACTCATTCTAAAACACCGTTCACCTTATATATATATTCGATAAAATCTCTAACAGCTCCATTTCCTCCTCTATTGGGAGAAATAAAATCTGCTATAGAAATAACACCTATTGATGCGTCTTTAGGACAACCTACAAGTCCACATTTCTTCATACATTCGATATCATTATCATCATCACCTATATAAGCTACATTCTCCTTACACACTTTATTATCTTCCATTATTTTAGTCAAAAAATCTGCTTTATTAGATATGCCTTGATAAATCTGATGAATTTGTAATTCTTCAGCACGATTCTGAACTATTTTTGATGTTCTGCCAGTTAGAATTACAGGTATGATTTCATAATCTTTGAGGTGAGAAATCATATATCCATCCTTAATACTAAATGCTTTCATAATCTCCCCATTATTTGACATATAAATTTTCCCATCAGTTAATGTACCATCTACATCCATTATTAATAATTTAATCATATTTTTTCTTTACTCTCCTAAAAATAGTACATAGTTTTCTTTTCAACGATTGATAAACAGGCATACATGCCCTGCCATATAACAAATACAACATTAAGAAGTTTCCTTGTTGTATCATTTTTCTACGTTTCTGTTCATCTTTTTCCAAGTTCCCAAAATATAATTCCTTTTCTGCCTGATTTACAATACTCTGATTATAGAAATCTATAAATTCTTTTTTTCTCTGAAAGTAGTTTCCTTTATATAATGGGTGTAAAAAATAATTCCCTATCAAATTTGAAAAATTCATTTGTATCTTTGCATCCAGCGCTAAGTACATTCTTTTTTCTGCCTTAATCTCATTTAACAAATCTCTTATTCCATAAAAAGCATTAATATATCGTTCCGGCCAATCCGCTTTATACCCTCTTGTTATAGAATTAGAAACAATGCGATAATTATAAAAATGATTGCATACATACACAACTTTTGTAGCTTTTTCGAATGCTTCTAAATTAAAAATAGGATCCTCAAACATCTTTATATTTTCTTTATACAATAATTTATTTTTGCTCAAAAAAGTTCTTTTATATAATTTACACCATGTTCCTCCCACTTGAGCCAATTGCGGTTTATATTCCATTTCAAACCCTGGAAATATCATTTGGGTTTGCAGTACTTTTACTTCTTCTTTTGTCAGGATTTTTTGTTCTATACTCTCTGGCATAAAATAATTTTTTATGACTAAATTATCCATAACTACATTAGTATTCCAAATAAGAATATCTGAATTATCTTGTTTTGCTCTGGAAACTAACACCTCCAATGATTCCGCTTCCAGCCAATCATCAGAATCTATAATTGTCAAATATTGCCCCTTTGCAATTTTAATTCCTGCATTTCTTGCTGCTGAGGCTCCCGCATTTTCCTGATGAATGACTCTAATTCGATCATCATATTCAGCAAACTCATCACACATATTAGCTATTAGTAGCTTTGAACCATCATCAACTATAATAATCTCTATATCCTGAATTTTTTGTTTTTGTATGCTACATATACATTCTTTTAAATATGTAGGTTCTGTATTATAAACCGTTACGATTACAGATATTAGTAATTCATACATTTATGATATCCCTCAGTTTAAACTATTCATATTTATACAATTCCTGCGTTGAGTATACTCTGTAAGCGAATTATTCCTATTAGCACCCTTTTTTCATCAACCACAGGAAGTGCTGCAATATTATTATCTTTCATTAACTGCAATGCATTTATAGCCATTTTATTAGTTTCAATTACTTTCGGAGTTCTTGTCATTACTTCATCAACTGAAAGATTATAAACATCAACCTTTTTATTTAACTGCCTGCGAAGATCTCCATCTGTAATAACCCCAAGCAATGTATTATGTTCATCAACAACAGATACTATTCCTAACGCTTTTTCGCTCAGTTCCATAATCGCTTCTGTCAATAAACTGTTTTGATAAACCATTGCATTATTCTCATCTTTGTCCATCAAATCATTTACCTTGAGCAAAAGTTTTTTCCCAAGAGCTCCAGCTGGATGAAATTTACCAAAATCAACATCCTTAAATCCATACACTCCGCTTGCAACAACAGCTAATGCATCACCATAGCACAATACCGCTGTAGTGCTAGATGTTGGTGCTAACCCTAAATAACACGCTTCATCAAATTGTGGTAACACTTGTACAACATCTGCTGCCTTAGCTAAAGATGATTCGCCGTTTCCTGTAATTGCAATCAATGTTGCACCTATCATTTTAATATTAGGTAATATTTTTACAATCTCATCACTTTCTCCACTATAACTAATTGCTATAACAACATCATTGGCAGAAATCATTCCTAAATCTCCATGCATAGCTTCGCCAGGATGTAAATAAAATGATGGTGTACCGAGACTAGAAAATGTTGCTGCCAATTTTGTTGCAATATGTCCCGGTTTTCCCATACCTGTTACAATAACTTTCCCATTACAATCTGTAATTAGGTCTAATATAGTAACAAATGTTTCATTCAAAATATCTCTTGTTTTTTCTAAAGCCTCTAGCTCAATATCAAATACTCTTTTTCCTTCTTCTAATTTATCCATATTTCTCCCTTAAGCATGAATCACTTCATATACTCTAATTATTCTTTTTAGCATCTCTTCAAATTCATCCAATTTAACCATATTCGGTCCATCAGATAAAGCATTATCTGGATCCGGATGTACCTCGAAAAATAATGCATCTACTCCTGCTGCAATTGCAGCTTTTGCCAGTGGTTCTACATATTCCCGATTACCGCCAGTAGCATTACCTTTTCCACCAGGTTTCTGTACACTATGTGTTGCATCCATAACAACTGGATACCCAAATTTTTTCATTTCAACAATTCCTGTCATGTCAACAACTAATGTATTATATCCGAAAGATGTTCCTCTTTCGCAAAGCATAATATTAGTATTCCCTGAATCTTCAATTTTTTTTATAGCATTAGCCATATCCCAAGGCGCAAGAAACTGAGCTTTTTTTAGATTAATAAGTTTGCCTGTTTTAGACGCAGCCACCAATAAATCTGTCTGTCTACACAAAAATGCTGGAATCTGAATAATATCTGCTACCTCTGCCACCTTCTCTGCTTGCCATGGCTCATGAATATCTGTTGCAATTTTTAATCCTAATGTATCTTTAACTTTTTTTAAAATACGTAATCCCTCTTCAATTCCTGGTCCACGGTATGAATTAATACTTGTTCTATTCGCTTTATCAAACGAAGCTTTAAAATAATAATCAAGATTTAAACTCTCCGCAATTTTCTTCATAGCTTTTGCAATAAGCATAACATTCTCTTCCGACTCAATAACACATGGACCTGCTATCAACATTATTTTTTTCATTCTTATATTTCCTCCGTTTCTACCAATTTACATGCAAAATCATAATCTTTCTTTTCATCAATGTCTACTGCCTCCATGCCAGACACTTCTTGAATAAATGGATTAAATCCAATTCGCCTATTATGAACAGTAAATATTTCTTTTTTGAACATAAAAAATGCACTCGTTTCAATCCAAATTGGCTCCATATCTTGGGTTCGTGGAACATCATTTAAATCATAATTAATTGGCTTTCCTTGATACCAAGCAAATGTTTGAATACGTTCTGCTGAAAACGCAGAATCATTTTCACCGGAGAGAATATGCTCCAATGCGTTTTCAATTGATTCACGCTTAATAAATGGGGAAGTTGTATGTGCAAGAACATACACATCTGCGTCCACTTCTTTGATGAAATTTCGATAAATATCAAAACCTTTAACTAAGTCCTCATCTAACGCTTTATCTCGTCGTTTAAATATAACTCCTTCTGGCAAATACTGCTTTATCGCTTCATCACTACAATAAACATACACTTCATCAATGCCTTTAGCCTGCACAAGAGTATTACATAAATGCCAACATAATGGATGTCCAGCAATAGGTAAAATATTTTTATGTGGTAATCTTTGTGAATTCAATTTAATTGGTACAAACGCTACTATTTTCATATTTTTTCTCCCTCTCCATAAATCATATGGAAAACTATCAATCAATTTTTTTGTAACATTGTCATATCCGGAAGAACACATGGTGTTATTTTTATAGCATCTTCCAGTGTTCTCGCTATAGGAAACTCCATTCTTCCTGTACTGTAATAATAATCTCTATACTTAAATTCTTTTTCCTTAACACATTTTGGCAGATACAAAACAGATGGAATACCATAACTCTCAGCAATAATGATTTCATGTAATGAACTACTAATAATTTTTTTGAAGTCACTATTTGATTGACAAAGTTCTTATAGTCCTTTGTCAAAATTGGAATAGTATCTTTGCATTCTGTATTATCTGTAAAATGTTTGACCAATTTGTAATCTGTTTTCAGCATATCGGAAGAAACATTGGGAGTATAAATCAGCGGTAATAAAACTGTCGGATCTCCATAAACTTCTGGAAAATCATAATCTGTTGAAAGAAGCACATCTCTTGTAAGAGGACCTCTTACAGCTCTTATATCTAATTTTCTTAATTTAGGTAATATCTTTTTATATGTATTTCCAACTGTATATTTGTCAATGTAGCCACTTCCCCAAACTGTTGCATTACACATACCAGTCCCTAATATTGAACCTACAGTATATAGATTTTTACAATGTGCCATATACTTACTGCGACTAACACACTTTAAATGCAACATATAATCAACAATTATTTCTGCCAAATAATCCCCTAAGTTTTCTTTTTCACTATTTTCACTGTAGTACCATCTATATAAATTAACACGATTAGGTTTTGGACTATTTGACTTATTGTTTAAAATGTATTTGTTACGTTCTCCATATTTTTCCAATAAATCTTCCAATGTTTTCCATTTTTCCTTTAGCATATTTTCGCCCTAATTATAACTTATTCATCTAATTATGTTTTCTTTGCAGCCAATTCATGCTCCAACAGCAAACTTTTATATTACTTTTAAACAGAGCAGCTTTTAATAAATCAATCCCTTTAAACTCAGAATGACCACATCTTTTGTAAACTTCTCTAAAATATAATTTGCAACATGTATATAAGTCATCCTTATTTTCTATGTTTCTATCATTATAAAGTTGCCTACAAACCTCTATAACACGTATACAATAATTTCGATCTACTAAATCTGCAATATCTCCCAATCCATATTTTCTAATTAATGCATTCCTTTCAGCCATCAACGGTAATTCATCTGTAATAATCCTAGCATTAAAGCCTTCATTCATAATACTACCTTTTCTATTACACCGATAATTATATAAAACTGAATTTGTATAAGCAACTTTATCACTCTTTAACATTGCTTCCATAGCATACACAATATCCTCATAATATTTTCCTTCTGGAAATCTCATTTCCTCAATCAATTTTGCGCTATAAAGTTTATTCCATGCGCTTGTAGATATACCATATGTAGACTCGTCTTCAATTCTATGTCGTACAGCAGATTTTCCTGTCCAGATTATGGTATTTGATTTTTCTACAAATTTCGATTCAGATTCATCAAAACATTCTCTATATCTGCAAATAGACATTTTTGCATTATTATCTTGACAACCTTTGAGCAACACTTCTATAAATTCTGTTTCAACCCAATCGTCGCTATCAACATACGAAATATACTCTCCTGTTGCAATCTGAATACCAGCATTTCTTGCGCTTGCCAATCCACCATTTTCCTTATGAAGGACTTTTATACGATGATCCATTTGTGCATATTCATCACAAATTTTACCAGATCTATCTGATGCCCCATCATCTACAAGGATTATTTCCAAATTTGTATATGTTTGGTTTATTATGGAATCAATACACCTTCTCATATATTTTTCCACATTATAAACAGGTATAATAACCGATACTAATGTCATTACTAACTCCCATCAAATAATACTAAGCATAATTGCTACTATTTTAAACTTAACACTCATATTTTTCAGTTTTAATACTTCCTTTAAATTTTTTCTCACCTCAGCTGAAAGTGCCTCTTTATGTATTTTTGATTTTCTTACTTTGTGCTGAAGTAAAAAACCAATACAAACAGAATAATATTTTGACTTAAATAAATCACTTAATTCCGGAATATGCTCGTCACATACTTTACACATATGTTTAAAACCGATTATTACAGAAATTTTATTTAGATTAAATTCTGTCCCTGTAATACTACTCGGATTTATAAAATAATGGTATTTTCCCTCTGCAATATCTGCCATTCCTCCACATCTAATGAGACAATCCAACAAAACAGGTTGATCTTCTACATATTTTATATCTACATTAAATCTTACTTTTGGTTCTGTTTGAAATAATTCTGCTGCAAACAACTTATTGCACATATATCCATTTTTCCAAACTGAACTCGCTGATTCTACTAATCCAAATATATTATAACTTACTTTATCCTGGTATTTTAAAGCAGAATCATTTAGTTTATATTCCTTATTTCTAACCACCCCACAACGTACGATTTTTACTCCTGTTTGCTTCATGCACCTTACCATGGATTGATACATATCAGGTTCAATCCAATCGTCACTGTCTACAAATCCAATATATTTTCCAGATGCAACGTTTAATCCAGCATTTCTAGCACTTGAAATACCACCATTTTTTTTATGAATTACAGTAATCCTAGCATCCTTCTTAGCATACTTATCACACAGAACACCTGAAGAATCCGTAGATCCATCATCAACCAATATAACTTGCATATTTTTATATGTTTGCATAAGTATACTCTTTAAGCATCTCTCAATATAAGTCTCTACATTATATACTGGCACTATTACCGATATCACATCATCCTTTCCCATAACTCTATCCCTCATTTTTAAATATTCTTTTTCTAAAAGTATTATAAAAGCACTTAAAATAATTTCTAAAAAAGAATAATACTTTATATACCAACTCCATAGCAATTGCATTTTCAAATCTATAAAACTTAATAAATATTCTTTCATACAACGAGAACCGATTTTCTACCTTTTGTAATTCTTCTATTGCTTTGGATAGTCTGTCATTCGAAAAAATTTTTTTATAAAACATAATCCTATTTCTGAAAGACAGTCCATTATTCAACCCGTAATTATTATATACACAACTTGTTATATACGAGAAATAGTACTTGTATAACAATATCTTATATTGCTCTGAATGCATATTCAATACATTATATAACTCAACTCTGGCCTTATCAAAAAGCTGGATTTTTTCATAAAGATTGGGATCATATTTTTTTGTTAACGTATTTTCACCCTGTCTCATATAATGATATAATTCTCTATTGCTTACGCTACATGTTGAAATATATTGAAAATAATTACAGTTAAATAATAAATCTTCTCCTGGCTCCATTCCTTTTTCAAATATTATCTTATACTTCTGTAATAATTTATTAGAATACACTTTATTCCAAACACAATTAAACATTCCCTTTTGTTCCATCTGTTCAATAGCCTGTGAAAGTTTCATATCACTGTCTATTTCAAACTTTCTATGTAATGTATAATCGTTTTCTACATACTCAATGTAATACCCAAATACTATTGACTCACATTGATAATTAACATTACTAATCTTTAAAACTTGTTCAACATAATCCTCCTCAATCCAATCATCACTGTCTACAAAAGCTATCCATTCCCCTTTTGCATATTTTAACGCATAATTTCTGGCACTAGCCAATCCACCGTTTTTTTTATGATATACAGAAATGCAATTATGTATTTCTGCGTACCTATCACAAATTTTTCCAGATGAATCAATAGAACCATCATCAACTAAAACTATTTCAAAATCTTGGCACGTTTGCCTTAATATACTATCCAAACATCGTTCCAAATATTTTTCCACATTATAAACCGGTACTATAAAACTAATCATTATCTCTCACCTTTACTCTTCCACCTACGTCATCCTCTAAATCAACCATATATAATGCAAACATTAAATAATATAGCGGTGCAATACTATTAACACTAAAAAATGCCATTTCCCCCATGCTCACAAGAAGCGGTACAACATATAAAATTATTTTTCCCCATTTCAATTCATATGTACCCCAAAATACACATAGCAAATACAAGCAAAACAAAACTGTTCCTATAATTCCACAGTCTCCAATTACTGCCCATGCAAGATTTCCTGGTTCCACCTGTAAAGCAGTATTCAAAGAATAATCTTTTATCATTGAATCATATGGCACAGCAAACCCACTTCCAAACAATGGATTTGCTGAAAATTTTGCCTGATAATTTTCAATCTGACCTTCTCGCGAAGAAAAAAGTTCTGTACTATCGTGCTTAAATATAAATTCATTTGTTAATGTAGTAACTGAATTCCATGAACACATAATTCCAATCACAGCAACTATCACAATTAATAAACTATATTTTCTATATTTTTCAGAGATAATAGATTTATAGCCTAATACCAATGTTAATACAGCTGATACCATACCCGTTCTAGATTCTGCAAAATAAATCATAACTAACGTCATAATAATAAATACTATATTGCCACGTTTATAAAATTTTCTGTACAAAATATAAAAACAAATATATATTGCCCCCATAATTCCCATCATATTGGGATGGTTAAACACTCCTTGAAATGACATGTTAACTACTCGTAATCTAGAAATTCCAATCGTAAAAAAACTAATCACCATTAATGGTGTCATTATTTTCACAAAAAAGTAAATATATTTTTGAGGTCGATATGAAGACATAACACCTACCATTATAGCCTCCGTTGCAATAAAATATGATACTAGTTTAAAAACAGCAGTTATCGGATAACTTGCATTAAAAAGTGATCCTATAATTGCTATGCAGAGAAAAGCTATCAAAGCTATCGTAACATTTCCTAAAATTCTTCGGTATTTCTGGAACACATATCTATAACCTAAGAACAAATAACCACAAAAGGCAAAAATCTCTACCCATTTTAAAAACTGTATCCCCCCTATCGGCACAGCCAATACTGTATTAAATGGTGTTCTTATAGCAATTAGTATCAATGCTTTTATGCACCCATCCACTCCTTGTGAAAAATAGTAGAGTAAACAAATCATCGCGAACAGTAACCCTATCCGATTAACACAACTAATAGCCAATATCACCAATACAATTCCTATTTCATTATCTATTTTCGAAAAACTTCTCATGCCATTCCACCATTTTTTCTATCGTATATTGTCTTGCGATTTTTAAACTTTCTATACTCATTGATTTTAAAAGCGACTCATCTTCAATAATCATTCGAATTGCTTCTAAAAGTTTTTCTTCATCATCTACAGGAACAATAAAACCATTTTTTTTCTGAACAATAAGTTCTGTTCCCGCAATACATCTGTCAGTTGTTATAACTGGTAATCCTGCTGCGATTGCCTCATTTATAACAAGTCCCCATATATCTTCTCTTGTTGGTAACACAAATATATCTGCTGCTCTATAATATTTCTGAATATCCTTTTTCTTTATAAATCCAGGAAAATAAATATTTTTAAGTTTTTGCTCCGCTATGATTTTCAAATACTCTTCGGTTGCTTCCCCACCCAGTAGAACCACAGCGATATTATCATCCAAATTTCCGGTAACTTTCAACAAAAGATCCAAACCTTTACGAGGTATGAATTGTCCAACTGCAAGAATCATTTTTTCTTGTCTAATCTCTAATTCAGTTCGTAAATACGCCTTTTCTGAATTACTCACCGGTTTTTCTAACACATCTTCTTCTTTCACAGATGTAAATGGATACTTAAATATTTTTTCCTTGTCCGCACCATACTGCAAATAATATTGTTCATGTATTTTTGCCGTGCTTAACCAACCTTGCGCCGCTCCTATAAAATATTTCTTTATTCTTTCTTTGAAACCATTTCCCTCTTTCGGGAATCCCCCATCTGTTTCAATATAAAATGATAATTTATGTTTCTTTAGGTATTGTATACAATACATTCCTGTAATAGTTAACGGATTCGAAACAACTATATAATCATATTTTTTATCCTGTTTTAAATATTTTCTTATTTTAAAGTTGAAAGAACTATCTGTTTTTACGTTTATTCCATTGAGAATAATTGCTTTAAAATTGTTAAAGTTCTCTTGAACCCAACTATTATCTCGTTCATCTGATTTACTTTTTTCAAAAAGGACTGTAAGATCAACTTTTTCCCCCAGTCCCTCAAAAAAGTCCACTCTGTACGGCGAAGGAATATTAGTAATCCATAAAACTTCTATTTTCTTGCAACCTGATTTATTACTATCTGCCATGTTCCCTTTCGCTCCTCAATATCAGCACTTTCTGATTTTTTTAAACTAATCTTATTCTCTATTGCCTTTCTCATAAGCTCTGCCAAGTCACTACCACTCATAGGATCAAAAAAATATGCATTTTCATAATCCCCTAAAATTTCATGTGCATATGGACAATCTGCTGCAAAGATAATACCACCTACACTTTTAGCCTCTAGTAATGGAAGCCCTACAGTTTCAATATAAGACGGAAAAACAAGAATCTTTTCTTTATAATATTGAAATAATTTTTCTTTATCTAAAAAACCGCAGTAATTTATATTACTATTTTCTTTTTTCCCATCAGGTACTATTGTAAATGTCATTTCAAAATTTTTTATTCCCTGATCTAATAAAATCTTACATGCCTCATATATACATTGCTGATTTTTATATACATTCTCATCTACTGTTGGATAAAAAAATTGCATTCCATTAACTAAATTAGTCTTTTCACGATATTCCAGTGATACTTCGAAAGGTACTACCTGTATTTTTCTTTCATTAATCCCCGTTTTATTTTTCACCGACTTTTTCATCCATTCAGTTTGTACAAAAACATCATCACTTTTCTTTATTGACTTTTTAATAATTCCACCTATTAGATATTGATAAACTGCGTATACCCTCTCATTTTTTTTAAAAAACGAAAATTTTTTGGTATCCTGAAAAGGTATCGCCTGATGAACATAGACTCCCTGTCTACATTTTAATCCAAAAGTAATAATATTTTGAAGAGACAAAACATAATCTGGCTGAAGTTTTTCTATAAAACTTTTGCCCGTAATAAAATCAAATCGGATTTTTTCAAAACCATTTTTTTTGACAGTTTTACATATACATACTTTAATTCGTTCTGTTTCTTCAATATATCTATCACTAAGCAAAAAAACATACTCATTTTCTTTGTCATGTTCTTTAACAAACTCATAAAATGATTTCAAAACAGTTAATGCACCTGATTGACTCGCTGCTATATCATTTACAATAATTCTCATTATTTTTTCCTACACGATTCATAATAATATCATACGCTTGCTCAACAGAATATCTTTCTTTTAAACACTGATATCCATTTAACCCAAATTGTTTAATTTGATCTTCCGATATATTTTTAACTATATCACTAAAATCTTGAACATTTTTGCTTTCAGACCACCAGCCAAATTTAGATTCTACAATTACCTTTCCAATATCTGTATTCTTATCAGTACACGCCAATACTGGTATTTTTGCCTGCATGTAACTCAAGATACGGCTTGGAAAATTAGGAATTGTAAATCTATGATCCAAAAAAATCATTCCTACATCACAAGCTCCAACCATTGTATCATATTCATCTCTTGGTAATCGTCTCATTAGTTTTACATTATCCTGTGAACGTTCATTAACAAATGCTTCTAATTTTGAATATTCTGTTCCATCACCCACAATTAAAAAATAAATTTCTTTATTATCTTTTTGACTCCTAATACAGCGAATCAAAAAATCAATTCCCTGCGGTTTTCCTAAATTCCCACCATAAATAAAAACTTTTTTCTCCAGTGGAATTTCATATTTTTTCCTTATAGCAACACGAATTTCTTCTTTTACGCTTTTATCCGTTACTTCTACACTATTTGGACAAATTTCTACATTTTGGGGGGTGATTTCTCTATTATGTTTAATTATATAATCTACATTTGCTTGAGACATACAACCAATGTAATCTGAAATGGCATACAACTTTTTTTCTTTTTCACGGAAAAATTTATACAAAATCCCTTTTACGCCATTTTTGCTCATCATTCCAATGTCAACCGCATTTTGAGGAAAAATATCTTTCAGCAGTAAATACGCCTGGGCTTTATCTCTTTTTTTCACATAATCTACTGCTTTGCAAAAGGTGATAGGCGGTGTAGAGTATATAATCAAATCAAATCTTATGTCTGCTAAGTATTTTTTTATTCCTCTAATAAAAATTGATTCAACCGAAAGAGTTGATACTCCTTTTTCCAGAATATTTGTTTTCTGAATATTTCCAATTCGCAATTTTAAAATTTTCAAGTGTTCTTCTTCAATTAAATATGTATTTTGTCCCTTTCTTCTTTCTATCGGAGAAACAACACAAATGTTATGCCCACACTTGTAAAACTTTCCAAGTAAATCCGTATATATATTTCCATCTTGTAGAGAATTAAAGTCCAATAATGTAAAGAATAAAATATTCATTTTAATATATCCCTTTCAAATCTCTTAAATCATTTTTTTTATTTCTAAAATATTCTCTATTATATTGTAACCTTCGCTCATATCATGCAAATACAATCCGTCCCTATTTTTAAAATATACGCTCTGCATTCCTAATTGTTTAGGTGCTTGAAAATCCTTTAACGTATTATCACCTACATATACTATTTGCTCGAATGGAATTCCCCATTTATGCTGCATGATACGAAATGCAATATCACAGGGTTTTCTAAACTGTATTCCTCCAATTTCATCAGTAATAATAATATCCTTCACCATCTGATCAAGACCTAACGCTTGAATCTTTTTCTTTTGTCCAGATACTCTTCCATCAGTAATAATGCCAACTTTTATTCCGTTTACTAACAATTCAGAAATCAAATCCACTACACCCTTATAAAGTGTGATTTCTGGTCTCTGTTCACGATATGCTTTCAAACATTCTTCTTTTTTCTCTGCACAATTATACTTATCAAGTAAAGCGTCAATTGCTGGCATTCCATTTTCAAAATTCTCCCACAATTCTCCAGCAAAAGAATCATTTCCGAGAACTTTAGCAACAGCTTTATATCCACTTCTCACATATTCCTTTTCGGAATACAATGTATCATCCAAATCAAAAATCACACCTAAAACAGGTAGTTCTCTCTTTCCTTTTGTGGTACATACGCTTTGATCAAAACGACTATATACTGCTCCATCGCTAATTTCATCTATATATTTTGTTTTTTCTCCTAATAACATTTTAAGAATCATTTCTGCCGATCTTGAACCAGCTTTCATACTGAGCGGAGCTCCTCCACCAAAACGTGGATTAATTTCAATATAATAATCATCGCCCGTCACACTTTCTCTGATTAATTGTACTGTCATCGGTCCACATGGTTGAAACCCTGCTACTAGCTTTCGACATTCTTCAATAATCTTATCATCCATTACAATTTTTGTTTTAAGTACCTCTCCCGCTCTAACCGCTACTCGAATGCGAGGAACAATAGAAATTGGATTTCCATCATAATCACAGAAAATATCAACTGTATATTCCGTTCCCTCAATGAAAGGCTGAATAATATAATCCCCGACTTGCTCAGCATAAACTTTTAATTCTGATTTCTTTTCTACTTTAAAAGCATTTATACTACTACTACCATCTTTGGGTTTTATAAAACATGGGTATAAATCATTATATTCTTGATAATCATTAACCGTTTTTGGAGCTTTTAGTCCACATTTTTCAAAGAATCCCGCAGTATAATTTTTATCTCTGCATATTGCAATTTTCTCCGGCTTACTGATAAGCACTTTAGTCCCAATATTTTCAAATTTTTCTTTGCTTTCACTAAGCACGAGGAGATCTGTGTCAATAGTCGGAATAAGTAAATCTATATTGTCCGATGCGCAAATTCTAAGTAACTGCGGAATATACTCTTCATCACGCATTCCACACACTTTTCGTGTTACATCACAAAAAGCCAAGGCAGGAGCTGTTCCTGCCATATCCACACCATAAAGTTTCAAATTAATATTTAAATAATTCGCAGCCTGTCTAAAAGCCTGCATTAACTCGACACGTCTCCCTACTCCAGTAAATAAAATTCTAAATGTTTTCATCGCTCTCCTCGCTTTTAATAAAGAACCTTCCAGTTTGCTATCTTCTACTTTTTATCTTTTTGACTATCAATAGCCTTCGTTCCCATAAACACTTCCATGGTTGCCGCCGTCTCAGAATTAATGCCATCTCGCTTTATTACATTTAATATCGTCTGAAATATGATTTTCCAGTCTCCTAAAAATGTCACATGATCCACATACTGTATGTCGTATTTAAACTTATCTTCCCAACTGATTGCATTCCTTCCGTTTACCTGTGCCAACCCACTCAATCCGGGACGCACCTCATGACGCCTTCTCTGTTCTTCATTGTATCTGGACAGATATTCTACTAACAATGGTCTGGGACCAACTACTGCAATATCCCCACAAAAAATATTCCACAGTTCCGGTAACTCATCTAAACTGGTACTTCTCAATAATTTTCCAAACTTTGTAAGCCTTACTTCATCTGAAAGAAGATTTCCATCCGAATCCTTCGTATCTGTCATTGTCCGAAATTTATAAAGGGTAAATACTTTCTCATCTAACCCAGGTCTTTTTTGTTTAAATATCACCGGACTTCCTAACTTTGTCCTAACTAAAACTGCAGTAATCAAAAGGACAGGGGACAGCACAATCATTGCCATCAATGACAACAAAATGTCCTGTGGACGCTTTATAAACTTTTCATAAAATCCTTTTTGATGTGGAATTATTTTGTTCTGCTTCTGTTTTTCCTTACTCAACTTTTATTCCTCTCATGATTTTATTCAAAACATCTCTTCACAATCTCTATCACAGCATCCTGCTCTTCTACCGTCATCTTGTTATCACTCGGCAGACACAATCCTCTGTGGAACAGATCCATTCCGACATCCAGTGGTTTTCCATCTTTTCCAACTGCACCCCCGGAAATGTATGCATTTGTCTTTGCTCTTCCATCACCTTCACGAGTCACAAATCCATTCATGCGGTAAATTGGCTGCATATGCATTGGTTTCCAGATTGGACGCCCTTCTGCATTGTATTCTGCCAATGTCTCTAATATTTCTGTCGGACAGGTCTTACCCGCTTCGCTGATATATAGCGCTTCCTGCTCTCCACGAACCTGTTTACACATTGCCTCCGGATTGATCAACATGCAAGACAGCCAGAAATTCGGTTTTGATACGTTCTCGTCATATGGATTCATTTCAATCGGTAAATCTTTAAATCCTTCTTTATATCTCTCATAAATTGCTTTTTTTGCTGCGATATGCTCCTCCAGATATGGGTACTGTCCTCTGACCACACCCGCAATCACATTACTCATGCGATAATTATATCCCAGCTCTTCATGCTGATACCATGGAGCATTCTCCCTTGCCTGAGTAGACCATTTACGAACTTTATTCGCTGCTTCCAGATCATCTGTAAGCAGCATTCCTCCTGATGATCCTGTAATGATCTTATTTCCATTGAAAGAAATCACACCGTAATCGCCAAAATTTCCAGTCTGCACATCTTTATAAGTTGCTCCGAGTGACTCTGCAGCATCTTCTATTATGACTGCTCCATGTCTGTCGCAAATTTCTTTGATCTCATCGATTTTTCCGGGTGTGCCGTAAAGGTGTGCCACTACAACCACTTTTACCTCAGGATACAATTCAAATGCTTTCTCTAGAGCAACCGGATCCATATTCCAGGTATCATACTCCGTATCGATAAATACTGGAACTCCACCTTCATATACCACTGGATTTACTGTCGCATCAAATGTCACATCAGAACAAAACACGCGATCTCCCGGTTTTATGCCAGCCAGCTTCATTGCCATATGAAGTGCTGCTGTGCCGGCAGACAATGCAACCGAATATTTACAACCGATTTTCTCACAGGTAAGACGCTCTGCCTCATCAATATTTTTACCAACTGTAGACATCCAGTTTGTTTCATATGCTTCTGTCATATATTTCAATTCTTCTCCATGCATTGTAGGAGATGATAACCATACTTTATTTTCAAAAGGTTTTAATTCCATTGTTTTTCCTCTTTTATCATTCAGCAATTTATTTTTATCTTATCTATGCCAACTTCTGCTGCGCTTCACTTTCTTCCCCCAGCAGTCTCTCATACACTTCACCTTTTTTCTCACTTCCATGTTCTCCCGCCGGGTGATAAGTCGTCACAACTTCCGCCACTTTTTCACGGATATCCTCTGCATTTGTATATGCCATATCCATCAGAGTTTGAAGCTCCTTCAAAAACGTTTCAACTTCAAAAGGAATCGGACATCCGATATGGATCAGTTCGTTCCTCGTCTTCTTCAGTCCTTCTTCTGCCATCAGTTTCTCTTCATAGAGCTTTTCTCCCGGTCTTAATCCCGTATATTCCACCTTGATATCCACATCCGGTTTCAGTCCGGACAGCTTGATCAGGTTTCTTGCTAAAGTATCGATCTTCACCGGACTTCCCATATCCAATACGAAGATTTCCCCACCATGCGCATACGTTCCTGCCTGCAGCACCAGACTGACAGCCTCCGGAATCGTCATGAAATAACGGATAATATCCGGATGAGTCACCGTGACCGGTCCGCCTTCTTCGATCTGTTTTTTAAACAGTGGGATTACCGAACCATTGCTTCCCAGTACATTTCCAAAACGGACTGCTACAAACTCTGTCTTGATATCTTTCGGGAATTCCTGCTGCACCATTGCTCCGTCTTCATCATCTGCATGGGCATACAGGATTGGCAGCTTTTCCGGTGTGCCCTCTTTGATCATACGGTCAAAGGACTGGATGATCATCTCGCACAGACGCTTGCTCGCTCCCATAATATTCGTCGGATTGACCGCCTTATCCGTGCTGATCAGAACAAATCTCTGACAGCCGTTCATCATCGCCGCATAGGCCGTCTTATACGTTCCGATCGCATTGTTTTTGATGGATTCGCATGGGCTGTCTTCCATCAGCGGTACATGTTTATGAGCAGCTGCATGGTACACCACCTCTGGCCGATACGTCTCAAATACCGCATTGATCCTTCTGGAATCCCGAATGGAACCAACCAGGACCACCAGATCCAGATCCGGATATTTCTTTTTCAATTCCTGTTGAATATCATATGCATTGTTTTCATAAATATCAAACACGATCAACTGTTTCGGCTGATACGATGCAATCTGACGACAGAGTCCGGATCCAATGCTTCCGCCTCCTCCGGTCACCATTACCTTTTTGCCATGGATAAATGCATGGATTTCTTCCATATTTACCTTGATCGGATCCCGCCCCAGCAGCTCCTCCACGTCGACATCCCGCAGAGCGCTCACCTTGACCTCTCCGGTCAGGAACTGATACACGCCCGGCAGGTTTTTCAGCTCACATCCCGTCTCTTTACAGATGTTCAGAATATCTCTTTTTTCCTCTGCCGTAGCACTCGGTACTGCTACAATGATCTTGTCGATCTTATAGCGTTCCACACACGATAAGATATCGTCCCGACCGCCGACGATCGGCACACCTTCGATGTACCTTCCCCATTTATTCGGATTATCGTCAATAATACAGCAGACAATATCCTTCAGCTCTTTTGCGGTCTTGATATCTCGCAGGATGATCTGACCGGCCTTTCCGCCCCCGATCAGAAGTACCCGCTTCGCTTTTGCGATCTCTTCCGTTTTACGCCGCTTACTTCTCTCCAGTAAAACGAAACGATAGGCAAAACGTACCATCAGCGTCATACCAAACTGGATCACCGTTCCGAAAAAATAATACGAAAGCGGCATTCTGCCAAAAAAAAGCGTCATACCTGTACAATGAAACAAACTTGAAATACCTGTTGCAACTATCATACGTACTAACTCACTATAGCTTGCAAATCTCCAGATACTGTTGTACAGACGTAGACGCCAAAATACGAATAACGAAAATATGACATAAATACCAATAAATTTAAGGTATGCTCCCAAAAATTCCTTTGGGATCATAGAATATCTGCAGTCAAACCGAAACCACAGTGCCAGAAAAAATGCAATCACAATAGAAACTGCGTCGTATCCGGCCAGCGCAAGGGAAACAACCTGCCAGTGCTCAACCTTCTTCTTCGTGTATCGAACCGCATTTGCTTTTGCTTGATTCAAACTCTTTCCCACAAAACTCTCCTCCTAAGTGTTACTTATTTTCAAACATTGGATAATATCCTTATCCTCTTCCATCCCCAATCCCTGATGTTTATAAAAATTTCATAAGCATCGTCTATCTATTTAAATCTACTACATTTCTCTACGTTTTTCAACATATAACGCCTTTTTATACAATAATTTCCTAATTTTGATAACAGTACACAATATGTAACAAATTCTCACCTGTTTGACATAAAAAGCGCAATAATATCTCCTCACATTCTTTCGTTTTTTATATAATTTTCTAATTCTTCCAAGGACTTCTTTTTTATTTTTTTGTATATATTTTCAAAAAAAGTGGAAGAAATCTCTTTCCTCCACTTTCCATTTAAATATTAAAGTCTTTTTCTGTCAAAATAATGCGGTCTGCATCGTCTGTATTCTTTCCAAGTACCCGTTTTACAAGTTTCTTTGCAGATACCTTCTGGGAATGCGCCATAGCCTCATCCATGATATCTTTTACTTCTGCAACTGTCACTGCATGATCTTCTCTCTGCAGTGCATCGATACGGCTGTACAATGCCAGGATTCCCATCTCGTCGATCCGGTATCCATTCTCCTGTGCATACGTCTGACCGAATGTAACCAGCTCGTCATTTACAAAGATCGGCACTTCCAATCTGCTTGTAAATTTCTTTCTGAATTCTCTATTGGAAGAAAGAACCCGATCCAGCGGCTTTCTCTGCTCTTCCAATACGATCAGCATCTCACCTGTATCCTTTTCCATCGCCTTGTTCAGCTTCGCAACCGTTCTTTCACTTAATTTTCCTGCTTTTTCAATGATCAGCGCTCCGCCGTACAGCTTGGCAATGATATCACTGATCTTCTTCTTATTCAGCGCTTCTCCGGTGATGATCGCAACTCTTCCCTGACGGATCTTTCTCTGCTTCTGGATCGCTTTGACCACATCAACCGCAAGAACCGTCTTTCCGTTGCCTTTGTTTCCGACGATCAGCAGGTTGCCTGTATTGGATGTACCTCTTCTGTTCGTACAGTTGCGGTCCTGCTCCAAAACATCCACAAGCTGTTCACTCATGCCGCGCACCGGAACAAAGTAGGAGAACAGCTTCTTCTGCTCTTCTGTCAGCCCTGTTCTTTTTGCGCCCTGTCCGGACAGGTCATAGCGGCTGTGTACCAAAAATCCTGTATCGGAAATCGATAATGCATCTGCAATCTCATCCATCGGAAGCGGTGCAGTCTTTCCTGTCGCGATCAGCTTCGCAGTCTCTTTTCTGCTCAGCGGTGTCGTAGAACTCAGAATATCCGACTCCACAGGCTCTTCATCCGGGATCTCACGATCGTCCGGTTCATCACTCAGCGTCGGCTTGAACTCTTCCTGCAGTCCTGCTGCAATCGATTCGTAATCGTCCTCATAATCCAGTTCTTCTTCAAATTCCTCTTCCAACTCCTCTGCTGCATCTTCTGTCAGAAGGTCTTCATAATCTTCTGCACTGTCAACATCCAGAGTCAGCTCTTCTGATTCCATTCTAAGCTCTTCTGTTGCTTCCTCCTTATTCTCAGGAGGTGCAACAGGAGTGCTCGTGTGTACCGGAATCTCCTCACTCTCTTCTTCCGGAATCACACCTTCGATTTCATCGATCATCCTCTGGATATCCGGGGATAAGATCGGGCTCTTTGGCTTGCGCTCGATCTGCTCTACATCCTCTTCATTCACTTCCGGAACTTCCTCCGGTTCAACACCGCCCTCTGCGGCTTCCCACTCAGCAAGAATATCATCAATATCAAGTATATCGTCAACCAGCTCGTCTATTCTCTCATCCTCTTTGATTTCTGTTTCTTCTAATTTAATAGATTCTTTTTCCATATCTTCCTTCTCAGCCTCTTCTGCTACTTCAGGTTCCTCGATTACTTCCACATCCGCTGCATCTGCCGTTTCCGGTTCTGCCAGCTCTTCTAATTCTTTCAGGTCAACTTCCTTAACTTTCGTCTCGATCGTCTCCTCAATGATCTCTTCTACAGGTTCTTCGATCACTTCTTCCTCTGCCACTTGATCCAGCAATTCCAGATCTGATAATGACTCAATCTCTTCCAGTGCTTCTGCCAGATCTGAGCAATCATCTTCCCCTGTACTCTCCTCGTCATCACCTTCCACCGGTCCTGCGTCCTCTTCTGCCAATTCTTCGATGTCTTCTTCGTACTCTTCCGCATCCTCTTCTGAAAGTTCAATCTCTTCCTGCTCCTGCGCTTCTTCTGTTTCTGTATGGAAAAGATTCTGAAGTGCCTCGCCAAGCTTCATCGTATCACCCAGCTTCTTCTTCGACGGCTCCGCTTTTTTCAGCTGCTCTGCCACTTCCTCCTCACTGAGTTCGGCATTCTCCGACTCTGCGATCTGCTCTGAACGCTCCAGCATATCCTCTGTATAGCGGGCAGCTTCTTCCTGCTCTCTTCTCCGCTTTTCTTCTTCCTCAGCTTTTATTCTGCCCAGATCAATCAGTTTTTCCGCTTCTCTTTCTGAAGATTTTTCTGCTTCTTCCAGCCTTCTGTCATACTTTTCCTGCTGAAGCGGAGTCAATGGCTTGTATCGCATCTTCAGCTCCATAGCCTTGTATACATACTTGCCTTCGCTGAACCACAGAATCAGATCATCACACTCTTCCAGACATTCGGCTGTCATCCCGGCTTCTTCATATCTCTTGGCCAGCTCGTATGCCCACTCTTCTACATACTCTGCTTTTTTGAACTGCTCCAACGCACGGATCTGCTGCTCGATCGGAGCTCTCCGTGCTCTCAACAGGCGGTATCTTAAGATGTACTGATTGGGATCTTTTGGCGCAGCCTGTACGTATTCATCATAATAGTCGATCGCCTCTTCCAGATTTCCAACCTTTATCGCAAGAGTACACAAGCGATATAATATCTTTCTGCTCCCCTCTGTTCTATGATAGGCAGCTCTCAGAACTCCAAAACTCTTACGGTAATCTCTGATCTTCTCATATATATTGCTGACGTTTAACAGCATATTTACATTTCTGACACGCTTCCAATCAATGCTGTCAGCAATCTCAGCGGCTCTGTTGTATGCACCGTTTTCCATAAGTTTTAGCATCTGTTCTGTCTTCAACTTATATTCATACTTGTCCACTATGCTCACCTCATTATACTTAGTCTGTACCCTATAGGTATATTTCTCTTCATTGCCTAGTTTGTTCTAGTTTACCATATGACTCCCGTAATGTCAAAAAAATGCACCCTCAATTGACATTGAAGATGCATTTTATATTGTATTTAAATTTTTCATATTTTATAAATCGAAGGAACTATCTCGATTCTGTTCCTGTAAGACCTTTACACTTGTTAATTGATATAGCAGTCTGTCCACTAAGACTGGCTTATATGAAACCTCCTGTTCTTCAATTTAACAATATCTATAACCTAAATCCGACTCGGTATCGGTATCATCCTATCATGAAAGTCCTCTCTTCAGTTATTCTCTCTATAACCTTTCGGCTGCTGCAGTATCATCTGACGATATTCCAACATCCTATTTGATTATTCTTTCTATAACTGGGGGTGCTTCATATAAAACTGATATTCCTTATCCATGTTTCTTTACACATGTTCGGGAACTTTGGCTACATGTGGTATCTATATTCAATACGTCTGTAGATGTCGAATCTTTTCATTTTCATCCAGCTTTACAATCTCTTCGATTTGATCTTTTCATTCACTTTTACTGGATCTTATCTTTCGTGGTAAAGGTCTCTTTTACAGGAACCTGCATCTACCGTACCACTGACATATTGAAATGTAACTGATGATATACTGTCCATTGGACCTCTGCCTCCTTAGTTCGTTTATTTTTAATCTAATAGAATGATGTCTTACGAATAAAGAATCATTCTTTAGTTAAATATCCTTTTGAGATGTGTGATTGTTGTATCTCTTTTGGATTGACTTAATAATACCACTCCGCCTTTTATTTGTCAATACATTTTTTATATTTTTCTTTAATAATTTTCAAACTATTCTTTTTTGTTTGAATTTTCTGAATATTTAATTTGTATAATATGCGCATTGCGATTGTACACAGATACAGATATAATAAATTTACTTTTTAGCTGTCGTCTGTACAGCATTGGCTTCTGTCTTTTAGAAGCTGTCTGTTTTCCGGCGTTTCGCCAGATTTTCAGTTATTTTTTAACCTAACACAAGAATAAGAAGATTGCATCTACAGAATAAGTTTTTTATAATGGAGGAAAGTACATGAGAAAAAATAAAAAAAGAAATCACCAGAAACACCCTGTCCCGAATCACAAATATAAGGATCGGCTTTTTCGTCTGGTTTTCAATAACAAGAGGGATCTTTTGGACCTGTACAATGCATTGAATAATACCTGCTATGAAAATCCGAATGATCTTGAAGTAAATACACTGGAGGACGCTGTTTATCTCTCTATGAAAAATGATATTTCATTCCTGATCGGCGGGACACTGAATCTCTATGAACATCAGAGCACGTATAATCCAAATATGCCATTGCGCGGACTGATCT
>SKEQ01000464.1_pt1 | contig 32178 bp, 30 predicted proteins | sample 4826751 | NCBI WGS metagenome assembly SKEQ01 (sample SAMN11008805, study PRJNA524170) | human gut metagenome | biome: Human fecal sample; material: Feces; isolation source: fecal sample from pouch patient p44 | host: Homo sapiens | place: Israel: Tel-Aviv | collected 2013-07-11 | reverse complement strand
CAGCGGCTTTTATGATTTAGCCACAGCCTATCAGTCAGTGCACGTCAACTATTGAAAGCGCCGTATACCGAACGGTACGTACGGTGCTGTGAGAGGACAGCGGTTAGCCACCGCCTCCTACTCGATTGTATACATATAAAAACTTTAATGTTTTAATTAATGTAAAATAATTTGATAAGATTTAAAATACATATTGTGTTATAGGTTTTTATCTGATATATTAAATCTATAAATGCTGGGCGACCTGTGTTTTCGTATAACTGATAAGGCAAAAGAAAGGGGACATCACATGGAACTGATATGTAAGAAGTGTCTGCTTAGAGAAATGGCAGAGGCCGACGCAGCAATGATAAAAAAATATGTTGATGCGATAAAGGGCGAGGACAGAGTGCCGGAAAAAGAGTATGAGGCAAGGCTTGCAGTGTGCAAGGCGTGTGACAGGCTAAATGCCGGAACCTGTAATGCATGCGGCTGTTATGTGGAGCTTCGGGCGCTTACAGGCGTTTCGCACTGCCCTCATAAAAAGTGGTAGTACAAATAAAATAATAACAAAATGACTGCGGTTTTGATTTCCGCAGTCATTTTATTATTAATTAGTGTTTTTTTCAGTGTCAAGAGGTGCATAATTGATGGATATAACAATGTCCTGATCGTAGTTACCGAAACTTTTTCCGAATATTGTGAGTCCACCGACATGGGCAGAATCCTCCTCGACAGCTATGCGGAAGCGGATGGTGCTTGTGTAGTCAAGCTTTAGCTCAGAGGTTGTGATATCTGATATCTTAAGACCATCTATGAAGGTGCCTTTATGATTTATGACTAAAAGCTTGAGGAGACCGTATTGATTCCAGTTCTGAGGCCACCATTCAGGGGTGAACATTCCGCGTACATCTCCATAGTCACCGGGAGAGGTCCAGGTGCCGACCAGAGTGTCATTTATGTAAAAGCTTATATCACTTGGCCAGTCGTTGTCGATGCCCGGAGCCTCAGAACTTATCTCGGCTGAGAGTGAAAGCTGGGTGATTTTCTGATTACGTGGAATGAGATTTGGAATTACATATTCCACATAGCCCTTTGTGAACCACATAATGTCTGCATTGAAATGGTCAGGATGGTCAAAGTAACGCACGTCATCGAGCTCTCCTATCACAAATGAGGATGTAGCCAGGCCACAGGTTGGACAGATATTGTGAGATGAAAACTGCCCTACCTTTATGGATGTGTTGTATACGTTACTTAAGTCTATTGGTTTTTCAATTTCTACTAATATACGATCCTGAATCAGTGAACACAGCTTCTGGTTGCCGTGACCGGATGAATCGTTTGAGGCGGAGATAAGTCCACACTCCTCAAGCTTTTTTATATGTCCGGTTAAAGCTCCATTGCTGATGTTTAGCTCGTTTGCAATCTGATTCATGCTCATCTGGTTATTCTCGAGCAGAATTTTTAAAATCTGGATACGAATATCAGAGCCGAGAGCTTTAAACAGTTCGAGACCGTCGTCTAATGATGTGATATGTATCATATATAGATTCTCCTAAAATATTTTATAAAATTAACAACGAGTTCTTGTGTGTAAATCATGTTTTAATTATAGGAATAAGCTCCTATGTTGTCAATATATTATTGTGTAGTTTTAAGCTATATTGAAGTATGTTTTAAAATAATTTAAATATATTGTGCAATATGTATAACTTACATGCGTTTAAAAACGAAAATAAAATAAAATTTTAGACATTATCAAATAATGCGTAAAATAGTTTAAGATAATCTAAAATAAATATTGACATTGCAGCTACTCTCATGTATATTATGTGCATAAGCAAAACACATTAACAATCAGTGCACTTATGTGTGCAACAATGGCAGGTCAGGATAAATGTATAAGAGATAAAGGAGAAACTATGGCAAAAATTATTGTAAATAATGAGAATAAAAAGAGTACAATTGCTCCGGAAATTTATGGACATTTTTCAGAGCATCTCGGAAGATGTATCTACGAGGGATTATTTGTAGGGGAGAATTCAGATATACCAAACGTAAACGGCATGCGTACTGATGTTGTAGATGCATTAAAGGAAATGAAGATACCTGTGCTCCGCTGGCCGGGCGGCTGCTTTGCAGATGAGTATCACTGGATGGATGGTATCGGTCCTAAGGAGAAGAGAAAAAAGATGATCAACACACACTGGGGTGGTGTAGTTGAGGACAACAGCTTCGGAACACATGAGTTTTTTGAGCTTTGCAGACAGTTAGGCTGCAAGACATATGTGAACGGAAATTTAGGAAGCGGAACAGTGCGCGAGATGAGTGAGTGGGTAGAGTACATCACATTTAACGGAGTATCTCCTATGGCTGATTTGCGTAAGGAAAATGGTCACGAAGAGCCGTGGACTATTGACTACTTCGGAGTTGGAAATGAGAACTGGGGATGTGGTGGAAACATGCGCCCTGAGCATTATGCAGATGAATACCGCAGATACCAGACTTATGTCAGAAACTATGCAGGCAATCAGCCAATCAATAAAATCTGCTGTGGTCCAAATGTGGATGACTATGAGTGGACAAAGAAGGTTATGGCTACATGCTTTGACCATTGTGATCCGAAACTCCATGGTCTGATGGATGGATTATCTCTTCATTATTACACACTTCCTGAGACTGAGGATGACTGGAATATCAAGGGAAGTGCGACAGATTTTACAGAGGATATTTTTTATCAGACTCTTAAGAGAGGATATTTCATGGATGAGCTCATCAATCGTCATGGAGCTATAATGGATGAGTATGATCCTGATAAGAATATAGGTCTTATTGTTGATGAGTGGGGCATCTGGTCAGATGTGGAGCCTGGTACCAATCCAGGATTCTTATATCAGCAGAACACAATGCGTGATGCACTTGTTGCAGGTATGACATTAAACATTTTCAACAAGCATTCCGACCGTGTGAAGATGGCATGTATTGCACAGCTTATAAATGTGCTTCAGTCTGTAATGCTCACAGACGGCGATAAGATGATAAAGACACCTACATATTATGTATTCCATATGATGAGACATCATCAGGGCGCAGCTCTTTTGGACAGCTCTCTTGTAGGAGGAGCTACAGTTGGTACAGGAAAGAATGAGCTTCCGAAGGTTTTTGAGTCTGTATCAGAGGATAAGGATGGAGTGATTACAGTCACACTTACAAATAATTCTCTTGAGTCGTCAGAGGATGTTGATATTATGCTCACAAATGAGGGTGACAAATACAGTGTAAGTGAGGCCAGATACATCGAAGGTGCCATGGATGCACACAATACCTTTGAAGCACCTGAGGTAGTGGATGAGAAGGATTTCACAGCATATGAAAATACACAGACCGGTGTGAAGGTTACTCTTCCGGCATGCAGTGTTGTTACACTTAGATTATCGAAATAATATTAAAACAGCTATTCAGAATCCCGGGTTGTCTGTCACACTAAGGTGTGTACGGACAACCCGGGATTTTGCCGGTTGTGAATGATACAAAAATGCAGCGGCTTTTTTGTGTGGCTTTACTATATGTTTTAATGCATAAGACTCTCTTATAGTGCTTCCTGAAGTATCTTCACATCCCACTTATTCATCACATCGCTCTCTTTAGCTGCTTCTCCGGTGATCAGGTCAACCATTCCTGCAAGGCTTGCAGGGAGAGTCTGATTTTCATCAGTGAAATTCATCACAAAGTAAAAGCGTGTATTTTCACCCTCGCGGCATGTAATTTCAAGACCTGTCTTTTCAGCAATGACACCTGATACAGACACTTCATCTGTGGCTTCATCAAGCACCCTTGCAAGTCCGGCTGCCTCAAGCTGTGTGGCAACATAGTATACATGGCCTTTTCCGTAGATGTTTTTTGTGACAGCAGGCATTCCTGCATAGAAATCGCTTTCATATGTGGCGAGTACTTCTGCACCTTCCGGGTGCATCAGGTCGCACAGCAGATTGCATTTATATTCTTTTCCATCCGAAAAGCTTACAGTGTTTGACTGCTCCGGTGCAAGCGCGTCAATTTCCTCAACCCAGACACCTGCCATCTCGCGAAGCGGTCCCGGATATCCGCCCAGATGCACGTTGTCAGACTGGTCCACAATACCACTCATAAATGTTGTGATGAGAGTACCGCCGTTTTTCACAAACTGCTCAAGCTTTTCCTTCATGCCTTTCTTTACCATGTACAGAACAGGTGCGGCAATCACCTTATACTTTGAAAAATCACCGTCAACCGGAATCATATCGACTGAGATATTTTTGTTGTAAAAATACTCATAATAGTGGTGAATCTGGTCAACATATTTAAGGTCCTGTGTAGGTCCGCTTGTGTACTCAAGTGCCCAGTAATTGTCCCAGTCAAAGATGATTCCCACATCTGACTTATTGCGTGTGCCAAGTGTCCTTGTGCCGAAGCTTTCAAGCTCTCTTCCAAGCTGTGCAGTCTCCCTGAATACCCTTGTGTCGTTTGTTCCGACATGTGCTATTACAGCACCGTGGAATTTCTCGCAGCCACCCTTGCTTCGTCTGAGCTGGAAGAACTGGATAGTGTCTGCACCGTGGGCTATGGTCTGATAGCTCTGTGCACGCATCTGTCCCGGACGCTTCAATGAATTGTAGTGCTGCCAGTTCTGCTGGCTTGGAGTCTGCTCCATGAGCATGAATGGCTCATCCTTAAGACCTCGCATCAAATCGTGAGTCATCGCAACCATGCTCCATGGTGTGTCGTATGCAGGGTAATTATCCCACGACACGATATCCATCTCCTTAGCCCACTTGAAATAGTCAAGACCCTTGAAGGTACCCATCAGATTTGTTGTGACAAGTGTATCGGGAATGATAGATTTTACTGCATCGCGCTCCAGCTTATAGCAGTTCAGCATGCTGTCAGAGTAAAAACGCCTGTAGTCTGTTGATATTCCGGCAAAGCTTGTCATGCCACCCCAGGCCTCCTCGCTGAGCTCGTTAGGTACGACTATCTCATCCCAGTCATAGAAGGTGTGTCCCCAGAACTCTGTGTTCCAGGCATCATTTACGGCATCAATGGTCTTGTACTTATCCTTGAGCCATACACGAAACTGATTCTGGCAGTTGTCACAGTAGCAGTATCCGCCGTACTCATTATTGATGTGCCATACAGAAATATTTTTATTGCCGCTATAGCGTTTTGCAAGCTCTGTCGCAAGAGCCTTTGCGTACTTCTGATATACCAGGGAGTTCGGACAGAAATTGTGTCTGGCTCCAAATTTATGCTGGCGTCCCTCGTAGTCGGTGCTCATCGTCTCAGGATATTTTTTGACCATCCATGCAGGCAGTGCCGCTGTGGATGTTGCCATGACGATGTCGTAGTTTTCATTTGAGAGCATATCAACTATCTCGTCAAGCTCTGTGAAATTATACTCATTCTCAGAAGGCTGTATTTTAGCCCATGAAAAAACGTTGATTGTGGCACTGTTGATATGGGCATCCTTAAAGTATGCCATGTCCTGCTTCCAGACTTCCTTAGGCCACTGATTTGGATTGTAATCTCCTCCGAAAAGGATTCTTTTGAATTTTGACTGCATTTTTTACCTCCGTTATGGTATTAACCCCAATATTATGATATTCTTAAACTATAAGTGTGTTTCCTTATGCACTAATCATATAATAGATTTACGGAAAATAGTATAACATCATAAACCAAATTATATAACATTCTGAAACTAAACCGTTTTTGAAAGGAGAAAGCATGCCTATTTATTTTGGAAGCAATTTCGCAAGAGAACCGTTTCAATTCGACTCTGTCGGTAATGACTGGGAGCAGGAAAGCGTTACCCGCCCGGAGGGGTATCCGCTGTACCATTATTTACAGACGAAGGAGGGTGTGGGTGAGGTGACAGTGTACAGCAGAAATCAGGCTGTTTCAGACAATATTTTGTCGAACAGTCATACGATTGAGCTGCAAAAGGGGCAGGGAATTCTTATTGCTCCAAACGTGCCACACTCCTATCACAATAAAAACATCTCATCCGGCAATAGCCTGCCCTGGAAAACAGAGTTTGCCACTTTTACAGGGACAATGGCGGCAGCTTTCAGGGAAATGTTTGATGAAAAGGAATACCGGCTGATTGATGAGAATAAGGGGATGGAGGTGTCGGAAGCGATTAACAGGGCTGTAGAAGATTTTAAGGAACACTCCAGTGATACGCAGATGCTCTCGCTCGACTGTTATGGCATCATGCTTTTGCTCTCAGACCAGTCTAATCACACACACGATAATGATGACCAAAGCTATGTGCGTTTTATAAAGCCTGTTATAGATGCTATAGAAGAAAGCTACATGGACGATATCAGTGCCAGGGAGCTTGCTGATGGTGTATTTGTATCGCAGCAATATCTATCGCGTGTTTTTACGGAGTTTATGAACTGCTCGGTGTATGAGTACCTGACCAACTACCGCATCAACAAAGCCAAGGAGTTACTGCTTATAAACAGCAGGCGTAAGGTGCAGGATATAGCATCTGATGTGGGGTACTCAGATGCCAGCCATTTTATCGTCATGTTCAGGAAACTTACAGGGATGACACCGGCGCAGTTTCGGAAGCTGTATATATAAGAGGATGCAACTGTTTCTTGTATTTAATAGGGTTTGATGTTAAGATATATTTATCAGAAATATGGTGCGAAAATGAATAGCTACAATTGTTTTATAAGAATTAGGAAGTGATAATATGAGTGATAGAAACCGGATATTATGTGAGTTCAGAAATAAGACAAAAAGCATTATGGGTGATTCGTTAAAGCAGATGATATTATATGGTTCATATGCAAGAGGAGATTATGGAGATAATTCAGATATGGATATAATGGTTTTGACGGAGCTGACGGATGATAGGATTATACAGATAGAGGATGAAATATTTGATGCAGCTTATGATATTGAACTTGAGTATGGTGTGCCGATAAGTGTGAATATTAAAAATGAAAAACACTTTAAAAATTGGGTAAACAGCTTGCCGTATTATTCAAATATACAAAAGGAGGGAATTATTATTGCATAGAAAGAAGAAGCTCAAAAACAATTTGATAATGCAGAAAGTATAGTAGCTGCAATCATTGAATATATGCGTAAAAATAACAGTGGAACCATTATTTAAGTAAGTGGTTCCACTGTTGTTTTTGTATATATAACATCATCTACAATCCGTATTCCGTATTTATCAAGGTCAACCCTGCCGTCTATGACCTCAATGCCATCTGCTCTTAGACGGTTAGCCTGTTCATCGGCTCCGCCGAAGGCAAATGCCCCTGACAGCTCACCTTTTGCATTTACCACCCTATAGCATGGAATTTCATCAGGATTGGGATTCTTGTGCAGGGCATTGCCGACAGCCCGGCACATTTTTTTATTGCCAGCAAGCTCAGCAACCTGTGAATATGTGGCAACACAGCCCTTTGGAATCCTTTTTACAGCCTCATATATGAGCCGGGTCGGATTATAGGTGACAAGGTCATAGCTGTCTGCAATCATGTTTTTTATAGCATCATCCGGTATGCTGCCATCGAGAATGATAGTATTCCAGTTGTCCTTGTTCTGGTGCCAGCCGGGGATGACCGATGGGAAGGCATCTCTCCAGAAGTCTCGCCATGCAGGAGATACCTTGACATTTAAGTTGATAAAACCATTGCGCTCGTAGGTCCACAGGAAAACCTTTTTACTGTCCTTTACGCGGATGAGCTGCCAGTTTGGGTCGTGGAATGGTGCTTCCTGATATGTATTTGGAAATGATAAGCCGTAGTCTAATGCTTCTTGTCGTGTTTTCATAGATTTTGCCTGCTTTCTTTTTAGGTATACGATTACAGTATAACATAAAAAGAACAAATTTATTGACTTAATTCTTCATACAACCCCTCTATCTCACCATCTTCCTTAGAATTAACAAACACCAGTGTATCATCCGATTTTATCATGAGAATAGGAGAGTATCCGTCGAATACATACAGGCTGCATTTTCCAAGGGTGCGTCCTTCATACCTGCCGATATCATAGCTGTTTGTAGAGGCTCCGTTTGTACGCAGGAAACTGTCATCCGGCAGCTCGTCCAGAAGCTTAAGCTCTGTGATGTCATTTACATCAATCTCGCTTGTATAGCCACCGGCAGAAATAGTAAGGTTATTGTTTGTCAGAGTGATTTTTTCCTGTATATTAATCAAAGGAAGCATGCAGACAAACACCAGGATGATACAGCCGGCTATTATTGCACAGGTGATTCCTGTGAAAATCCACGCGCCTTTTTTAGCATAATTAAACGTGTAGTTGCCGGACTGCATGCGGTTTTCAATGAGAATATGTTTGTCGTCGGGATTATAGTAGTAGCCGGTTTTCCAGTATTCATCATCGTCCACATCTATTGGTGAGGTGTTGGCAGACAGCAGTTCCTTCTTTCTGTTTAAGCCCATATAAATTGGAACAATAAATCCAAAACCGGCTATTAACTGAATGAAAATATACACATAATAGGATGATGCCGGAAGTATTCCGGTGATACCTGTGTATAATGCTACATAAATCCATGCGACAGCGTTTAGTCCGCTTAGGAGAAGCATTGCGATGCTTTTATATTTTTTCATGGTATTGTTGACAATAAGGTTGAGCTTTGAATCCATGCTGTATACGTGGCGCTCGCTTTTGTTTATAAAAGCATAAAATACCAGCGAAAGTGTGGATATTAAAACAGAGCACAAAAACAGCGAAATCATAAGGAGATTGTAATGGGTGTCACCAAGCATAAAGTATGGTATATATGCTGCAAGCTCAGTAATTAAAAAGAGTGCGTGCCATTTATAGCTGACTGTCGTGGCACCGGCTTCTGCTGAAACGCGGGTGTCGATATAAACCTTTTTGCGTTGGGCTTCTATTATCCATCCGTTTTGTTTTTTCAGAGCATACATTTTCCGGTGGGAGTTGTTTGGAATATGAATGATTCCAAATATATATGCAAACATCCAGACAATATATACCAGAACAAAAACGGCAATGTTAATAAAAACAATAAAGCATATCGCAATGGAGATAATCACATTGGCAATCTGAAAGTGTTTCATTTTGCGTTTTCCGGTGGTGACGATTTCGGTGACTTCGGCATCTTCTTTGTGAGATGATGGAATATGTACATTGAGATACATGCCATTTTCATATTTATAGGCGTGTGTGTACGCAAATTGCATACATAGTATGATAAAAAGGTTTGTAACTATAAAGATAATAAACATGATAATTTCCATAGTCAGCCTCCTCTGCTAAGCGGTGCATGGTTTCATTTGTGAATACATTTTATCGCACATTGATAAAAATTCCTCGCGGCTCATTCCGGTGAGACAGGCTTCAGCACTTAAAAGCTCAAGCTCTGATTCCAGCTTTTCAGTGAAATCGGTATCATCTGCGATGGATTCGGACACAAAAGCGCCGAGCCGTCTGTCTGTGCGGATAAATCCCTCATTTTTCAAAATCTGATAGGCTTTATTGACCGTCATTGTGTTTACACCGGCATCGCTTGCCAGCTGGCGCACGGTTGGAAGCTTTTCGCCAGTCTTTAGCTCACCTTTGCCTATTCCCTTTACAATCTGGTTTCTAAGCTGTACGTATATCGGGGTGCTGCTTGACATGTCGAGTTCTATTATCATGTGAACCTCCTGTATCTTACTGTTTATATGTCATAGCCTGCTTGAAATGTATCGATATTTATTAGCAGGCTGTAATCTGACAAAATTTGTAAGTGATATAAATGTATTATTTGTATTATATATAGTAATACAGACAGCACTTTATGTCAACTGATGTTTTAGCATCAATTATATTGACATTTTGAGTATTACAATTATGATTAAAGAGTTATAAGGTATCGCAACGTAAAAGAATACATATGAGGTTAAAAAATGAGCAGATTAATAGAGCAGATAAAACAAAAGGATGCCTGTGCCTTTACACATGGCGGCAAATTTCACGCAGATGATGTGTTCTCATCAGCCCTGCTTTTGTATATAAACCCTGAGATCAGCATAACAAGGGGCAACAGTGTGCCTGATGATTTTACAGGAATAGTTTTTGATATAGGGCGTGGTGAGTTTGACCATCACCAGAAGGACAGCAGAATCAGGGAAAACGGTGTGCCGTATGCGGCATTTGGCCTGCTGTGGGAGGCTGTTGGAGCGGATATTCTAGGTGAGGAGCTGGCGGTAAAATTCGATGAGTCATTTGTCCAGCCTCTCGACAACAATGACAATACAGGTGAGAAAAACGAGCTTGCAACACTTATAGGCAATTTCAATCCGTCATGGGATTATGAGGGAGGCAGTGATGAGGCTTTCTTTCAGGCGGTAAGCGTGGCAGGCATGATACTGGAAAACAAATTTGAGAGATACCGTGGCAATGAGAGAGCTGATAAGAGAGTGGAGGAGGTGCTTGCAAAGCACGATCCGACAAGCAGGATACTGGTGCTTCCTGAGTTTATACCGTGTCAGAAGGCGCTGAGTGAGACGGATATCGCGTTTGTTATTTTTCCGTCAAACAGAGGCGGCTTTTGTATACAGCCACAGAAAAGAGAGTATTCGATGAATTACAAGTGTTCTTTTCCGGCAGAGTGGCTTGGACTTGAAGGTGAGGAGCTGGTAAATGCTACAGGAATTTCCGGTGCGATATTCTGTCACAAGGGAGGCTTTATCATGACTGTTAAGGAGCAGGACGAAGCTGTAAAGGCATGCGAAAAGGCGCTTTCTCTTCATAAAGACAGCTCTGTGATAGTATGGTATGGCAGTAAAGGAGATACTGCAGCGAAGGCATGTGACAGTCAGACAGACGAGCTGCTTATAAATGTTGCAAAAGCACGAGGAATAAAGGGTGTGCATATCTGTCATGTTGATGCAATGCCTGTTCCGCAGCTTGAATTAACAGAGCTTGACAGTGAGACAGCATATGCAGAGGTACTGATGGAGAAGCCACAGTGGAAGGCATATGTAAAGGAGCAGGTGAAGCAGATTGTAAAGTACAGACCGGAGGCTGTGTATGTGGAAGGAAACGCATTTGAGACATATCCGGTTATACGTGCACTCAGAAAAAAATAATGGTAAGAATACCATGATTTATGTGCATTTTTGAAAAAATTTGGTATAATGTTGTTAAGCGCGGACATCGTGCAGTTTTGCGAATGTGTGTGGTGGTTTTGAATAATACGAGTAATATACAAGTAACAATACGAGGATGCAGCAGGTATGAAGACAATTATAAAATACGAGCTTGTTATAAATGAGGCACTCAGATCTGCACTCAACTATGATACACCGGATGAGCAGATTAATGAGTTTATCAGATTTTTCGGAAAACATATCGGTTCTGACCGCATATATATATTTGAGGACTGTGATGAGAAGCATGTCACCAAAAATACATATGAGTGGTGTGCGGATGGAATAGTGCCGGAGATACATGAATTGCAGAATGTCGATATGGACATAATAGGCTGGTGGTATCAGACCTTTGACAAGGACAGGAATGTAATTATCACAGATATAGAGCAGATAAAGGATGAGCACAAGGTCTCCTATAATCTGTTAAAGGCGCAAAATGTAAAGAACCTGGTGGTATGTCCAATCCGCTACAAGGATGAGATAAAGGGCTTTTTCGGTGTGGATAATCCACCGGAAAGTGATACTCTCGGACTGACCACGTTCCTAGATATGATAGGAATCTTGCTTATATCATTGCTTAAGCTGCGCAATTCCTTCACAAAGTCGAATAAGGAAGCGATGCTTAGCAGCTATTCATCACTTTCAAGTATCTATATATCCATGGCACTGGTAAATGTGCAGACACACAGATACCATATAGTAAAGACTTTGGATGAGGTTGTACACTTCATGGGGGTAAAACCGCAAAGTGAGGGGGAATATAGGATAGATGAGGATTTCCCGGGGCATATAAACAGTGTGATGAATGAGTTCTGTACTAAGGCACAGCGCAAAGAGGCTCTGGAGTTTGTGGATATCAGTACTGTAGAGGACAGACTTCGTGGAAAAAATACCATAGTGCACGAGTTTATCGGAAAGGTATCAGGCTGGTGCCGTGAAAGGTTTATTCCTGTAGACTATGATGCAGATGGCAGGCTGTGGCATGTGCTTTACTGCGTGGAGAATATTGACGAGGAAAAGCGACGTGAAGACAGGCTTATGTATCTGGCACAGATTGATTTGATGACAGGTATACGCAACCGCGGAAGTGGAGAGAATAAGATAACAGAGTATCTCGTCCGCAAACAGTGCGGTCTGCTTTGTCTTTTGGATTGTGACAAGTTTAAGTCAATAAACGACACCTATGGACATGCAGTGGGCGACAAGGTGATAATAGCAATTGCTGATACTCTGCGCAAATCATGTCGTGATGATGATGTCGTGCTTCGCCTGGGCGGGGATGAGTTTGCGGTATTTATACCGGGGATGCTTGATAAAGAGCGGGCAGAAGCTTTTTTTGACAGGCTTTTTTCAAACATAGAGCATATTGATATAGCAGAGATGAATGGAAAGCATATATTGCTCAGTCTTGGCGCATGCTTTTATGACGGAATGGATTGTATCACGTTTGACCAGCTCTACAGAAGGGCAGACACCGCCATGTATGACAGCAAGAAAAAACAGGGCTACAGTGCGACAATTTATGATGCAAAGCAATGATAGTCCGGCATATTAAATAAAAAGAGGAGAATGAAAATGCAGACAGGAAAAGCAATATCCATTCCATCAATCCTCAAGGTGGGAAATGGAACATTAAACAAAATCGGAGAGTATTTAAAGAGTGAGGAGCTGACGAGCGTAGTCATTTTTATGGGAAACGGTCTCATAGATATGTTTGGAGATACTATAATGAAGTCGCTTACTGATGCCGGTATCACAGTGCTAGAGTACAGCGAGCTTGATACGGTTGAGATAGACGATATCATTACCCTTGCTTTTGATATACCAAACAAGGCAAAGGCAGTTGTGTCAGTGGGCGGCGGAAAGGTGATAGATGCAGGAAAATATGCAGCTTTTCTAAGAAATCTGCCATTTATCAGTGTGCCGACCTCAAGCTCAAGCGATGGCTTTTCTAGCGCCAGTGCATCACTTTTGGTGCACGGCAAGCGTACGTCGGTTCCTGCAAAGCTTGCGCATGGTATCATAGTTGACACACAGGTCATCCGCACAGCACCGGAGAAGTTTATATATTCAGGCATCGGGGATATGGTGTCAAAGATTACAGCACTCTATGACTGGATTTTTGAGGAAGCACATGGTGCAGGCGTGGTCAATGACTTTGCCGTGATGGTCGCTAAAAAGGCGGTCAACAGTTTTGTGCGTACACCTTATGAGAGCATAAAGGATGAGCTTTTCCTAAAGGAACTCGTGGATTCGCTTGCCATGAGCGGCATAGCAAACGAGATAGCGGGAAGCAGTGCGCCGACCAGCGGCAGTGAGCATCTTATTTCACATGCGCTTGACAAAATTCTTGAGCATCCACAGCTTCATGGCATACAGGTCGGCATAGCAACCTATATCATGAGTGTAGTGCAGAACCACAGATATGTAAGGGTGTGCACAGTGCTCAAAAGGACAGGCTTTTTCGACTATGCGGCCACTCTTGGCATGAGAAAGCAGGATTTTCTGGATGCGATAGATATGGCGCCATCCATGAAGCCGTTCAGGCACACATATCTGCATGAGAAGGAGTACCGCGACGCGGCAAAGAAGCTTGTGCTCGAGGATGATATACTGAATAAAATACTGGTATAGAAATATGTATGAGAAGAGTATAGAGCCGGTTGCGATTATGCACACCGGATTTGGAGAGAAATTTGGCATTCCAAGGCAGAGCGGCCTTGTGCCTGAGGCAGCAGGGCAGATAGTATTTGAACCAAAATACCAAAACCCCGATGCGCTTCGTGGAATAGAGGAGTTCACACATTTGTGGATTATATGGGGTTTTTCCGAAAACAGGGTGGAGAAATTTACACCGCTCGTCACACCACCCAGGCTTGGAGGCCGGGAAAAGAGAGGTGTTTTTGCCACACGTTCGCCGTTTCGCCCAAACGGCATGGGACTATCCTCTGTAAGGCTTGATAAGGTTGAGTACAAAAGCAGCAAGGGCCCCGTAATTCATGTGTCAGGTGTAGATATGCTTGACGGCACACCAATCTATGATATAAAGCCGTATCTGGCATATTCAGACTCACATCCTAAGGCATCAGATGGCTTTGCCGCAGAGCACAGATGGGATACGGTGCATGTTATCTGGCGCGATGAGGCACTCAAAAGCTGTATGGATGAAGACACCCGCATTACTGTGGAGCATATTCTGGCACAGGATCCAAGAGCTGCATACAACAAGGCCAGGGATTATATCTATGGCATGAGATACGGCAAATTTGATATACGCTTTGTGGCTGATTCACATGCCGGCACGATAGAGATAGTGGATGTCGTGGAGTGCATAGATGGGTATCATAAGGTGAAGTGATTTTGATTTGCATATGGCGCCACAAGAGAGTAAAATGGTAATGCATACAAAAGGACAAATGCATTACGAATATATATGTAAATACATATTAAATACACATAAGGAAGGTACATACAATGAAAACAGTAAAGGACTATATCAGAACTATCCCGGATTTCCCGGAGAAGGGCATCATGTTCCGCGATGTGACAAGTGTTATCCAGGATGCAGATGGATTAAAGCTTGCAATTGATGAGATGATAAAGAGGCTTGACGGACTCGATTTTGATGTGATAGCAGGAGCAGAATCAAGGGGCTTTGTTTTTGGCATGCCGATAGCATATGCGCTTCATAAACCGTTTGTCATGGTGAGAAAAGCGGGCAAACTGCCATGTGAGACTGTATCAAAGACATATGACCTTGAGTATGGCACAGCAACAATTGAGATGCACAAGGACTCAATAAAGCCGGGTCAGAAAGTGGTTCTCGTGGATGATCTCATCGCCACAGGAGGCACAATGCAGGCAGCAGCAGAGCTTGTTGAGGAGCTTGGAGGAGAGGTTGTGAAGATGCTTTTCCTTATTGAGCTTGCAGGTCTTAATGGCAGAAAGCTTCTTAGCAAGTATGATGTGGACGCAGTTGTGTCATATGATGGCAAATAGAGCTGTTATATCTGAATGAATATATTTTATATGTTTGTGCATACTGACATTAATTGAATCTATGATTTGATGAGATTAAGAGTAAGGAGAGTCGGTATGCAGCAAAAATTGGGAAAGTGGAGTCTCCGTTTTACGGAGGCTCCTTTTATATTGGAAAGCAGTTCGGTTGTAGGCACAAAGGAGGCGGACGGACCGCTTGGTGGTCTGTTTGATATTGTAGGCAAAGATGACAGGTTTGGGCAGAATACGTGGGAAAAGGCGGAAAGCTCCATGCAGCGCGATGCACTCACAATGGCCCTTGGAAAAGCACATCTGGATGCATCCGACATGGACTATGTATTTGCAGGAGATCTGCTCGGACAGTCTATGGCCACAACCTTTGGTGTGGAAAACTTCCGTATTCCGTGGTTTGGAGTGTATGGAGCATGTTCCACATGCGGGGAGTCGCTCTCACTTGCAGCGGCATTTGTGGCAGCAGGGTATGCAAGGCATGCGGTGGCAGTGACATCGAGCCACTTTGGCAGTGCCGAAAAGCAGTTTCGCTTTCCTAACCAGTATGCCAATCAAAGACCGGTGTCAGCGACGTGGACAGTGACAGGAAGTGCAGCATTTATTGTGGGCAGTGGAGCAGGTGGTAATGAGACACAGACCGGGTGTGACAATGAATGGACTGGGGGTGACAATGCAGATAGTATATCAAAGAAGGTGCAGATTGAGGGAATCACAACAGGAGTTGTGGTGGATTATGGCATAAAGGACGCCATGAACATGGGTGCTGCAATGGCCCCTGCGGCCTGTGAGCTGATAGTAAATCATCTGAGTGATTTTGGCAGAAAGGCTTCCTATTACGACAGGATAGTGACAGGAGATCTTGGAAGCGTCGGACAGAAGATACTGATTGACCTGTGCAGGCAAAAAGGCGTGGACATAAGCAAAAATCACGAGGACTGTGGCATGAAGATGTTTGATGCAACGAACCAGAACACAGGCTCAGGTGGTTCGGGCTGTGCGTGCTCGGCAACCGTTTTGTCAGCATATTACCTGCCAAAACTTAGAAGCGGTGAATTGAAGCGTATACTATTTGTGCCGACAGGAGCACTTCTTTCGCCTGTCAGCTTCAACGAGGGCGAGTCAGTACCGGGAATTGCACACGGTGTAGTGCTTGAAGCTGTAATTTGAAGCTGATGGCTTCACATATATAATAGGGTGAACGAGATAGGGTGAACGAGCCGTTTTTGAGGGATGGGCTGCACGTTCAAAAATAGAAGAAAGGCGTAAGGATATAATGGATTATGTAAAAGCATTTGTGGTGGGCGGTATCATCTGCGCCATCGTACAGATTTTAATGGAAAAAACTAAGCTCATGCCAGGCAGAATTATGGTAATGCTCGTGTGCACGGGAGCGCTGCTTGGCGCTGTCGGCATATACGGGCCATTTTCAAAGTGGGCAGGTGCCGGTGCCAACGTACCGCTTTTGGGCTTTGGCAATGTACTGTGGAAGGGTGTGAAGGAGGCAGTGGACAGCGAGGGCTTTATAGGTCTGTTTAAGGGCGGCTTTAAGGCTTGTGCCGTCGGAGTATCGGCAGCACTTATCTTTTCGTATATCGCGGCACTCATCACGAAGCCAAAGTTAAAAAGCTGAGAACAAGAAAAACTGCCGCTTACATGCATGACGCATTAGCTTTTTTGTTCTCAGTGGTTCAGAATAGTTACGAATGATGTATAAATTACGAAAAATTGCCCATACTATCTCCAAAACGAAAAGGAGACTGATACAATGAAAAAAATGAAATATTTATTGGCACTTTGCCTGATACTCGCTGCTGCAAGCGCTTTTGCAGCCTGTGGAAACAATAGTAATGTGGCAGACACTTCAATGGTTGAAAATACACAAAGAGGTGGCTCTGCCGCCGACGATGCCGGGAATGCCGGCAAGGATATCATAGATGGCGCCGGAAATGCTGGCAAGGATGTGATAGACGGAGCAGGCGATGCCGGAAAAGATGTGATAGACGGAGCGGGCAATGCCGGAAAAGATGTGATAGACGGAGCAGGTGATGCCGGCAAGGATGTAATAGACGGCGCAAAGGATGCCGTAGATGATGCCGGAAACGCTGTAAAAAAGAGTGTTGATGGTGGAAACAACTAACAGCTATTTATAAAAAGAAAACCGTCACTATATATGCTTCAATGACTGCAAAAACAAAAGCACCGACAACATCGCTGATAAAGTGCACACCTGATATCACACGGACACAGGCAATGATAGCTGCAAGGACTGCAAGCAAAATGCCGGTGAACCATAAAGGCGAAGCAGAAGGTGAGCATATTAAAACAGTAAATGCAATTATAAATGCAGAAAAAACATGTCGGCTAGGAAAAGACCTGCCGTGGGTATCCTTTGGAATGACAGGCGGCATATCAAATTTTTCGTATGGGCGTGGTCTGTTTACGATATATCTGAAAACCGATACTGCAATAAAGCCGACAAGCGGAGCAATGATTGAGAGTGCAAGCATATGACCGGCTGTAAAGCACAGATACAGCACGTATACAGGGTATGTGATAAAAACTAAATAAGTGCATATTTTATTGATTAATTCAAGCTTTCGGGCTGCCCTGTTATTTTCACGGAATGGGGCAGTCATTTTTATGTATGTATTTTTTTTCATGATTATTTTCCACCGTTTATTTAAGAAATATTGTATTGCAACTACCTAGAGTGGTGTCAACTGCCCTTGCGGTACTGAAGAGGTGTCATGCCATAGTGCTTTTTGAAGGCTCTGTTAAAATATGACAGGCTTTCAAACCCCACTTCACCGGAAATAGAAAGCACCGAGCTGTCTGAGCTTTGCAAAAGTCTCGCAGCCATGGTCAGGCGGTAGTCCTTTAAATAGTCAACAAACGATGTGCCCATGGTTTCTTTAAAATACCTCATAAAATGAGACTCGGAAAACCCGGCTACATCAGCGATATCAGCGATAGAGATTTTGTCGGCATAATTATTTTCCACATATTTGAGCACAACCTTCATCTTATCAAGAGTCTTTTTGCTTTTTAGTGGCTTTGTCAGATTACGGCAGCGGTTATCAAGCACAAAAAAGAATTCGTAGAGCTTGCTCTTTATATAAAGCTGATAGCCCTGCGGCATCGTCTTGCAAATCTCATCGCATGCATCTATTGGAGCCACGACATCCTCGTAGTATGGATACACCGGTGTAAAAACCGTCGGAACTGTGAATCTGCCGGCTAAGAGAGGTGTAAGAAAATCCTCCTTGGTGTAATCGTACTTTCCGGGAAGCAGCATCGACAGGGAAAATATGATATTTTCGTACTCCATCGATTCATCCATATATTGGTCTATAGAGTGAAGCTGTCCCGGCAGAATCAGCACAAGGCTTGGCGCTGTGACATGGTACTCCTTAAAATCCACAGATATATGACCGCAGCCCTTCTTTATATAGATAAGCTCCATGTCATCATGCCAGTGCAGCGGAACTCCGGAAAAATCAAGAGGAATAGAGCACAGGTAGGTATTGTATGGGAACGTAAGCTCCACATGTGTTTTGGCTTCGTGATAATTTTCATATTCTAATATATTCATGATGATATTTTAGCATATTATTTCTTGAAAAGCCACTAAAAATACCGAAAAATGATAGGATTGTGCAAGTTTTCGACTGTATATTGCAAGAATTGTGCAGTGTAATGGATTATACTTGATTCATCAAATGACACAAGGAAGTTAAGCACGCTAAATGAAAATTAGTTAATTTGACACATTGGCGTGTACACATGATAACAGATTTGGGAGGAAATCAGAATGGCAATCATGCAGGAAATCGAAACAAAGCTTCAGAAGGGAATCAGCGTTAGTACAGACGAGGAAGTATACTACGCATTACTTGAGCTTGTAAAAGACAAGGCAGAGAAAAAGGTTTCAAACAAAGGAAAGAAAAAGCTCTACTACATCTCAGCAGAGTTCCTTATCGGAAAGCTTTTATCAAACAACCTTATCAACTTAGGCATCTACGATGAAGTTAAAGAGACTCTTGAGAAGAACGGAAAGTCACTTGCTGAAATCGAGGAAATCGAGCTTGAGCCTTCACTTGGAAATGGCGGACTTGGACGTCTTGCAGCATGCTTCATAGATTCAATCGCAACACTCGGGCTCAACGGAGACGGTGTAGGCCTCAACTACCACTACGGATTATTCAAGCAGGTATTTGAGAACAATCTCCAGAAGGAGACTCCAAACCCATGGATTACAAAGGAGAGCTGGCTTACAAAGACAGATATCACATATCCTGTAAGCTTTGGCGGATTCACAGTACAGTCAAGACTTTACGATATCGACGTAGTTGGATACAACAACCGTACAACAAAGCTTCACTTATTCGACATCGAGTCAGTTGATGAGTCAATCGTAGGCGACACGATTGATTTCGACAAGGATGATATCAGGAAGAACCTTACATTATTCTTATATCCTGATGATTCAGATGATAAAGGACGTCTCCTTCGTGTATACCAGCAGTATTTCATGGTATCAAACGCAGCAAGACTTATCCTTGCAGAGGCAGAGGCAAAGGGCTCTAATTTACATGACCTTGCTGATTATGCAGCAGTTCAGATTAACGATACACATCCATCAATGGTTATTCCAGAGCTTATCCGTCTCCTTCAGGAGAAGGGCATCCTGATGGATGAGGCTATTGAGATTGTATCAAAGGTTTGTGCATACACTAACCACACAATCCTTGCAGAGGCTCTTGAGAAATGGCCAATCAGCTTCTTGGAGAAGGCAGTTCCACAGCTTATGCCAATCATCCGTGAGCTTGACAACAAGGTTCGCGCAAAGGTAGCTGATGAGAGCACATACATTATCAAGGATGGTCTTGTACACATGGCACACATGGATATTCATTTCGGATATTCTGTAAACGGTGTTGCATACCTCCACACAGAGATTTTAAAGAATACAGAGCTCAATAACTTCTACAAGTTATATCCTGAGAAGTTCAACAACAAGACAAACGGTATCACATTCCGTCGTTGGTTAATGTCTTGTAACCCGGAGCTTTCAGCATACATCACAGAGCTTATTGGTGACGGCTGGAAGAAGGATGCAAACGAGTTGGAGAAGCTTGGCAATTTCATCAATGATGACGCTGTTCTCACAAAGCTTGTTGACATCAAGAACGCAAAGAAGACAGAGCTTGCTTCTTACTTAAAGAAGACTCAGAATCTCGACGTACCTGACAATTCAATCTTTGATATCCAGGTTAAGAGACTTCACGAGTACAAGAGACAGCAGCTCAACGTGCTTTACATCATCCGTAAGTACTTTGAGATCAAGGCAGGCAAGAAGCCATCTACACCAATCACATGCTTCTTCGGTGCAAAGGCAGCTCCTGCATATACCATTGCAAAGGATATCATTCATGCAATCCTCTGCTTACAGCAGATTATCAACAATGATCCTGAGGTAAGTCCATACCTTAAGGTATTCATGGTTGAGAACTACAACGTAACATTAGCTGAGAAATTATTCCCGGCTGCAAATATTTCAGAGCAGATTTCCCTTGCTTCTAAGGAGGCATCAGGAACAGGAAACATGAAGTTCATGCTTAACGGTGCTATTACACTTGGAACAAGTGACGGAGCAAACGTAGAGATAGCTGAGCTTGTCGGCGATGAGAACATCTATGTATTCGGTGAGGATTCACAGACTGTTATCGACAGATATGAGAGGGGCGACTACTGCTCTAAGGATTACTATGACAAGGATGCAGACTTAAAGAAGGCTGTTGACTTCCTTGTAAGTGATGAGATGATGAAGGTTGGTTCTAAGGAGAACTTAGAGAGACTTTACAACGAGCTCCTCAACAAAGACTGGTTCATGACATTCCCAGACTTTGAGGATTACTGCAAGACAAAAGAGAAGGCTTACGCTGATTATGAGGATAAGAAGGCTTGGGCTAAGAAGATGCTTGTCAACATCAGCAAGGCTGGTTTCTTCTCTTCTGACAGAACAATCAAGCAGTACAATGATGAAATCTGGCATTTAGAGGCCTAGAATTTTTCTTCCTCCTTTAAATACAAATTGGGCTTAAGAACTCCTGCGGGTGCATCCCGCGGGGGTTCTTTTTTTGCTAGAGTACGGGACGTAAGCGCAGGAGACCGCGGGCCCCCTGGCAGAAATGTAAGGGCGGGATTTACAAGTTTGGCAAATACATATATAATAAGAGGAAGAATATACACATGGAGAACTATTATGATAAAGAATAAATTTATGGCACTCACGCTTACCGTAGTGCTCACAGCAGGCATGCTTACCGGCTGTGGCTCCGGCGACAAGGAAAAGGACAAGGATGCGTACAGACAGTATGGCATCAACTGTATAGAAAACGGCAGCTATGATGATGCGGTCGATGCTTTTCAGAAGGCACTGGACCAGTCGGTGGGCTCAGTGGGCGCAGAGGAGCTTGACATATGCTATTACAAGGCAAAGGCACAGTATTTAAGCGGTGACGTGGATGGAGCAATTGATACATATACGGCTATTATCGACTATAATAAGGATTCTGACGCATACTATCTGAGAGGCTGTATATATTTTGCCAAGAATGATTCAGACAAGGGCTTGAAGGATTTTAAGACGGCGCTCAGTGAGAATAATGATAATTATGAGCTCTATCTTGGCGTTTATGAGACCCTGTCAAAGTATGGCATGAATGACCAGGGAAAGGAATACCTGGATAATGCCTTAAAGCTTAAGGCAAAAACTGCTGATGACTATATGCAGAGAGGCCGTATATATACCATGCTTGGTGATTATGATTCAGCAATAAAGAGTCTGAAAAAGGCTATTGATGAGAAGCTTGTCAAGGCAAACTACTATATGGGTGAGGTATATCAGAAGAAGGGCGATAATGACAGCTCGCAGAAGTATTTTAAGAAATACCTGGACAGCGGTGAGGCGGATTCGTATGAGCTGATGAATATGGGACAGGCGCAGATGGACAATGGTAACTATGACACTGCGATTACTTATTTTCAGAACGCACTTGAACTTGAAAGTGTGCCGAACAAGCAGCAGATAACAAAGGCTATGATTATAGCATATGAGTATTCCGGCGATTTTGCTACAGCAAAGAGCAAAATGGAGGAATACATGAAGGATTATCCTGATGATGAGGATGCAGCAAGAGAATATCAGTTTTTGGAGACCAGATAGATTATGGCAGATACTATTAAGATAGAGGATATTGAGGAGAGAGTAGTGCTCGTCGGAGTAAGTGAGCAGGACGGTGATGATGCAGATGATTCACTTTCAGAGCTTGCGGAGCTGGTAAAGACAGCAGGTGCGACAGTTGTAGGCACACTTATCCAAAGAAGAGAAAAAATTCATCCGGGCACGTATGTCGGCACCGGCAAGGTGGCGGAGATTGCAGAGCTTGTGGAGAGTACAGGGGCAACAGGCATTGTGTGCGATGATGAGCTGAGTCCGGCACAACAGAAAAATCTGGAGATGTATCTTGACACAAAGGTCATGGACAGGACACTTGTTATTCTTGATATTTTTGCATCAAGAGCTACAACAAGTGAGGGTAAGATACAGGTTGAGCTTGCTCAGCTCAAGTACAGATTAAGCCGTTTGTCGGGACTGGGAAAGTCCATGTCAAGGCTTGGCGGTGGAATAGGAACAAGAGGTCCCGGAGAGAAAAAGCTCGAGGTGGACCGCCGTCTCATAAATGACAGGATAGCACAGCTTCGAAGAGAGCTGAAAGAGGTGCAGAAGCACAGAGATATCACAAGGGCAAAGCGTGAAAAAAATAAAGTACCGGTTGTTGCGATAGTAGGATATACTAACGCAGGTAAGTCCACGCTGTTAAATCACCTGACAGAGGCAGATGTGCTTGAGGAGGATAAGCTCTTTGCAACGCTTGATCCTACAACGCGCATTCTTGCGCTTGATGGCAAGCAGCAGGTGCTTTTAACTGATACGGTCGGGTTTATCAGAAAGCTGCCGCATCATCTGATAGAGGCTTTCAAGAGCACCCTTGAGGAGGCAAAGTACGCTGACATCATTTTCCATGTGGTGGACGCATCAAATATGCAGCGAGAAAAGCAGATGTTCATAACCTACCAGACATTGGATGATCTTGGTGTAAAAGACAAGAAATTTGTCACACTTTTTAATAAGCAGGATGCCCGCACAGACAACGAACCGCTGCATGATTTCAGGGCAGATTATACTCTTAACATTTCAGCGGCAAAGGATCTGGGATTAGATGAGGTAAAATCTCTTTTAGAGGAGATATTAAGAGAGAACAAGGTATATATTGAGAGAATTATCCCATATGATAAGGCAGGCGTGATACAGCTCATCAGAAAACAGGGCGAGCTTGTGTCAGAGGAATATGTGGCTGATGGGATACAGATAAAGGCATATGTGCCGATGGAGGTGTACGGCAGGCTCGATTAGGGTGCTGCTTCGCTATATCATTATAATAAGCGAGGAATTTAAAATGTCTAAAACGCGTTCAATCCGCTGGGACAAGCTGGACAACACAGCAAATCTGTTCCCTAGTATAGCGGGGGAGAGCATGACAAATGTATATAGGATCTCAGTCACCTTAACTGATGAGATTGACAGTGAAAAGCTGCAGGAGGCACTGGATATAGTGCTTCCGAAGTTTGGTCTGTTTAATGTGAGACTCAGGATGGGAGTATTCTGGAACTATTTTGAGGAAAATGGCAAAAAGGCACCAAAGGTGCATGAGGAAAATTCATTTCCGTGCAGATTTATAAGACCGAACAAGAATCACAGCTATCTTTTCAGGGTGACATACTATAAGAACAGAATAAATCTTGAGGTATTTCATGTGTTGACAGATGGCATGGGCGGCATCAATTTCCTTAGGGAGCTCACCTACCAGTATCTGCGTCTCACACATCCGGAGATTGCAAAGCTAAAGGGCGATTCATTGACGCAGGGCACATCCTTAAATAGAGAGGACAGCTTTGTAAAGAACTACAAATCAAGTAAGCCAAGTGGCTTTAACAGGCAGAAGGCGTATCTTTTAAAGCTGGAAAAGGTACCCGATGGAGAGTTTGGGCTGATACATGGTATGATGCCTGTATCACAGCTGAAGCAGGTCTGCCACCGCTATGGAGTTTCCATAAATGATTATCTGGTAGCATGCTTTGTGTGGAGTGTGTATCAGGAGTGTTTTCACGGCATGCCAAACGATATGCCTGTCAGGGTTGCAGTTCCTGTGAACCTTCGTCCTTATTTTGACTCCGTGACCACAAAGAACTTTTTTGTCATGATATCTGCTGAGTTCAGACCGCAAAACAGCTCCTACACATTTGAGGAGGTGCTTAAAATAGTGACGGATTCCATCAATTCACAGATTTCGAAGGAGCATCTGGAGGATCTTTTCTCATACAGTGTGTCAAATCAGAAAAATATCCTGATGAGACCGGTGCCTCTTTTTATAAAAAATCTGGCAATGAAGGCGGTCTATACGCAGTCGGCACTGGCGAATACCACCACTATCACCAATATTGGAAATATAAAGGTGGAGCCGGAATACGAGCCGTATATAACAGGCTTTTATTCCTTTATACCAATGTCCAAGGGACAGCCTATGAAAGGCACCATATGCTCCTACAAGGACACGCTGGTGTTTACTTTTTCATCTATTCTGGCCGATACGATGATTCAGAGAAGCTTTTTTAAGAAGCTTGTAAATGACGGTGTGAAAGTGACAATTGAGACAAATGGAGAGTATTATGACTAAATGCATGAAATGCGGTGTGTATATTGCAGACAATACAGATAAATGCCCACTCTGCCAGCAGGTTGTGGCACCGGTTGAACTGTCATCGGACAATCATCAGGGCACTGAAGGGGTTTTTGAACAGCATAATGATGTGCCGGATAAGTGCGTAAACGATACAGATAGTGCAGCAAAGAGGGCAGATAGTACAGCAAGCCATGACAACGGTACGAGATATCCTGACGTCAAGGGCGCATCAAGAAAATACAGATTACTGGAAAATATCATATTGTTTCTGTCTATAGTAGGACAGATTGTGCTGACAACTGTTGATTACATGACAGACAATGAGATAAACTGGAGCTTTATAGTGCTTCTTGTTGTAATCTATGCGAATGTGACGCTGCGTCTGGCAATAGTCGGAAGAAACGGATATATTTTTAAAATTGTAAGTACATTTGTGTTCACGGTGCTGTTTCTCGAGGGCATAGACCTGCTCACAGGAGCCAGTGGCTGGGCACTTACATTTGTTTTCCCAAGTGCCATACTGGCGATGGTTCTTGCAACAATTATACTTATGATAGTAAACATAAGAAACTGGCAGAGCTACATGATGATGCAGCTTTTTCTTGTGCTGATGAGCGTGATTGCGATGATACTTGTGGCAGTCAAGGTCATATGGTTCCCATATCTGGCAATGGGAGCGATGGGCGCATCGCTGTTTTTGTTTCTCGGAACACTGATTATCGGTGACAAAAGAGCCAGAACAGAGCTGAAACGGAGATTTCATATATGATAGGCTTTCATGGAATAGGAAATTCGCATATGTTTGAGGATGAGGAGATGGGAAGCTACCATCCGGAAATTGAAAACGGCGACAGAAATGGTGATAATGAAGCAGGAATAATAGGAGCTTTGGGAAATAAGCTTGAAAAGACATTTAAGAACTCATTATCTGCCATGAAAAGTGAGCATGTGGAAAAAGTCCATAGCAATGCAGCTGTGGCAGATGAAGAAGTCAGTATACAGGGAAAAATACTTGCTAATCTGATGGGACATATCACAAATGACCTTGCAATCGGCAAAAAAATAAAATCCGGAGAGCTCAGGAAGCGTATGAAGGAACCTGCATGGCTTGTTCCGGACTGCTTTGTAACAGAGGATATAGATATGGGCGGTTTCACTATGAAGCTTTTATCTTCAAAGGAAAACCCAAATACAGAGCGTGTGATACTGCAACTGCATGGTGGTGGATATATGGGTGCAGTGCGCAACGCATACTATGTATTTGCAGGCCTTTATAATGAGGTAAGTGAGGGCTGCTCCGTGCTCACGCCTGACTATCGCGTGGCACCGGAGCACCCTTATCCGGCAGCACTTGAGGATGCCATAGCCTGCTATAAATGGCTTTTGGCACAGGGCTGGTTTGGCTCGCAGATTGTGCTGGCAGGAGACTCAGCGGGCGGAGGCCTTGCAATGTGCCTCACCATGTATCTTCGTGACCACGACATGCCGCTTCCGGCAGGAATAGTAGCCATGTCACCATGGACAGACCTCACAGCAGGAGGAGAGTCATATGAGACAAACTACGAAAAGGACCCACTGTTTGGGAACACAAGGGACAGTCTAATCTACGTGAATGACTATCCCGGTGACCACGATAAAATGGATCCATACATATCGCCGCTGTTTGGTAATTTCAGAGGCTTTCCACCAATGCTCATACAGGTAGGCTCGATAGAGATGCTCTTATCTGACTCGGTAGAGGCCGCTGCAAAGGCAAGAATCCAGGGCGTTAAGGTGCGACTGTCAGTGTATGAGGGGATGTTTCATGTGTTCCAGATGGGATATCTCAATTTTCCTGAGTCCAAGCGTGCATGGGCGGAGGTCAAGCGTTTCCTAAAGGTGATTAAAGAGGAAGAATAGAGGAGAAGCAGATAATGATTACCGGAGAATTAAGAAATAAAATAGATAAAATATGGGAAACATTCTGGACAGGTGGCATCACAAATCCATTAGATGTTATAGAACAGTTTACATATTTACTCTTTATAAAGCAGCTTGACGAAGTTGAGACAACAAAAGAAAACGAGGCAAATTTTCTCGGTGTAGACTATGAGTCTATGTTTCCGGGTGAATGTCAGAAATACCGCTGGAGCAAATTTAAAAATCTCGGTTCAGCAGAGGAAATGTATGAGCTTGTCTTAAATGGTGTATTTCCGTTTATAAAGAATCTGCATCAGGACGGAGATTCGGCATATGCCAGATATATGGGAGATGCCATATTCAAGATTCCTACCGCGGCAATGCTGTCAAAAATAGTCGATGGAATAGATAAGCTTGAGCTGGGAGATGAAGATTCTAAGGGAGATTTATACGAGTATCTTCTCTCAAAGGTTGCAACAGCCGGAACCAATGGACAGTTCAGAACACCGCGACATATCATAAAAATGATGGTCGAACTGGTAAAACCGTCACCGGATGATACAATAATTGATCCGGCAATGGGAAGTGCAGGCTTTCTGATAGAAGCACAGAGTTATCTAAGAGAAAACCATCCGGAGCTTTTCCTTCATCAGGAGAGCCTTCAGCATTTCAATAACACGATGTTTTATGGCAATGATATGGATAGAACTATGCTTCGAATCGGAGCTATGAATATGCTGCTTCATGGCGTGGAAAATCCTAATATTTCGTACAGGGACAGTCTTTCAGAGCAGAATACGGATGTTGAAAAATATAGCTTAGTTCTGGCAAATCCACCGTTTAAGGGAAGTCTGGACTATGAGGCTGTTTCAGCAGATTTGCTTAAAGTGACAAAGACGAAGAAAACAGAGCTGCTTTTCTTAGCACTATTTTTGCGTATACTAAAAAAAGGTGGCAGGGCGGCAGTGATTGTTCCTGATGGAGTATTGTTTGGCAGCAGTAAAGCACATAAACAAATCAGAAAAGAAATCATTGAAAACAATAAGCTCAACGCAGTCATATCAATGCCAAGTGGAGTGTTTAAGCCATACGCAGGAGTGTCAACAGCAATCCTTATTTTCACAAAAACAGGCTCAAGTGATACCGACAAAGTATGGTTTTATGATATGAAGGCTGATGGATTAAGTCTTGATGATAAACGTCAGGAAATCGCAGACAATGATATCCCGGATATTATTGAGAGATTCAATCATCTTGATGCAGAGACTGACAGAAAAAGAACGGATCAGAGCTTCTTTGTTCCTGTTGATGAGATTGTGTCAAATGATTATGACCTTTCAATCAATAAGTACAAGGAAATAGTCTATGAGGCTGTGCAATATGAGCCAACCGATGTGATAATAGGAAAGATAGACGCTCTGGAAAGTGAGATACAGGGTGAACTGGCAGAGCTTAAGAAACTGTTGGATGTGTAAAAGCAAATTCGTGTTTGTAAAATTCTTGATAAATAGAATGCATGTTAGACAAAAAGGCGATTAGATGTTAATATAGTATAAAAGAAGTGCTACCGATAGACGGTCAGCCTGATATATGTATTGATTAAAGATAACCGCCACAGTTTACCAGACCAGGGCGGTTATTTTTGTGTCTTGGAAAGATTAATGGTGTTTATAGCAGGAGTGATGTAGATGAGAGTAAAACTTGAGGATGTTTGTGAGCGTGGCTCATCGAACATAAAACAGTCTGATATAATTAAAATGAGTGGTAATTATTCGATTTATGGTGCGTCAGGATTGGCTGGAAAAGTAAATTTTTATCATCAGGAGCAACCATATGTAGCTGTTGTCAAGGATGGAGCAGGAATAGGCAGAACAACATTGAATCCAGCAAAATCTTCAGTGATAGGAACTATGCAGTATCTAATACCAAAGAAAAATGTATTACCAGAATATTTGTTTTATGCTGTGAGTTATATGCATTTAGAAAAATACTATACTGGAGCAACCATTCCACATATTTATTTTAAAGATTATAAAAATGAAGAATTTAACCTTGATAATATAGAGAAACAATTGGAAATCATAGATGTTTTGGGTAGGTGTAAAAAGGTTATAGAAGCCAGAAAACAAGAGTTAGTTGAATTAGACAGCTTAACGAAAGCCCGATTTGTCGAGATGTTTGGTGATCCAGTTTCTAATCCTTATGGATATGATAAGGTTGCACTTTCTGATTTGGCAGATATTAAGATTGGACCTTTTGGTTCGCTACTACATAAGGAAGATTATATTGATGGTGGACATCCGTTACTAAATCCTTCGCATATTGTTGACGGTAAGGTTTCTCCAGATGATAAACTTACAATTTCTGATGAAAAATATGAAGAATTATCAGCATATCAGTTAAAAACTGGGGATGTTGTAATGGGTAGAAGAGGTGAAATGGGTAGATGCGCAGTTGTTCCTGAAGATGGATTCTTGTGTGGAACAGGAAGCATGCTTATCAGAACTAAAGGGGAAGTTACTGCTGATTATATTCAAAAAATAATATCGTTTCCATCATTTAAGAAAACTATAGAAGATATGGCTGTAGGACAAACAATGCCCAATCTTAATGTTCCAATAGTATCTGGTTTTCAAATAATTAAGCCACCGATGGAAGTACAAGATAGATATTATGCGTTTGCAGAACAAGTCAACAAATCAAAAGTTGCAGTTCAGAAAGCATTGGATGAAACACAAATATTGTTTGATAGTTTAATGCAGAAATATTTTGGATAAGAAACGAAGTAATATAGGAGCCTTTATGGATGTAAATAGTACCTTTGAAAAAACAGGAATAAAATGTAAAGTATTACAGGAAATTATCCAGCTAGCGAAGAAGAATTGTGTTGAAAAAGTAATTCTTTTTGGTTCAAGAGCTCGAGGTGATTTTAAAGAGCGAAGTGATATAGATTTGGCATTTTGCGGTGGTAGCAGTAGTCATTTTATTTTGGATGTAGACGAAACAACTTCAACGTTGTTGGAATTTGATATAGTGGATTTGGATAAGCCTGTAAGAAAAGAATTGTTGGAATCAATAAAAAGAGAGGGGGTAGTGCTATATGAAAAAATTTGAAAATTTTAAGGCAGCATTAGTCAATTTGAACGATATTTTTTCTTATAAAGAACCATATGGAAATGTGGAAATTGCTGGCATGGTAGGATTATATGAAATCTGTTTTGAACAATCATGGAAGGCGATGAAAGAATTATTAGAGAATTTTGGTTATGCGGAGGGTGCAACAGGATCGCCAAGAACAATTTTAAAAACAGCTTACAAGGCAGGAATGATTAGTGATGAAGAATTATGGCTGGATGCATTGGTTTCGAGAAATAATGTTGCACACGCATATAATCAGGCAATTGCAATGGATATTATACGTCAAACCAAAGAAAAGTATTATGATATGTTTATACAATTAGAGAAAAAAATAGAACAGGATTGGCTATAGTAGAGCATATCGCAAGTAAAATTTTTATTATGGATTATTCACAGGCTGCATAAATACAATTGCCGGAATAAATTGCATTTATGCAGGAGAAGGATGTTGGTATTTCGAAGGGAGATATCAACATGGAAGAAAAAATAGTTAAGGTTTTAAATGTAATGTCAGAGTATTTATCAATAGCTCAGATGAAAAAATTGCAGGAAGTTATTCTACAAACATTTGCAGAAAATGAAGCAGAGAAAGCAGAGATTGCAAATGATAAATTTTTGGAAATGTTTCTTGATGCAAAAACTATAGAGGGGTGTTCAGAACGAACAATAAAGTATTATAGGGAAACAGTGCAACATCTGTTGTTACAAACTGAAACATCTGTCCGTAAAATAACAACGGAAGAAATACGTGAATATTTGTCAGATTATCAAAAGCTCAATAATTGCTCCAATGTAACAATTGATAATGTTAGAAGAAATATCTCAAGCTTCTTTTCTTGGCTCGAGGAAGAGGATTATATTCTTAAAAGTCCTATGCGCAGGATTCATAAGATTAAGACCAAAACAGTTGTAAAAAGCGTGATTTCTGATGAAGGAATAGAGAAGCTTCGAGATAATTGTAATGAAAAGAGAGATTTGGCAATTATAGATCTTTTGTATTCTACCGGAATAAGAGTTGGTGAACTGGTAAACCTGAATATAGATGATATTGATCTTGAAGGACGTGAGTGTATCGTTTATGGAAAAGGTGATAAAGAGCGCAGAGTATATTTTGATGCAAAGGCAAAAGTACATCTAAAGGATTATATTGATACCAGAACTGATAAAAACAAAGCCTTGTTTGTTACATTGGATGCACCACATGACAGACTTAAGATAAGTGGTGTTGAGATTCGATTACGAAAACTCGGGAGAAAACTGTCCTTAGAGAGAATACATCCACATAAATTCAGGCGTTCAATGGCTACGAGAGCTATTGATAAGGGAATGCCGATTGAACAGGTTCAAAAGATACTTGGACATTCCCAGATTGATACCACCATGCAGTATGCTATGGTTAATCAGAATAATGTCAAAACTGCTCATCAGAAGTATCTTGCTTAGTAAAAATGAGAAAAGGTCAATTCGTGTTTGTAGGGAAATGTAGATGGAAAAAGTGAAATTAACGGATATATGTGATTTTCAAGGTGGTTCACAACCGCCAAAAGAAGAGTGGTCATTTGATGAGCAGGAGGGATATATTCGTATGCTCCAAATACGAGATTTTACTCAAGGTGAAAGAGTGACACCAGAATATATAAAAATAAGTAATACTACAAAAATGTGTGAGGCAAATGATATTTTAATTGCCAGATATGGAGCGTCTATTGGAAAGATCCTTACAGGACTTGCCGGAGCATATAATGTGGCAATAATGCGAACGATTCCGGATACGAGTAGAATAAAAAAGCTATATTTGTATTATTATTTGAAGTCACCATATTTTCAGAATGCAATATTGAATGTTGGTTCAAGAGCGGCACAGGCTGGATTTAATAAAGAGGATTTATCAAAATTAGACATTGAATGTCCAGAGCTAATAAAGCAAGATAAAATTATAGCTGTCTTAGAGAAACTTGAGTGTATTATAGAAAAAAGGAAAATAGAACTTTCTAATTTAGATGACCTCATCAAAGCCCGATTGAACAAAATCGCTGCGCGATGGCCTGCCAAGGCTGTGGCGCAGTTTTATTTTTATTAAAAAGCAGTGGAATTACTTTTCATAATCCGTTATTGTTAAGTTACCACACGAAACAACTGAACTA
>SKEQ01000444.1_pt1 | contig 33376 bp, 31 predicted proteins | sample 4826751 | NCBI WGS metagenome assembly SKEQ01 (sample SAMN11008805, study PRJNA524170) | human gut metagenome | biome: Human fecal sample; material: Feces; isolation source: fecal sample from pouch patient p44 | host: Homo sapiens | place: Israel: Tel-Aviv | collected 2013-07-11 | reverse complement strand
AATGGAACAGCAGAAAGGTTATATAACAAAGTGCAGCAGCTTCCATTGAGAGTAGAAAACGGAGCGGAGTGATTCCGCTCTTTTAAATTAAATTCAGGAGGAAAAACAAAATGGAAATCAAACAAAATTTAGTTAATGCAGGTAAATACAGTATTAAATGTCCTTACGAAAGAACTCCACAGTTTTACGTTGTTCATAACACATATAATGATGCTCCAGCAAAAAATGAAGTTTCATATATGATTGGGAATAATAACAAAGTATCTTTTCACTATGCTGTTGATGATGTAGAAGCTATTCAAGGGTTGCCTGAAGATCGTAGTGCATTTGCAAGCGGTGATGGTGGAAAAGGACAAGGAAATTTATACGGTATTCATGTAGAAATCTGTTATTCAAAATCAGGGGGAGACAGATTTATTAAAGCTGAACAAAATGCGGCAAAATTTATCGCGGATGGTTTAAAGGCTCACGGTTGGGGAATTGATAAAGTTAAAAAGCATCAGGATTTTGCGAATAAATACTGTCCACATCGAACATTAGATATGGGGTGGCAAAGGTTTTTAAATATGGTACAAGCAAATTTAGATGGAAATCAAACAGTAGTAACTCCTGCACCACAACCATCTCAACCCGATAGTGGATACTCAGCTGGTACATATGAGATTATTGCAAGTGATTTGATTGTTAGAAAAACTCCGGGTGGCAGTGCGGTTGGCCATGCGGGATTGACTGCTGATGGAAAAAAACACGATAAAGATAACGATGGTGCGTTAGATCGTGGAACTAGAATCACAGTTAAAGAAATTTATCAAAATGGTAACGATATCTGGGGCAGATGCCCTAGCGGATGGGTATGCTTAAAACAAGGTTCTAATATTTATGCGGTTAAAGCAGATGCAGCATCTACACCGTCTAATACCACTACAACTAGAGAACTCGGAACATATGAAGTAACTGCCAGTGATTTAAGTGTTCGTACTGGTCCTGGAGAAAATTATAGAAGAAAAACATATAATGAATTAACAGTTGATGCAAAAAAACATGATTACGATAAAGATGGATGTCTAAACAAGGGTACTCGTGTTACTGTAAAAGAATGGAAAAACGGGTTTGCTCGCATTCCTAGCGGATGGGTAAGTGGCGATTATCTAAAAAAGGTTTAATATTATGTTTAAAAAGAAATTCGACACTATCAACGCTACTATTTTTATTCTCTTTCTAACTGTATTTGGTCTAAGTTTCACTACTCTTTATAAGGACTATCAAAAACGTAATTTAGAGGTTAGTTTAGAATTAACAAAACAAGAATTACAAGATACTCAAGGCGATAGAGATTATTATCAAGGGCAGTATAAAAAATATTTTGAACTATCCGAGGAACTCCAAAATCAGATGGGTGTTTATTATGAGTGAAGTTTATATACTGGATAATACAGTTGATTTTAAAACAAAAAAACTTATTAACTCAAATCGTACTTGGCAGTTGAAAAAATGTTATACATTATTTGCTGTTATAACTGATGGATATACTGAGCATATAATAGAAACTAAATATATAAAATTCAAGCCTAGGTCACACACATTGATCTAGGCTTTTTTGTATAAAGAAAAACACAGTGACATGGGAATGAACACTGTGTTTTTAGCATAATTTTGGAATGCGTACTATGCTTAATAAAAGTATATAATAATAAGTAATTATTTTCAATAAACTTTATATAAAAAGAGCACAAGCCCAAAACGGGAGAGGTGAACTTGTACTCTTTGTATACTTTCGAATATTGTTAATGGGAGAGGAACAATATTCTATTGTACAAAAATAATATTTGTACGCAATCTATTCTACTACATTATACAAAATATGCAAATGTATTAAACTTTTAAATAAAAGAGCACAAGGCTCTACCGAGGAGATATCTTTTTTGTGCTCTTGGTTGGGTATGGCTAAGGGGAAAGGAGGACCATACCCTATTATACAACTATTGGAATTATAGTGGGGATCAATAATTGTACAATATCAATTATAGTTATTTGTCATTTTTTATCAACTCATATACTTAATACTCAATATTTGATTGAATAAGTAATACTTTTTAGTATGGAAAAACATATTGTAAAATATAGTTATTTATTATATAGTAAACACATAAAGGAGGATTTACAATGGCTAAAATTACAGTAAATGAATCTTGTATTGGGTGTGGAACTTGTGTAGGTGTTGCACCAGATGTTTTTGAAATGAATGATGAGGGGTTATCATCTGTTATTGGTGATGATGTCGATTCAGCTAAAGAAGCTGCTGAATCTTGCCCTGTAGAAGCAATCGAAGTGGAAGATTAATCAAAAAAATAGAGAGTTATAGTGATAAAGGAGTGTTCGATTAGAGCGCTCCTTTAAGCATTGTAGCTATTAGTAACTTACATATTTATTCTAGATAACTTGTGGTATGGCTTATAATTCTTTTTTGTTTTTCAATATCATGCTTGCAATTAATGATCATTTCATCTTTATTTGGTATGTCAGATATTTCTAAAAGTTTCAGTTTTTCTTCCAGTACCTTTAATTTTGTTTTTGCTTCTTGAAGTTTTCTGTCTTTTAGGTTCATATTTAACACCTCCTCTATGTCTGGAAGTATTTGTTTCCAGACATTTTTTTATTTTATATATATAAAATTTTACTGCACGGTTACTGCACGGGTTTAATTTAAATAAAAAAACCGCTCTAGAATGCGGTTTATAGACTTTATGGCATCCTCAGTAGGAATCGAACCTGCACCTAAACCTTAGGAGTAGACCCGATACGATGAAACCAAGTGCAACACAGTGCAAGAAAATCCTTAGAAATACAAGGTTTTTCACTGTTTCAAATCCTATCTGGTATTACGCTTCATAAGCATTTTCATAGGGATTTTACACCGTCCGATTGGCTCGAAATTAGCAAACCTTTCGATTTTTGGCGGACGTTGCAAGTGCAAGCAAATTCCTCTATGTAACCTCTCGTTATACGAAATGATAGGAAATCCTATTCATTCTCGTACAGGGGTGCTGGTGTTTTGGACACCTATTTAAGTCTGTTTAATATATCATTTCAAAACGAATTTTTCAACCAGAATTATCAAGAATTTCAAAGGTTTTTTCAGACTCAATGATTCTATGTAATTTAGACCCGCCGAAGCAGGTCTCAGACTGTAGACAAAGTCCAGGCGAATGCCTTGGACTTTGTTGCTTTTTGTGGTTTATTTTTGATATAATTAAAGAATCAAACCAGAGGCGGTAGATTACTTATGCTGACACAGAATTCAGATAAAAGGCGAGACCAATTGCAGATTTTTTGTATGGATGACTTAGTACCTCAAGATCATTTATTAAGGTTAATTGATAAAGCTATTGATTGGAGCTTTATTTATGACCTGGTAAAAGATAAATATTCTATGGATACTGGCAGACCCAGTATGGATCCTGTTATGCTCATTAAGATTCCTTTCATTCAGTATCTTTATGGAATTAAAAGTATGCGTCAGACGATGAAAGAAATCGAAGTCAACGTTGCCTATCGCTGGTTTCTTGGACTTGAAATGACGGATAAGGTACCTCATTTTTCAACCTTTGGAAAAAATTATTCCAGACGTTTTCGAGACACTGAACTCTTTGAGCAGATTTTTACCCATATCCTGGAGCAGTGTTATAAGTTTAAGCTGGTTGATCCAAGAGAAGTCTTTGTAGATGCCACTCATGTAAAAGCCTGTGCGAATAATAAAAAGATGCAGAAGCGGATTGCAAAGGAAGAGGCATTATTTTATGAAGAACTTCTGAAACAGGAAATCAACAAAGACCGTTCTTTGCATGAGAAGAAACCTTTTAAGGATAAAGATGATCGTGGAAATCCACCACCTTCTTCGGGTGGCGGAGGTTCGGAGCAAACAACGGTCAAAAGCAGCACAACAGATCCAGAGAGTGGCTGGTTCCGTAAAGGAGAACATAAACATGTCTTTGCTTATGCAGTAGAGACAGCCTGCGATAAAAACGGCTGGATTCTTGGGTATACAGTAAATCCTGGAAATCTGCATGACAGCAGAACCTTTAAAGGTCTTTATGATAAAATCAAAGATATGGGTATCCGAACGCTGGTAGCGGATGCCGGTTATAAAACTCCAGCGATTGCGAAGTTGTTAATTGACGATGGAATAAAGCCGCTGTTTCCGTATAAGCGCCCTATGACGAAAGAAGGTTTTTTTCGAAAGCATGAGTTTGTATACGATGAGTATTATGACTGCTATATCTGTCCGAACACTAAAACATTGAAGTATAGTACAACAAACAGAGAAGGATACCGTGAATATAAGAGCCTTGGATATGTATGTGAAGGCTGCCCTAATCTAAAACAATGTACCGAAAGTAAGGAACATGTGAAATTAGTAACCCGTCATATCTGGGAGCCGTACATGGAAATGAGTGAAGACATCCGGCATACAAGGGGTATGAAGGAACTATATGGGCATCGGAAAGAAACAATAGAACGAATTTTTGGAACGGCAAAGGAAAACCACGGATTCCGATATACACAACTGATAGGAAAAGCTCGGATGGAAATGAAGGTCGGGTTGACCTTTGCGTGCATGAATCTAAAAAAACTAGCAAAGATGCAGCAAAGGTTAGGTCAGCAAAAGGCCAGTTTTTCTTTATTGACGCTAAAAATACTAAAAAAGCTATATGTACATAGAAAATCGGTGCCAGGAATTGCGTCCTGACACCGATTTGTCTACAGTCTGAGACCCGCCGAAGCAGGTCTTTTTTTATTTTAGCATGATCTCTCTATCCTCAGCGCCGAGCATATAAGCACCCTTGGCAAAAGCATCCCTTGCCAGAAGCTCTGCTACATGAACCCTATCGAATAGCATCCATAGTTCTTCCTCTTTCGGAGTCAACTCATGGCTATGATCAAACAAATGCTCAAGTCCCAATCCTTCAAGCAATGCCAACTTTGCTGCTTCGTATTCCTCAGCTCTGTCAACATATTCGTCGTTCCGTTCCTTGGAAAATTCCTCGATATTGTCAGCTCTCAGATGCTCGTAATACTCGTCCATAAAAATTCTATCCATACTCATTGACCTCCAAAACAAAAAAATAAGGGCAGACCCTTTTACAGCTATTGTAGCTATGTAAAAGGATCTGCCCTTGCAGTTGTTATAATGTTTTTGCCAGCGACTTCAGGAGTGCTGCCATTTCCGGATTTTGCAGAAGCTTCAGAAGAAGTTCTTTATCATCAGCGGAGCTTTCCGTTGCGACAGGTTGAATCGGCTCCGGTGTCGCCTGTCTGCCTGAGTAGAACGCAGCTTCCAATCTTTCAGCGTTCAGTCGGCGGTCATCGTCGATGATATGGGAGTAAACATCCGCTACCATCTTGACCTGTGCATGACCGGAATCACCTTGAACGGATTTCATATCGCCGCCGTTCAGTTTCAGCTTGTAAGTGATACTGGAATGTCGGAGACTATGGAAAACCACTTTCGGCAGTCCGTTCTCCTCAATCAGCTTATTGAAAGCACGGTTGATAACCTGTCCCTCAATCGGCTTGCCGTTGGAAGAACAAAAAACCAGATTGAAGTCTACAAACTCGTCACCGAAAAGGTCTTTCAGTTCTTCGATGTCAGCCTTTCGCTGTACCAACATTTCCGCTACGGTTTTCGGTAAGAATACCTTGCGGACACTTGTTTTGGTCTTAGGAGTTTTGAGAACCAATGCGGTATGCGTACTGACGAAGGTCGGCGGGAACTTAAACATGATGTCCTTACCGTCCAGATCTGCCATCGCTTCACGATTTACTCTCTGCAACTCCTTTTCAACGAAGATGCTTGCCTGACCAAGTTCAATACTGGTGGGGGAAACGTCAATACAGTCCCAGGTAAGCCCCAGAAGCTCGCCCATTCGCAGGGAACAGGAGAAGGCAAGGTTGATAGCCAGACGAAGAATATCATCGTCACAGGCTTCCAGAGCCTTCTGGAGCACTTCTGCTGTCCAGATGTCCCTGGTCTTGTGTTCTTCCTTCGGCAGCGTAGCGTGCTCCACAGGGTTTCTGGTCATCAATTCCCACTTGACCGCCTGATTGAAAGCATTTCGCAATGTCTTGTGAACCTCTCGGATAGTATGCGGAGTCAGATATTCTGTACGGGCTTTTACATACTTAGAAGAAAACGCTTTGACAGAAAGCAAATCTCTGTAATACTTGTCCATGATTCTCGGCGTGACATCCTCCAGCTTCATATCACCGATGAGGGGACGAATATAGTTTGCAATCAGGCTCTTTCTGCTTTCATAGGTAGACATCGCCCAGGTGTTCACACCATAGATTGACATATACTCGTCCAAAAGATCGTTGACGGTTTTAGCAGAAGGGGGAATAAAGGTTCCGGACTCCTGCTCATATTCAACCTGCAACTTCCTTTTCTTTGCTTCGGCATTGGTTTCAAAGGTTTCCCACTTCTGACGCTTGTTGCCGTTCTCATCGGTGTATGTATAAACCACAGAATACTTCTTTTTTCTCTTAACGATAGATGCCATGTAATCAGCTCCTTTCCTGTCTATCTTCCGCTAACTGGTAGCGGGTCTGATTCTGATACCACTTCATAAAGCTCTCTTTTGTAGCTCGGTTATGCCTGCCCACTCGAATCAGCTCGAAGCTTCCCTTGGCGGCAATGCTGTAGATATTCTGGCGATTGGTGTCAAGCATTCTTGCAATCTCCGGCAGACCATAGGTGGATGCCATAATATCTGCATCAAGTTCCTGATCCTCTACCGTGCGGTAATCGGTTTGAGAAGCATACCATCTTTCAAAGCTCTCCTTGGTCACTCTGCGCTTGCCCAGGACATCGACCACATCAAAATGCCCTTTAGCAACCAGCTCGTAAGCAGTCGCTTCTTTCAGCCCAAGGCGCTGTCCAAGCTCCTCCATTGAATATGTAGTTTTCTTCAGCTCCTCACCGGGAGGGGTTCCATCGACCTTCTGGTATTTGAACTGATTGGCATACCATTCTTCAAAGCTGTCGATCATCACCCTCATGGTGCTGCCGACAAGAATGGTTTTGAAGTAATTTTTCTTAATGAGCCAGTATGACTCCGTTTTACCAAGACCGAGCATTCTGCCCATTTCCGGAACAGACATACTCGTGCGTTTTCTCATTTCCGCCATCGTACAACCTCCTATGTAAAAAATGTAGCCATGTGTTTCTTGTCATGGCTACATTTTATCGAACTCTCAATATGTTTTGAAGTTTGTCGCCGGGTTGTACGACACCCTTGACAAATCTTACATTTGATGATCCAACCACTCATCAAAACTCTTTTTGGAGATTCTGATGCTGCCGCCAATGCGGACACTATGAAAAACTTTCTTTTTCACAAGGTTGTATGCACTGGTTCTGCTGATGCCCAGAATATCCTGAATCTCATCAACCGTATAGGTTCTCTTATCAAACTGAACTGCGTTAGCAGCCATCGCTTCTTCAGTGCGCTGATTCATGGCAGCGATTCTATCTTCAAACATTTATGTTCACTCCTTCGTTCTCTTTGCTTTATGTTTTGTGGAACGCTTTTTCAGCTGTTCCATTGCCAGGCTGACGGATAAGGCTTTCTCAATCGCTACCATTTCACGGGGCGTTACCTTCCCTAAGTAATTATCAATCCTGCTCTTATCAATGGTGCGAATCTGTTCCAGCTGAACAACGGACGCTTCTTTGAATGCAGGATTGTCGTAAATAACAAAGTGCGTCGGCATATTTGCTTTCTTATGGATTCTGGTGGTGACCGTTGCCACAATCAATGTGGGAGCGTGTTTATTACCGGTATCGTTCTGAATGACGATAACCGGACGGATGCCGCCTTGTTCTGACCCAACTACCGGGTCCAGATTGGCGCAATAAATATCACCACGGCAATATACCCAATTTTCTTTCATCATGTGCCATGACCTCCTTTCGTTGGGTATGTAATAACTGACTGCCCGAAAGGAATCAGGCAGTCAGTCCAAAAGTCTATGTGTCCCATATTTGCCACGCACCCCTGGGAAAGAGGGCTTACGCCCTCAGGGAATCACCGAACGACTGATTGCGAATCAGTTCCATAGGAATCTAACCTCTGCCGGGTTCTCCGCCAGCTCCGTAGAGAAGTATCTTTAATCCTGTTGCTTTCGTGGCCGTATTGGGAGCAACCCAATATTTACAAGCCAGTATTGATCGCTGGCATCGGGAGAGAGACAACTGCTTAATTTATAGAAGAAAGTCGTTCTGTTTCTCTATCCGATACGTCACGGCGTACCGCTGATGTGGCTGATGCTCTCGCACCGGCAACAGGAACGTATTCGATGATTGTGTATTCAGTTTTCAAGGATCAAGCAGCCGATTTTCTTTGGCTGTATCTAAATTGTACCTGTTCCAAATGCAAGTTTTTATTGCCTCGTAGGTATAGTTTTGAGGTTATTCACGACCTAAAAATATGTAATCAAGGGTTGTATCTAAGCGCACGACCAATTCGATTGCCAAATCAATAGAGATACCTCTGTTGCCGGTTTCAATTCGTGCAATGGTGTTTGCGGCAACGCCCAACTGCTCCGCAAGCTGTTCCTGTGTAAGCCCATGTTTCCTTCTCAATGCTTTAATTCTTTTTCCGCTTTCGACCAAGTCGTAATACATTTTCGTTCCTCCGTGTTTTTGAATTTTTGAAGTTGCAAAATCAAAAACAGAAGGAGGAGATCGTGCCCGATTCTCAATGCCCTTTGCCATTTGCCTGTCCTCCTTGTGGGCATAAAAAAGAGCCGGAGTAAATTACTCCAAGCTCTCGTTCATGCCTTTGTGTTAATTATGGGGGAAGATAGGCAGGTATAAAAAAAGCCCCGTACCCATTACAGGCACGAGGCGTAACTCTCTCTATTCAATTTTATGCCGCTATCTCCCCAGCATAGCCATTTTAACACTGGACAAGTCGGACTTTCAGTAGGGAAACCGTCGTATTTTCATCGGATTTTAGTCGGACTAAAATCCTGTCTTAGCACTCACAATAACACAATGCTTCTTCCTCCCTGGCACTTTCCAGGAAATCTTTCAATTTAGGAATGGCTGTTCCCCAAAGTGACAGACCAAATAACAGTATCGCTTCTTTCTTTCGGTCATAGTAGGTGCTGCGTTCCATATTCAGAACTTCCAGCATTTCTGATTCCCTGTACTTGAAGCGGTTGAGATATGCCTTTGAGATAATCTCACAGTACAGAGCGCCTTTATCCGGATATTCTCTGATTTTCAACATAGCCATATCTACCAGTTCAATGATCCACTTTGTCTCGAATAAGCTGCGAATGCGTTCTTCAAATCGTTCTCTCGCTTCATCCGGAGCAAAGTTCTCCAGATAAATCAATGCACCATCTAAGCTGTCACCGTAAGTACAAATAAGGGTATCACATACATCATTCGCACGATCAATGGTAGACCAGCACACCTCTCGATATATGGATAAAATCAGCTTTGCTCTTTCATACAGAACCTTCTCGTCAATGTTCTGCATCCGGCAAAGCATTCGAATATTGCTTAATACCTGTGTATTATATCTGCTCATTCAGAATCTCCTTTCAGCCTAATCCATAAAATAAGAATTCCTTTCTAACTCCTGTCACTTGGCTAAAGGGAAACAAATACCATGGGACAAGAATGACTATAACTTCCGATGTTTGATTAAAATAACAGAAGCGAAATCGGAAGTTCTTGACTTTATAAAAGTTCCGATATATAATTAAGTGGAATTAAAACTTCTGTTCTGATTCTCATTATAGCATTTTCCAGAAGTTTGTCAACAAATAATCGGAAGTTACGAATAAATATTTTTTGAAAGGAAGGACACTACCATGACATTTGGAGAAAAAATTAAAGAAGCTCGTTTGGCTATGAACCTATCTCAAACGGAGCTTGCCCAGATGACCGGCATCTCCGAAAGATCCCTTTATACTTATGAGCAACTCGGAACGCTCCCCAGAAAAAGCAACATCAGAAAGCTTGCTGAAGCGCTGCATATCTCTGTGTCCTATCTTTTGGATGAATCTGAAACGGATAGCCAGAGCCATATAGATCAGGATATGTTTATTTTAGAGGCAAAGGAAAACTTCGGTTCAAAGGGCGCAAAAGAAGCTCAGGAAGTGCTGGGTCGTGTAAATTCTCTGTTTGCCGGTGGAGAATTGGACGAGGACGCAAAAGATGTATTCTTCCAGGCGATTATGTCAGTCTATATGGACTCTAAGAAAACAGCACGGGAAAAGTACACTCCGAAGAAATACAGAAAGCATAAAGATAAAGAGTAAAATCCTCAAGCACAGAATATGTTTTCTGTGTGCGATTCGGAGGTGAAGCAAATGAAAACGGCAGAGCATATCATTGAAACTGTCGATAAGCTTGTGCGAAAATATCACACCAGAGACCCTTACGAGTTGTGTCAGCTGTTAGGTATCAAAATCCATTATTACGATTTACAGAAGAAATTGAAGGGCTTCTTCTATTACCAGTCCAGACAGAAAAATATCGTGATAGATCACAATGTGAACGGTATCCTGGAACGCATCTTAGTCGCACATGAATTAGGACACGCTGTCCTGCATACGAAAATCGCCATGATGCACGGCTTTCAAGAAATGGAAGTGTTTGATGATAGATCAATCGAAGAAAATGAAGCAAACTTCTTTGCGGCGGAGCTTCTGTTAGAAGATGGGGAAGTTCTGGAATGCCTTTCGGAACACACATTTTTTGAAACGGCTAAAATGCTCTATGTACCGGCAGCATTATTAGACTACAAATTCAGCCTGCTCCACGAAAAGGGGGAGCTGGTAAATTCGATGTATATTCGTAAAGCAGATTTCCTGAAAGAAGATCTTCATGCCTACGATAACGACATTAGTTATGGCGATATATGAATATCTATTTTTATATCTTTAGAAAAAAAGTCCACCAGTACGATGTGCAGTGCATCATGACTGGCGGACTTTTTGGTTGTCATCAGAAATTCAAACAGGCTCATCGTCCGGAAGGTCAAAATCAGCATCCGTACATTTTCTGATAATATGTTTTGTTTTGTCCATCGGCAAAGGAACATCTTCCTCCGCAAAGTATTCTTTCTTTACGACTTCAACTACTGCTTCGTGATTATCCTTGCCAGCAGGAACAAGCACAAAATCGCCTACCTCAATGGTATCGTCATCCGAAATATAATAGTAGCTCTTGTATCCATCTTCAAACTCTACACTGCAATAGATAATATCATCGTCACAGCGCCGTACCTTCCCATACATAGATGGGTTCATAATTTCGCCCCACCCGTAAAAAGACATAAATTCAAAGACTGACTCCATAAACTCCGCCCAATCGTCCGGAAGTCCCTTTTTATCGTAGGTTCCCTGAATGAGCTTTTCATTGCCCTTTTGAGAAATGACCTTAATGGTGTAGTCTATGGTTTCAAGCGGATCAACCACTACATTCTCCGGGTTTCCTTCTATATGGTCAAAGATGCTTTCTGCATCCATATCTTCAAGAAGGCTTTCAACTCCGCCCTCAACTTTGTATTTTCTGCTTACAGAACACCCAGAACCGATATTCTGAATGTGTTCAATGCTTTCACTCTCTCTGTCCACAATTAAAGATTCTGTATAATCCCAGACAGCATATTCTGTGTGTTCTGAAATGGGAACTTTGGGCTTGATCTTTGTAACTCGATGATAATTTACTTCGATTCGATTCACCATATCAGGCTTATTATTCCCATCAAAGGCATACAAATCAGGCATTTTCAAGCTGTCACGAAGCAGATCTGACAGGTCAATTCCGTCCACTTCAAAAGACGAACATAACGAGCCGCTGAACTTATAGACCTTTCCTTCGGCGTTGGTCAGCTCCATATTCCAGTTTCCAATATCAGTTGCTAAAACCTCATCGTACCCATTGCTGAAATACTCTGCAAACGCAGAAAAGATTCTGGCGGCAGCCGCTTTATCAATCTTCAGATTCTGACTGTGGGCTTTTTCGTATCGACCATCTCTGCGCTGTCCGAAAACATACGAAGAAAACCATACTTGTCCTTCTGCATTGAGGGTTATGTGCTGTTCAACTTCTTCGTCCGGTTCCGGGCAAGGCCCATAACCAAGCCGATTAGAAACAAGCCGAATCTTTCTAAGCTCTCCTTGGAACAGGAAGGGATTCTCGTCGGAAAGCAGGGCAAGGCGGCTGAATGCCAGAATAAACCACGAACGATTTTCGGGCTTCAAGATGTCTGCGGCATTGTATGCCCAATGATTAAAATATCGCCATTGGGAATAGATTGCCGATCCAAGCAGTTTAATGTCTGTAACCTCGTCAATGATACGATTTAGTGCATCACAGCTGCTTGCTGCATCGCCATATTTTTCTGAAAAGGCATGACCGCAATCCATCTGGAATCCCAATGCCTGACAATCATCAGCCAGGTAATGGTCAACCAGCTCTATGTAGCTGATTTTCTGATCTCTGAATTTCTCAATCCATTTTGTGGCAAATAAGTGTACTTGCTCTAAATACTCCATTGCGACCTCCTTTCCGAATCGAATTAAAACTCCTCCCAAGTCCGACCGTTCAGATCATTTGCGATTACATCGGTGTTAGGCATTGTCTTATATCCGAACATATCAGCAAGATTGAAGAACTTGCTTTTTTGAATCGGATTCTTACTGCTTTTTCTAAAGTCCATCGGGTAGAACTTTTCAACGATAAAATATCTATGGCTAATTGTCCGAAGGTTATAGCCATAATGATCTGCACGATGGATTGCCTCGTTGATTCGTTCAATCTCATCTGCGGTAGGTTCGGCTCCGCTTTCAGCACGATAGGTCATGCTGCCGTTGTTTTCCACTGCGATGACGGTCTTTTTCAGCTTACCAATGGCACGGATACTCTTGTCCTTATATAAGCCTATATATCCATGTTCCGAAAACTTGCGGGATTCTTGGTCATAGAACAGATCCAAATCCATATTGTCCTGAAAAGTTGTACCGGCTACGATTGCTCGCATCCATTTATAGCCATCCGGTATCAGCTTCTCATCAAAGCAATACTTCTTAAAATCGTCTAAAACGGCAATGATTTCCGTATCTCTGTCGTCAACAATATCATCCATAGCATCCACAAGCTGCTCGAAGGTCAAATTGACGTGCTTGATCGGATGGATAAGCCGGGTTGCATTTTCGCTATTATACTTTTTCAGTTCAACCGCCAGTTCATCAAACAGTTGCGGTTTCATCGGCTTGGGGTCAAGGGTGAGCAAAACCTTTATATCCTCAGCACCGAACTGTTCCAGATGATTCACAAGCTGCTGCTTATAAAACTGATTGTAGAGCTTTGTTTCCACCACTATTTTGAAGCTCTTTTGGCTGATAACCGCATCCGGAACGCTATCGTCGCCAACGACCTGCAAATCAAAGGTGATTTCAGGGCTTTCGTCCTCTCCAAGAATAAGACTGTTCAGCATAGAAAAGAACTTATCAGCGTTGTAGTTATACAAACGAGAGAGCATCAGCATGGTGTTTGAGGTATCCACATTCTCTTTGGAGTGGTATCTCTGAAAATAATGTATCTGCATATCGTACCTCCTAAAACCCATCTGCCGTTTCGTTTGCGTTACCGGGTCAGTTGATAACTCAATTCCAGCAAGGGCTTGATTTCATCTGCTAAGACTGTACCATCGAGAAGAATGCTGATCCAATTCTCTTTGTTCATGTGATAGGCGGGGAAGAATCCCTCTTTCATACGTAGTGAACCTATCATCATCGGATCACACTTGATGTTCAGAACATCAACCGTTTTAGCTTCTGCCAATCCCAGCTTTCTTGCATTGATTTCAACTATCAACGCAAACCACTTTTTATTGTTCTTATGGCGCAAAACGCAATTCCAGTCATTCCACGGGTAATCCGGTTCTGCTCCATAGATTTCTTTTGCCCATTCAAATAGTTCTTTTCGTTCCATTGTTTCCATTCCCATGTGATAAGCCGGTACAACGTTATGTTGACATTTTTTGCTTTATTCCACTCCCAATGCCTTAAACACAGCATCCTCGGCACTCTGATACGGAATCAGCTGGAAAGCCGACATCAAGTCTGCGGGTACGGTTGCAAAATCAATCATTGACACAGCCGGCAACAGCACTTTCTTTGCACCGCAATCCACGCAAGCCTGCAAGGTATTCGCCAACTCGTCAACCTTAATCAAAGTACCACCAATAGAAATATCGCCAAGTACCGCAAGGCTGCTTAATGTCGGGCGACCAATGGCAATCGAACACAGCGAAATCACTGTGGGAAGCGCCAGTTTATCGGTCATTCCAATGCCCTGGAGGTCTTGATAGTTGATGATGTAATCCTTATCTGTGGTACTGATGCTGCCGCTGATACGCCGTGCATTTGCTTTCAGAAAATTGAATGCAATGTTGACCGCATCCTTGGCTTTGGCATCGCTGCCCAAACCGGTTTTATCGAATTTGCCGTTTCCGGGAAGCATTTGGCTTTCCAAGCGGAATGCACCAATCATACCGGACTTGCCGTGAGAAACCGTATATACCTGCCCCGGTGTACCCAATCCTTCGGGAATCAGCGTATCACCGCCTTGCTCCGGAACAGAAACATACTTTTCTTCAAAGGTTTCGTTGTCGATGTAGGAGAAGTTCACATCATAGAACTCCATGCCACCCAGCTTTTTCAGCTGTTCCTTTACACGCCGACGCATTTCCAAGGAAAGCCGCAGCACTTCTTCCAGTTCATCCTTAGTAAATTCCCCGTTGGGGTACATCAGCTTCAGATAACCATCTACCATGCGGCGCACAGCAATCGTATCACGCTGGTTCAGGTTCTTACCCAATCTGAAATACTTGTCCAGTGCATCGCCGTACTGCACCTTGCGCAGCTCACGAATAAACTCTGCCAGATAGTCACTGATAAATCCGTAGCTGTTGGTGAAATGCTCCGGACGGAACTTTGGAATTTCCCAACCGGGCAGATAGCAATGAATACGATCCAGGAACGCTGTGTCCGTGCCCATCTCAGGCGGGAAGGGGTCAAACAAGCTGCTGGTTTTTAACAGCACATCTACGCTCTGATTGATATTGCCTACAAAGACCATAGATGCCGAAGCTGCTTTTTCCTCTTTGCCACGGGCAAAGGAGCCGGACGCCATGTAGTCCTTCATGATCTGTACGCCGTCTTTATCCTTAAAGCGGATACCGGCTACTTCATCAAATGCCACACAGTCCCAAAGACCAACCAAGCCCACGGTTTTGCGCCCCATATTATAAAACAGGTTGGCTACCGTAGTTTGACCACCGGATACGAGAATACTGTTCGGGGAAATTTCTTTATATAGGTGAGATTTACCCGTGCTGCGAGGCCCCAACTCACATAAGTTGAAGTTGTTCTCCACCAGCGGAATCATACGAGTCAGCAACAGCCACTGTTCACGCACAGTCAAGGACTCCGGCTCATAACCGGCAGAGCGCAGCATCAGCTCCATCCATTCTTCTTTGGTAAACGCCTTGCGCCCCTGCTGCAATTCAGGCAAATCAATATGCGGCATCTGAATGGGCGTCAGCTTATCAATGCGAATTGGCGCAGCGTTCTTTTCTTCCTCAATAAACTCATAGCTCAGCTGAACGATGCACCAAATACCTCCGCACAAAAGGCGGTCGTACTTTTCCGGGTATCCATCGGCAATCGGAATGTCCTTAATGCCCAAGTTAGAAAACTCTGCAAGATATGTATTCTTGCGCATATCCAAATGCACGGTGATCATGTCGATTACCGTATGGCTGCCACGAGAGCGCAGGCGTGAAAGAATTTTTTGTGCTTCATCAGGGCGCACAAAGTTATCGCTTAGAATATGCTTTACCGTTTCAACGCCGCTTTCGATGATTTCAGGGTCGTCGCTGCTGCAATACTGTCCCAGCAGAAATTCCAGGACATACACAGGAACATTTGCGCCTTCCTTGATTTTTTTGGTCAGGTCTTTGCGCACGATTTTTCCCTGAAAAATATCCTTCAATCGTTCGTCATAGCTGCGCTCGTCACACACATTTTCTTCGGTCGGCTCCGCTTCAGGCGACACGCTTTGCTTCAACTCTCGGCTAAATTCGTTATATTTTTCGTCCAGATCCGGCATAGTTCCATCCTCCTGTCATTGTCAATCCGGGGCTGAGATTAGCTGATCGAGGTATCTTTGCACATCGTCGCCGTCATATCCCGCTTCCAAATATTTTCCCATCATTTCGGTAACAAGGCTGTATGCCAGGTTTTGATAAGCCTGCATAAAGTCCCTCATATCCTGCTCACAGTTTCCGTTTTGCACCAGGGTCATTGCAATATCCCATAAGCCTGCCAGTTTGCCGCCCTTGTGATTCATCATCGTGTCGCAGAACCGCCACACATCTCCGTGAGCGGCAATATCCAGCAAAAACTCCTTGGCAGGCTTTAGCGTTTCTAACCGGTTCTGTGCAAAATACAATTCCACTTCCGAAATCTTATCCTGCGCCGGGATATTCCCCAGCATTACAACATCACATACGATTTTCGCAAGGATCGTTGTTAGTATTTCCTGCCCGTCAGTAATGGTATGTTCCAAGTCACCCTTTTTTATCATGCGTTCCCACGCCAACCGTGCTTTTTGGATATTCTCACCCGGAGTGCCGTATTGCTGCACAATTTTAGGCGGCACTCTTGTCGGGGCTTGAGGCGCATAGCTTTCCGCCCTGGCTTGCGCTCGCTGTATGCGCTGCTGCTCACGCTCATGCTCCCGAACCAAACGCCGCTTATCTCGATAATATCCGCTGACTGTGTGATAAATCAGGTGATCCCAAAAGTTCATAGTGCTTTCCTCGTTGTACCAAAAGCTAAATCCATCATCCGTCATGGCAGGGTGTGCCGGTGGACTCAGCTAAAGAAATCAAACTCATCCACAGCGAAAGCAATGTCAATCTGGAACGGTTCACGCTGTGGCATCTGTAATCCCTGCTCATCCGCAATTACCAGATAATAAGTAGCCGTGTTGCTATATTTCAGCGATTTCAGATTGAACTGGCAGCGGAATGTCCGCTCTGCACCATTGTCGCTTGTCTTGTCTGCAATGATTTTCTGAACATCACTGATTTGCTTGCCGCTTTCATCCGTAAAGTAAACCTGATAGGTTGCTGCTTCACGGTTCGCACCAACCGCATCCTTCTGATAGAAATTCAGAGAGAATATCATATTGCTGATTTTGCGGCTTGCAGACAGCAGATTGACCGTTACCGGTTTGGTATCATATTTCTGCTTGTTGCGCTTGTATTCCATAGAATCGTTGCGGAGATAGTGGTATTCAATCACCGGAACAACCATTTCCTGCAAGCTGATACCGCCATGCACAAAGTTCAAACCGCCGCCATTCATCTTGATACGGATGCTTTCTCTCGGTGCAAAGCCATCATATTCCGTATTGCCGCCCAGGAACTTCACCGGCAACAGATAATTTGGCTGAGCGTCTTTCTGCATGATTGCATAGCGTCTGCCATATTCCACATCCATGCCGTTAAAGCTGGACTTGTCCACTTTGTCGTCCTCGGTAAGAGGACTGTATGTGTAAAGGAATCCATGGTCGGCGGTAATCAGGATATTCGTTCCACCAAATTCATTCACGATAATACGAACAAGGTTCTTCAATTCCGAAATTGCCTTATCGCAGGCAGCGAATACGGCAGTATCAGAAGTATGACTGGCTTCATCAATCGTATCGTGATAGATATAAACCACATCCATGCCTTTTACCAAAGCGCTTCGCTCTGCTCGTTTCATGGCAATAATATCGTTGTATTTCAGCGCCACACTCGCAGAATCTTCCGATTTCAGGATCTTGTCCCGATAGCCGCTGGCGGTAGGCTGTCCATCTGCTAACACGGTCAGAACATCGTTCCGAAGCTCCGCACTCAGCTTTTTATGCGGCAGCAACGCTGCCATGCCAAACTTGGTGATAGACGGGAAGATGCTTTGCATACTGCTGATAGCAACCTTGCTCTGCGTTTCTCTTTGAAGCTGATCTGCCATAGCTGCTGCCACTTCATAGCGCATGGCATCCGAAACGATCACAAACACCTTGTTTTCGGAAGTTCTGATTCGGGAGCTATAAAAACTCTCCTGCTGCGGCACTTCCAGAACCTTGCCGTAGGTTGCCAGTTCTTCCGCACATACATCCGACCAGTTGTTGCCCAGTTCTCCCAGGAACCAGTGGGTATAGAGTCCTTCCACTTTATCGACAACGTGCTTGAACAGGTCATCCAGCAGAATATTGGAGGTTTCCAGACTCTTTTGGAAGCTCAGGTGGAACAGGCGATAGTAGGTGTCCATCCGATAATAGCTTTCTGTGTATTCTTTCCAGATGCCCTTCGCTTCTGCGGTATGGAACCCGGCAGAATGCTCCTTGAAGAAGCTCTGCATATTGGCTACCTGCAAAATACCATTATAGAAGTTCTCAAACGGCTCGTACCATGCACAGGTTCTCCGCTTTTCAACTGTGGAAACAATCGTATCCACATCAATGATATGGTCACTGATTTCTGTCATCAACTTGGTCAGAATCACCTCGTTGATGCAAGGGAAGCACTCTGTCGCTGCCAGATCGTCTACTGTCAGCTTCTCAAATCTCTGATGAAGACGGGCTTCCTCCTCAACATATCGAGCCACATCATAAAGCTGCTGAACATCCTCACCATGAAGCCATTCAGAGATAAAATCATAGCAGTATGCCTGATGCGGCACGGAAATGAACTTATCCAGTCCGGCAAGATATTCTTGACGCATGGTACGGGTAGCGGCGGTCAACAGCAAATGAATTGCCAGCTGTCCGAGATCCGGTTCTTCTTCAGTAAATCCGCATCCCTGACGCACCATTGCCCAAAACGCACTATCAGCATGGTATTTTACGAAGTCTTGATAAATCGCATTGTGGTTCAAATCCAGTTCTGCCCGGAATACACTGCGAAGAATCTTATTCGGCTGTGCTTCTTTCAAGCCGCAGATTGCCGCCATCACAGCCATGTGCAGCTGTGCCGGAGTAGCAGGAATTTTATTCTGGCTGCTTACTTTCTGGCGGCGGTCTTTCGCATTAAAATAGGCACGATAGTTCTTAACCTGCTTTCGCATGGCCGGATTTGAAGTAAGCCCCATCTCATCCATCCAGATAGAAATCAGGTCTGCCCGGAACTCCTCGCTGTAAAGCTCCACATCCAGAAGCCAGTTGTCATCCGGTTGGTCATATACCAGAGGGTCGTAAACCAGATAGTTTGTCGTTAGATCGTCCACCGAAAGCAGCTTCTTTATGGAAAACGTATTGCTGCCCGTAAGAGCAACCACCTTAGCGTTTTCCAGAACCACTTCGTCCAGCTTATCCTCAAACTCTTTATCTTCATCGTACCAGAAGATGATACGGCGCTGATAAAATTCCGGCAGGGGTGCAGCAAATCTGCGGTTCAAGTCTTGTATTACTTTGTCAGTATCCATTAGCTTTCACTCCCTTCATCCCGTAGTTGAGGCAGCTGATTAACGAGTGGCGTTACTGAAATGCCTCTATATTGCTCATAAAGATGTCGAGCTTTTATTTCATCCGCCTTAGTCCATCCAGAACGATAATATTCTTCCGTAGTATATGAGCAAGTAACACCGTTTGCTTCTAACGCTTTCTTGTATTTCACATCTGTAGCGCAAAGATGTTCTCTCACGAACTGATTAAACCTCTGACGATCAGACTCATCCTCAAACCAAAGAAAAGCAACACCTGAGCGCAAATCCCATTTTTCGTTATACCAGTTTTCATCGCCACACGCAAAGCAGTTGAATAGTTTACCATGCACCGTGTCGCCGGAAAGATAAATATATGTTAGCGAAAGAGTCGGCTCAAAACGATCTCCAATTGATATTGTGTCCGTTTTAGGAAACGGAATAAGGTGTCTATATCCATCTAAGTATATGACATACTCTTTGAAAAGAACCGTTGAATGGTATGTTATTGCAACTTCACTAACACTAAAACTCTTATCATGATGATGAGCAGCAATATTTTGCATGATGCTATTTTCTTGAAACTCGCTCTGGTCAGCAATGTCCGAAATGCAAATTTGAAACTCAGGATATTGCTTGTGATACTTGTAGTTATCGTTATTAAAATCACCTTCCCAGCTTTTTGGATCATCCAAAAGCAAAAGAAGCTTTTCGTTTACCGTCAAATCAAGTCCAAAGTGTTTACGCCAAAGATACTCAATTTTATCAACATCTGCAAACGAATCGACTGCCGTATTGGTATCACCAATTCTTGTATAAATATATCCGGCACGAAGTTCCTTATCTCTATCTCGGAAATTCTCTGTTAAATAGTACGGTGTGTTGTTGGTGTTTTTTATGATAATCACATCAACAGGTTTTATCTCGCCCTCATCATTTTCAAGCATCAAGGTCTGCAAATACACAACAGGACGAACTACGCCACTAAACTTCTTATTTCGGAGAAAGTCTATTAGGTGTTGCTGATCCTTTCGATTTTCTTCTGAAACGCCTTTGATTTTCACGCCATCAGGACTCTTGCTGTCACTGACACCGATAATGATGTAGGCATCTCTATTAACAAGATTATTTGCCATGCAGATGATGTCATGAAGGAGGCTTGCTTTGTTACCGTGCCAATATTCCTTGAAATCCCAATAATCTCCTTCTGTTTTTAAGACAATCAAGTTTGACACTTCATCAAACAGAGTCATATTTTTAACCTCCTAATCATAGAATATACAACTACTTTTACTTAATCTTTGCCAGAACATCCTGGAATATCTCGTAATTCTTCTTCACACCGTCGTCCAGGTCAATGGAGATCATCTGGTCGGCAAGGTGATGAATCTTTTCCTCGTAGGCTCTGATTTCGGTATCCTGTGCCTGCAAGGTGGTCAGCTTTTTGTTCAACTTCACACGCTCGCCGGTGGAAGCGTTGGCAATACGCTGTTCCAGGTCGGCAATAGCAGTACGATAACGAGCCTGTTGTTCATGCACATAATCGGTACGGATGCGGGCAATGGTGTCCAGCTGATAGCGGTGCATATAAATCAGTGCCTTAAAACCATTCTTTTTGCCGCTGTCAAACAGCCAGTAAATCGGGCGTTTCTGATAAATCTTGCAGTGGCCGGAGTAGAAGTCGCTCAGGAAGTAATTCCGAATCACATCCTTCGGCTGACCCTTGCCGCCCAGTGCATCCGCAATAAATTTCAGATTTTCATCCAGTGTTTCTGCACCATAGACCGTCTTCACGAACTCAACGAACAGACCGACAATATCATCCTCGAAATATTCATCGTCGCAAATCGGAATAATGCTATCCTTATCCGCAGCGAAAGAAGCATATTTGCTGTTGTCCCATTCGCCGCCTGCATAGGCAAGCCCATCCACATCCAGAGAGTAGCGACCGAACATACAGCCAACCGCATAGGAGATAAAGGAGCGAATATCTCTGCCGAGATCAGCCTTGCGGACGGTCACATCCTTATCCTCAACCTCCGGTGTCAGCTCGTCCTGCAAACCATAAATGTCGATGAAGATGCGGTTCAGTTCTTCCTCGTTAGCTTTCAGCTGATTGAAACGGTCATCACATTCCGCCTGCCACTGGTTAAAGGCTTCGGCAATGGTAGAAACCTTACGGAGTAGCGGATGATGCTGGAAGTCCCATGAGATTTCAAAGGAATCCCAATCGGTGTTAGATAGATTAATAGTTTCATTTACAATCTCATCTATCTTGCTTTTATAAGTGGAACTTTCACGATATGGTAGGGCAATAATATGCCCTGGTTTTTTATCTTTTGCACCCGCAAAATATGCTAAATATCTATCGCCCACTGAACTATTCAAAAATGCTAAAATATATTGCAAATTACTTTCTGTACAGAATCCTTTTGATCCTTTTGAGTCAAATAGGTATTCGTTAGTCGAGTACCGAAATGTTGCTCCTCGAGAGCTAAATGCGCTCCACGTTATGCCTGGTTTGAAAGCATATTCTCCATTATAATTGTGAGATCTAATACGCCCCGTCTTTTCATCTTTAAAATTTTTAATTTCGAATCCTTCATTTTCCCAATTTACAAAGTATTCATTATTCCCATACCACCTACGAAACTCTCCCCCCTTATTATAAGGAAACCATTTCTCTCCTTTTTTCTTAATACTCACCTCATGCCACAATCTCAAAAACAAATCATTATTTCCAGTTGTCATGCCTTCTCTCGTGACAAGAACAGATGAAAGTGATTTAGAGCTTACATATGATTCAATACTTTTCTTCCCTAATGCATAGGCAATTGGACATCCTGCTAATTCAAGAAATGCATCCTGTGAAGCGACACAGCAACTAGATAATGTATCAGCTATTTTCTCTGAAAACTCGCTATACTGATTTTTGCTTACAAAAGAATATTGTCCAACGTATCCTCTGTTTCTTCCGGATTTTAACACAAAAGCCGATGTCTGATACGCTATTCCAAGTAAAGTATCATCTAAATGCCACAGGCATAAAATATCCTCTGTCTGACACAGTTGCTTACGTAATTCTTCGAACGCTCCCAAATTCATCCAAGATTGCATGGTAACCATCGCTTGGAATCTATTAGGTAGTAACCATTTTTGGCAGCGCAGTATAAAAGTTGCATACAAATCACTCTTTGCAATCGAATACATTTCTTGCACATATGATGACAATTTATCATTCATATCACCATTCCCCATATAGGGCGGATTAGTGCATACAACATCATACTTTTGAACTATCAGTTCTGCTATATGTACAAGTGGCAACAAGTTATTCAGCACCACATCCCGACTGATATGAATATCATTTTCCACTTCTCTAAAACGGGAATGGAGGATAGCAAAATCCACAGGAGCAATATTCAATATAGAACCATACTCCTTGGCATTGTGCATTTCCTTGATAATACTGTCCATCGCTGCTTTCAGTTTAGCATCGCCATTGCAGAAATATTCCAGGGTATAACTATCAACATAGTTGCTTTCCTGAATAGCATATATATGTGGCTGAATACCACGGCTGAAAAAGCGGCGGTCATACTGGCGGGCTTTCATCATCACCGCAAAGTATGCCAACTGTGCTGCACGGTCATCAATGTCCAAGCCGTACAGGTTGTTCTCCACAATGCTTGCCACCGCTTCACGGGTGGTATAGCCGTAGGATTCATAAATCTGCATCAGCACATCGAACATATAGGCAAGGATATGACCGGAACCGCAGCATGGGTCAATACACTTGATCTGCTCCGGGGTCATGGCGGCATATTCTTTGCGGATTTCTGCAAGCTGTGCCTGAACTTCCGGCTCCTGCTCGGCTTCCCCCAGATAGTATTTCCACTGAGATTTCAGTTCGTCATTGGGGTGTCCCTCCACCCACAGACGGCCAAGGCTGTTTTCCACCATGTAGCGAACGATCCAATCAGGAGTAAAAATCTGTGTTTTAGCTGGAAGCTCTTGTTTTGACACTTTAATTCCCTTTTTTACTTTTGCGTCGACTTCCGCCTTTGGGTCAGTATTATAATACTGATACAGCCAGCCGATAAGCTGGACGGCATCCTTCCAGTCATCCTCCGGAATCTGCTCGATCATTTGCTGAATCACACTGCCTTCACGCAGCAGATTGTCCGGCAGAAGAAGCTCGGTGTAGTCGCTGATTTTCTGGAACATTCCCGGCAGAATTTTGTTCAATGCGTTGCACTGCATAATCAGCAGATATTTATACAGCTCCTCGGTCTTTTCGGCTTCTTTCAGCGCATAGACCTTTTCCATGTCCAGTCCATCCAAATCCAGATGAATGGCTTCGGTGATGATCTGCGGCTTAAAGTTATTTTCTTCGTCCGTAAACACACGCACATGGGAAGGGAGGTAGCCGTTGACCTCCATAAAACGCAGGGCAGAGAAGCGGTTGAACCATGTGTAGGCAACCTCCTCCATAACCTGCTTATATCCTTTATCGTTAATCTCGGCAATCAGAGCCTTGCGCTGTGCCTTTTCATCGGCAGTGAGGACTTTATCGCCAACACTATCCGCAATGGCATCCACCATGTTGTCCTCGGTAATGCCGTATTCCACGCCTTTCAGGGAAACACGGGCGATCAGCTCAGTTCTTGCCCAGACAGCAAATTTTTTAATCGCATTCTTATCCATCATTCGACTCCTTAATTCAGCTTGATCTCATCGCAATTCTTCAAGAGCTGCTTCAGCTGAGAACGAATCTTCTCTACATAATCATCAATATCCGCATCCGTCTGCAAGGTCTTTGCCTGAAACACAACCTGACGGTTATAGGCACGAACCACTTTCTTCTTTGCAGGAGCTGCTTCTTTACCTGTCTGATTCAGCTGGGGCTGCGGCTTCGGTGCAGGCGGGGTGAGAACGGCTTCAATGTTGCTGACCGTGTCATCCTTGTACTGGCACATTGGCAGGAACATAGCATCCAGAAGGGCAAGGCTCTTTAATTCGGCAATCTTCTCCTTGCACTGGCTGAAATAGCGATCCGACTTTTCAATCAGGTGAGATGCCTTGCCATCGCCGTTTGCGGCAGTATGGGTCGCTTCCATACACTGACGAACTGTTTCCATCACTTCAGCACGTTTTTCTTCCAGCATCTTGTCATGGGCAGCACGAACCGTATCCATCAGCGGATTCAGCTCACGAATCCGGTCGTATCTAAACTTCGTACCCATCTGAATCGTGATAATCAAACGGATGGTGTTCAGTGCCTTGTGTGCTTCCTCATTTTCCGCAATGCGGTCAAGATCGTCATGCAGCGATTTTTCAAACTGCACTGCCTGATCGAACACCGTAACCTGCGTTTTGAAGAAGTTTTCGATGCCGTTACTCATGGTTTCCTTGTTGTCGAACAGGTCATCTTCTTTTTTCAGCACTCGCTCAATCAGGGCAATGTTGTCCTTCTTCTGAGAAAGAACATCGTCCATCAGATGAATGGCTTCCTGCACCAATCCGTGATCCGGGTATTTGTGCCCTTCATAACGGGCATCCAGAGAAGCATAGTAGTCACGCTGCTCTGTGAATTTCTCGGTTACAAAGCGGATCAGTCCGTCCTCATCGTCCGGCACATCCATAATGTCGAAATACTCTCGGAGCATTTCTTTGACATCACGCATCATTGTAGCGGAAATGGTTTTACGCTTGCTGATGGAAGTTTTGCCGATCTCGCTCTTTTTGCGCAGCATATCCGGCAATTTTGGGTCACCGGGCTGAATGGTGTTGCCCGCATACTTGATGGTTACTTTCTGGGCATAAATCAGCTGTGCCGCAACCGCAGCAATGTCGATTTCCTTCCAGCCATAGGGAATTGCACTGTACTTGCTCTGAATATCTGCCATAGAGGTAGGCAGCTTCTTCGCATCCTGCATTTCCAGATATTCTTCCATGGCAGAAGCCGCTTCACGGTTCGGCTCCGTTCCGGGAATCATCGTTTCAGTTCCGTTCAGAATGGCGATAATGTCGGCATCACTGTCGGCATTCTTGGTAATCAAATCCAGCTTGCTATATACATGGGCAACCAAGTATTCCAGGGACTGGTCAATTCTGTTTTTGGCATTTCCGGATTTGATCTCCAGATGTTCACCATCCACATAGAACTGCGCTCCCTCAATTGCCTTCTGCAATTCAGTCATAGCGCTCAACTCATATTTTCCGGCTTCATCCTGCTGGTCGCTGATAATTTTCTGCACACTCTTAGGCAGCTGGCTTACATTTCGCTGTTTTACATATTTGCGAATCTTCATGGCAGATTCCAGAGATTCGTAGTAAGGAGTGTCTGCCAGAACAACGATTGCTTCGTTGCCTTTAGACTCTGCCATCAAACGGAACTCTGTCTTTTCTGTGGCATCCGTTGCAACCGTCAAAAAGCGCAGGCGCATACCGCCGGTCGTTACACCAACGGTGATTCCATCTACCATCTGGTCGAAAGCAAAGTCATATTTTTCATAGCGGAACTTTTTGGTTGTGAAAATATCACCGTAGATCATCTGGGCAATACGCTCCACAATAGAAGCGGTATCCACATTGGTATCTCGGATTTCACGCTGAATGTCCTGTTCTTCATCGGTCAGGAAGTTATAGGTATCACCGGTTCTGCCGATATAGTTCTGGCTCATCAAGCGGTCAAGGCATCCTCGGACAGCTTCACGCATGATAATCTTATCCACACGAATATCATCTGCCATCAGGATTACGATATTGTCCAGATTAGAAGGAATATCATCAATATAGCGAATCAGATACAGGAGCTTCAATACATCCACATCCTGCTGCTCAATGCCATCGCCGTTGTCGGCTGCTTTCTGGCAACGCTCAATCACTCGACGGATAGAACCGTCCAGGAAAGTATGTACGGTATCATAAAAACGGAAGAACGGAACGAGGGCATACTCGTCCCTCTCCTGAATTTTCTGCGCAGCTTCCTGGAATCCGGACAGCATGGATCGCTCACCACCGGACAGATGCTTACCGGAATTTCCGTGCTTACGGATTTCAGCAAACACCTTCTGCATGATGATGAACTGGTACGGCACGAACGGGAAATTATCCGAAAACTCCATGGAAGTGGAGTAGCCCTTAATATCCAGAATCGAGCCACTGAAGCTGAACAGGTTACGCAGAACAGAATCATTCTGCTCATAAACCGCCTCCAGCTCTTTGGCTGCGTCCGGTTTCTTTTTCAGAATACGCTTCTGAATCACTTCGTCCACAGAGGAAGAAGATAAGCTCAGTCTCGTTTTGAAACGAGCCTGAATACGAGAGAACTCATCGGCACGAACCTTGATGATTTCATCAATGGCTTCCTGTCCGGTGCAGATCACCCAGATCTTGCCCTCGCACTCGCTGCCAATTTTCTCGGTCAACGACTGGAGGTTCAACAGCATATCGGTATCAGTGCCGACATACTGACCAACTTCGTCGATCATAAACAGCAAACGGAAGTTTGCGGGCTTGGTATCCACATAAGCTTTCATATCTTCCACAAGCTGTGCAATCGAAATCTCTGTGGAGGTTTTATCATTAAACCATGCTTTGGCATCGTCCTCGCTCATATCCAGAACTTCCATCAGAGTAGGGATAATGAACTTGCCGTTGAATGCAAATGCACGGCGCATTTCCAGCCAGGATTTGCCCTTCTTTTCTTCAAAAACTCTGCGGAACTCATCGGTCTTGCCCTGCTGGTCAATATAACGCTCCATCATGGCAACCTTCAAGTTTTCGCCGTAAAATCCAAGATGGTTATAGAACATCTTTGCGAAAACACGAAGAACAGCAGTCTTGTCTTTGTTGCTGAAGCCTTCAATATCAATGTTGAAAAGAATGGTTTCCGTCTGACCCTTCGTAGCACGGTCAATCAGCATAAAGGTTGCCGGATCATCTTCAAACTTTTTCCGGAAACGCTCTACACTGCGAATACCCTTAACTTCCTTGTTCTCCAGAAGATAAGAGAGCATTTTCAGAAAGTGAGATTTACCACTTCCAAAGAAACCAGAAATCCAAACGCCCATATCGGCGGTCGGATGCTCAAAGGCATCACCATAGTAATTGAAAAAGGTAATGAAATGCTTCTTCAATTCCTTGGTGATAACATATTCATTTAATTCCTGCTCGATCACATCGTCGGCAGCCTGATCTACTTTAATAACACCATTGATTTTGCGGTTGATGTCATCCGCAAACATATCTCGAATTATCATGGCTTTATCCCCCTTAAATCACATTGAACGCTCGATAATAGTCGTTTGCCTTAAGGCGATTGAACAACTTTACATGGTGACCATCGAACTCGCCCGGATACATAACCAAAATCGGAACATCAGAAAAATACGGCTGCAAGGCTTCCAGTAATGTATGGATTCTCATAAACGGGAATACCTCACCAACACCGGTCAGCATGAGTACATCGCCAAGTTCATGCGGCTCATACTGAATTTTGTCAATAAACTCTCCATTGCCGATTGCCGAACTCAGCTGCTCCAGAAGGAAGATGCTTCCGTCAGCTTCTTCCATATCCGGAATGGCATCCGTAATGTCCATGTCATCGCAAATAGAGAGAAATGTTTTATATAAATTACAAACCTTCAAATGGCAGGTCAGGGACTGATCGGTTTCCAACTGATTTACAAAATGGCGTACAACCATTTCGTCCTCTGGCTTATAGCAGAAGATTCTGATGTTTACCTCATTGCTGAGTCCCTTACCCTCCAGAAACTCCGGTTCCTGAATCAATGCCCGAATTTTATCCAGGCGTTCTTTTATTTCACTCATCTGGCTACCTCCTACGAAAAGCAATTAAATGCCGGCAGTACCGCCGCATCGCCGTTGCTTCTGATGGCATTCTCCAAAATAGGATGCAGCCATACTGGGTTCAAATGATCTGCCTTGATGCTGTCGAGATATTCCGTTTCAACAAGCACTCTGGCAATAATCTGTTTTAACTTTGTTATTGTGGCGTCGCTCCAGGAAGCTACCGCATCGTTCTGCTCCTGCAAACGCATAAAAAATGTATTCAAGTCTATCTTACCAAATGAGGTGTCCCTTAATCTGTACTTCTCACCAATCACTGTCAGCATGAATTCCCAGACCAGTCGGCTCTGCTTCATCATCGCATACAGGCAGATCTGCTTTGCCACTTCTGTTGGCTGAGATGCGATTGCAGAAATCAGGGATTCATCTTCCAGGGCACGAAGCCGTTTGATACAGGCTTTTGCCATGCGTGTGATGGACTTTTCAGTCGGATACTGAAAAAGATTTTGCTCTACAATTTCTGTTACAATCGCTTCATCAGAAAGTCCTTCATTCATCAGCTTGGCAGTGGATCGCATTTCATAGAAAAGAAACGGCTCTCTTGTCAGTGATGCAATATAGGGATACGAATGATCCATAGCGGTACACCTCCTTACTGTTCCTCTTTTTTATCCGGAACAAATTCCATGATGTCTCCAACATCACAGCCTAAAGCAGAGCATATTTTAGAAAGAATCTCAGTGCTAACATTTTCGTCCTTCGACAATCGAGACATTGTTGTTGTGCTAACGCCTGTCAATTCACGGAGATCCTTTTTTATCATGTCCTTATCAATCAGCAATTTCCAAAGTTTCTTATAACTCACTGCCATATTCTCACCTCTGCCTTACCGTATCTCAAAAAATTTCGGTGCTTCTTTCAGTACGTTTATCATCATACCATAGAATTGCGCTCTAAGCAATCCGGTATTATGAATTCCGCAGTAAAATTCTGAAATATCGCATCTGGAGTTTACAGGTTAAAACTTATTCGGAAAAGGCATAAAATTTTGGTGTTGATTGGGTCTTACAAATTAGCAAGCAGTGTAAACCTGTACAGGTTCACTCATTTTCTCGATTTTCCCTTCGGTGCAATCTTCGCAAATTTGCTTGTTGGGGAAGCATCCCCAATCCCCTTTGATCGGTATCTGCGATACCGGCTGCTCGTTCATTCTGAACGCTTTCCTGAGAAAGAAAAAACCTGGACTGCCATTTGGCATCCAGGTTAAAATCTTAATTCCATTTGATTATTCTTTCTTCTCAATCCAGCCAATAAAGGTGCTGACCTTTTCGAGTTCTTCCTCATTCATGGTTCTCAGCTTCTCGCACAATTCACGATACGGGGTATTCGCATCGTCCAGCGGGGCGAAAAATTCTGCCGGTGTCATATCAAAATACGAGATGATATTGAACAGTTCCCTGAGAGACGGTAAGGCTGCTCCGCTGGTTATTCCACGAATGTATGAGCCACTCTTATCCAAATCCAAGCTCATTTTGTGTTCGGAAATATTCTTTGCTATTCTTAATTCTGTAATCCTGATACGAATAAATTCATCATACTGCGTGTTGGCCATTCCTGTCCCTCCTTCCTCAACTATTTTAGTATGAATCGGAAGGCGACGTTGGTAGCGAGAAAACGATTTTTCTCTTTATCCCTTCTTGTATTGGTGATATAATTATCAATATCTTGGTTTGATTGGTGATACCTGTACTAAGCATCTCCAAAGGAGAGATTTCTATGAATTTATTCGTTGTCAGTTTCTTTGGACACAGACAAGTTGATGATCCGTTTTTGATTGAGCGACAGTTGGAATCAATCATCCGTGAGCTGCTTCTTACCAAAGAATATATCGAATTCCTTGTTGGGCGAGACGGAGAATTTGATCAGCTTGTTTCATCAACGGTTCGCAGATGCAAGCGAACCATCCGTGATGACAACAGTTCTCTCGTTCTTGTACTGCCATATATGACGGCGGAATACCGGAACAACGAGGAGTCTTTCCATGAGTATTATGATGAAATTGAAATCTGTCTCGAATCCGCAGAAAAGCACTTCAAGTCCGCCCATCAAGTCAGAAATCGATCCATGGTTGACCGGTCGGATTTAGTTATTTTCTGCATAGAACACAATTCTGGCGGAGCTTATCAGACCATGCAATATGCAAAAAAGGCAGATGCAAAGATCATGAATCTGACAGATGTACCTCGTTGACTTCGCTTTATTTTTCTCGGAAAGGAAGAACATGAATAAAAAGAAACGAATAGCTATTCTTTTTGCCGTCATTCTTGTTGTGGCGGTTGGAATCATAATTGCGGTGACTTCACATCAGAAAGAGGAAATGGACTTCGATGAATTTGCTGACCGTTTTGAAAAAAGCGCAAACGAAGTTCTTGGGGAAGATCTAAAGAAAGTCTCCAAAACAGAAGTTGCTGCAACGCTTACTTACGGAGATCAGACCGATAAAGACCGAACCATCTACTACCGCATTTTGAAAACGACATTTTATGATGGCGATCCAGCTGAGATCACCGGCTTGCACACAGAAGCTCTTGGGGTGCTTTTCCCTGTTGATAGCATGGACAGCTGCGAAGAAATGATGATTAAGGATTGGTATGGCGCCCTTTACAAAAAAGATGACAAGGCGTTCCTCTGCTGGACATATTCTCCCGAAATCACCTATGTTCTGGAATATGAGCCAAGCAAAATTGACGACTCTGAAATTATTAAAATGGCTGAAAGCGCTGAGATCGAAAAATAAAAAGTAGCCACGATCCGCACCCTTTGGGGGAGTGCAGACCGTGGCTATTTGCTTTAACGGAAGTTCTTCTTTTCCTTTTCTTCTTTCTCTTGTTCTTTTTCCTGCTCTTTTTGTCTGTCGATATTCAGAATCGTTTCAACCGTCCGTTTGGCAATCAGCAATTCTTCTTTCTCTTTTCTGATCTGACGGTACTCAGCGTAGTCCTGCTTTTTCTGGACTGCCAGCTGATGAAACTCCTCATACAACGATTGCATAGACGGGAGCTTTGTAATCTGCAATTCGTCAAAGGCTTGCTTTGCCGCTTTATGAATTGTGATTTCCTGACGATGTTCCTCAAAGAACTTTTTGCTATATCCAGACTTGCGGTACTCGATATAGATTTGCCTTGTGTTGCGATAATTTTTGATGTGCTGCTGCAATGCCTGAACCTCAACCATTCGTTTCTCTGCAGTCTTGATAGAATCGGAAAGCGCATCGAACCGGGCAGACAGATTTTCAATATGAGCAGTCAGATCGTCGTAGTTGCCCAAGCCTTTTTCTTTCAGCAGAATCACAGTTCGGGCAGCTTCTTTTCGGTTGAACTTCTTTGCCCACCTTTCATAACCGACCGTCTTACCCTCGGCCATCTTTGCCTGAATATCAATCAGCATCTGGAACTGCTTCGGGGCAGGAGCCTTGGCAGAGCCGCCTTTTGATTTGTGCAGGTTCTTGCCGGAGATAACCGCTTGAATTTCCTCTTTGCTATATCCTTCGCCCAGGGAACGCAGCCGGATGAAACGTTTCTGATTCTCGCCCTTGAACGCAGGCTGCTTTCCATCCTTGAACGCAAATCCCATGTCAGCCAGAGCTTGAACAAAACCGTCAAAGCTCTTTGGTTTCTGCTTCAGCACCGCATCAATCGCATCACATAATTCGTCACGCTGGGTACGCTTCTTGGGATAAACAGTTCTTTTCTGGCGCTCCCGATACGGCTTCGGTGTAATAACGGACAGCCCGTGTTCCAGGCAAACCATATCACTGAGTCTTTGCACCGCCAGACCGGAAAGAAAGAAGTTTTTGAATTTCCGTGTGGCATCCAGCGAGGTGGAATTATAAATGATATGGTTGTGAATGTGGGATTTGTCGATGTGGGTCGCAACGATGAAAGCGTGTTTTCCCTTTGTCCATCGCATCGCTGTTTCATACCCGACCTGGTTCGCTTCTTCCGGAGTGATTTCTCCCGGCTTAAAGGACTGGCGTATCTGGTATGCGATGATATTGTTCTTCTGCTGTCTGCCGGTAATATGTTGGTACTGCCGTTTGGAAAGCAGAAATTCTTCATCCGCTGTCTTTGGATCACACTCATAGGAGCTGATAAATTCGCCATCATTGGTTTTTGCGGCATTTTGTGAATAGTCGGTTCTGTCTGCCAAACATTGAGCGACCGTCTTTCCCTTATTCACATGGAGTGCAATCAATCTTGTCGCTGCCATTCCCATCACTTCCTTCCCAAAAAGAAAAAGCCACCGGTCGGTGACTTTTCTCTGATATTATCTTAAGACCTGATAAATGCTCCCAAACTTTCTACTATATTCTCGGCTTTCATAACAGCCCAGACGAGCAGGAAAACCGCTGCTATTGTCGCAATTCCAAGAACCACAAGAATAAGCAGGGACTGCCACAAAGCCTTTACAATGCAGTAAATCGCAGAACCACCAATAACCAAAAGCAGTATGCCAATCACATAGGACATAACATTCGTAAGCAGATTTCCAAGAACGCAAATCACTTTTACAACGAACAGCACCGGCAGTGCCAATATCTTCAATACCAGCTTCATAGGCTCAACTCCTTTCTTCTTAACTACATTGTACAAGAGTATCTGCAATCACACAACGATGTCAACCCTTGTATAAAAAGGAAGGACGCAAAGGAGTTTATCTCCTCTGCGCCCTAATGCTTTTCGGATTCAGTTCAACAAACTGGAATTGTTCGATCTTTTCAAATACTAACGTCCTTAATTCTGTTCAATAATTGATTTATAGTAGTTACCAAAGTCAGCAAGTGAATTAACAATTGGAAGCATTTTTGTTCCGAGTTCAGTTAAGCCGTATTCAACTCTCGGTGGCTGCTCATGGTAATCGTGGCGATATGCCAGCCCATCACTCATCATTTGTCTTAAACTATCTGTCAAAACCTTTTGTGAAATACCATCTATACTTC
>SKEQ01000432.1_pt1 | contig 34350 bp, 34 predicted proteins | sample 4826751 | NCBI WGS metagenome assembly SKEQ01 (sample SAMN11008805, study PRJNA524170) | human gut metagenome | biome: Human fecal sample; material: Feces; isolation source: fecal sample from pouch patient p44 | host: Homo sapiens | place: Israel: Tel-Aviv | collected 2013-07-11 | reverse complement strand
TCGTTACTCTTTTGGGAAAAGTATACTTCCGGGATGGATCATAAACCCGGTCATACTCATACTCTATATATACAACATTTGACTTTTTTCTCCGTGTGATCTTGCCTTTTACGGTTGGTACTTTCACTAAAAAATCCAGATACATAGCGCCCTCCTTTTAGGCGGTTATCCGCCTAAATTAATTGTACTATATTTCCCGGCTATCTGCAATGAAAAACCGCAGAAAACCGGGATTTTTTATGATTTTATTTCGTTCTTTTTTCTTTAGGTGGAAAAATTACTGGAAGTTCACACTAAACAACGGGTTGTTCTGAACTTCTCTAAACAACTCCAAGTTGCTCTACATACTATTCATGACTGCTTCGTGAGCAGGGTATTTCATGGGGTCTACCCCTTGTGGGGCTCATATGAGCTGGAACGTTGGCGGACAACAGAAAAATCAGTCTTAAAAAGATGAGGGAGATTACAATGCCGAGGCACTGCAATCTCCCTCTATCATCTTATTTTATATCCCTTAATTCTTCAATTAACAATCCAACCCGGCTTCCCACTGAATGTTCTAATTCTTCAATATCTTCGCAATAGTTCTTTTCATTTTTGATTGCTATATCAATCCGATTCATAAACCAGTCAACATCATAAGAAGACTTTGTATACCCAGTCATTCTTTTTCGTAGTTCTTGTTCCGTATAGCGGCGTTTCGCAGTTATTTTCGGATTATGGAAAAGCTGTATTTCATCTAGTTGTTCCACGTCATCAAAGTGGATCAACAGCCAAAATTCAAAACATGGATTTGTCAGATATAATCCAAAACCATTTTCCCTGCATTTTTCCAGAACATATTTATACTGATTGTTTTCCTCATGTGCAACAAAGCTCTCTCGGTCACGATCTACGACAAAGCATATTTTATCAAATCCTTCCGCATAAGTAATCGCCCGGTTTCGGATAATGCGTGGCACATCATCAACAATCTGTTCATATCCTTCTTTATCCTGAAAATACTCAGCAAGCATCCTGCATGTTTCTTCCAGATCTGTAACAGGCTCTGTAAGAGTGATCTGCAGTTTTTCGCTGCATATCCATTCTAGCGTCTGCCAAAGACTTTTGGCTTTTGCTTTGCTGTTTACCAGTATCTTTTCTTCATACAGATAATCCATGAACCAGTTTAAAAGAGTTTCATACGAAACAGTGCCAAGTCTGCTTTCTTTCAGATTCAAAAGCATACGGTCCACGATCTTCTTTGGATTACTCCATCCTTCTTCACTGTAGCTCCTTACTACAGGAACCAGTTCGATCAACGGATTGATTCCGATCATGGAACGATTCTGGTTTACACCTTCAAAATAAATCTCCTCTGTTTCTTTTCCTTCATATATAAGAAAATACTTTTTCCGCACTTCGTCTGTATTCCTTGTTCTGGTTCTTTGGGCAAATGTCTTTTTTTCTCTCATACGCTATGCCCTCTCAACTGGAAAAATGGTGCTGAAAATAGGAATACCCCCATACCTTCCCTCCAGATATGCCTTGTCAATCTTCTGGTCAAATCTGGCATTATATTCTTCCAATGAATAGATATCCGACTCTCCGTTTTCCTTTTTATCCACGAACCATATCTCATCCCTGCGGAGAAGATCGAAATCCATCAATCTCGACTCATGGGTTGTAACGATAAGCTGGATATTCTTCTCAGCCGCAAGGTTTAAAAATGTCTCCACAAACTTATAACTGAGACTTGGATGCAGACACCGATCCAGTTCATCTATGACATAAGTTTTTCCCTCGCCGGACAATAATATCTCCAACAGATCGAGAATACGCACTGTTCCATCCGATTCTTCTTCCAGATTAAATAACACATTTTTTCTTCCATGACTGAACTCGATTGTCTGGCATTTCACAGTATCGTTGCCATCTATCATAATAATAAACAGATCCGCAAGCGTCCTTAATATCATATTGATTCCCTTGATCTGTGGATGGTTTCTTACTTCAACCTGTTTCTGCTCGATATTTGACAGAATTTTGTCCTGCTGGTTCTTCGACAATCCATGTAGCACTTTTTCAACTGGAACATCCACTAAAGCGAAATCCGTAATCCCGGTTCCAAATGCAGATATGACCCGGCAAACCTCACTGACTTTATCTGCCTGGGCCAGATAAGAGTAATCAGAGATCGGCTGATTCGGATAATTGATATCCAGTGAATCTTTTATCCACAAAAAAACATTTTTCAGAATCGCAGCCGTTTTATGACTCTCGTACAGATTTTTTTTATTTTGATTCATGACCGCCAAAAACAGGACACTGCCATCTCCACGAATATCGTCTGCATAGACATCCAGTTTTTCCTTTAACCCTTTACGTGCAAGCATACCACCCAGTTCATACGTTCCGTTTGCAATGTCTCTTGTAAAAAGTATTTTCTCTGAATTATCAGCATGAAGTTCCATCAGCCACTCTGAAATAAACCTGCTTTGGCTCAGGATAATTTCAAAACCATAAGAATAATATTTACCATCTAACAGAATCTCTACTTCAAAATAGCTTGGCTTCATAGCATTTTCCGGATTTACTTTACAGTATTTTTCTGTATGTCCATCCGGCAGACCACTGACCACTACCTGTTTCATAAAATCCATTGCCTTTACCAGATTGGATTTTCCGGCAGCATTCGCACCATAAACTGCCGCAAATTTCAGCAGTTTGATCTTTCCATCATCATACAGGTGTTCCTTTTTCCCCCGAACACGTCCTGCAATCATAGAAAATTCTTCAGACATGTTATCTTCTCTTGATGCAAATGACAAAAAATTTTTTACACTAAACCGTATCAGCATCTTGACACCTCCTGTACATTTAGGTTATACGTTTTTTTCGTATATGTCAAGATTATTATATTTATTATCTTGTTAAATTATGATTTTATGTGATTTTTTCGTATTATGATTCAATTTCGATCTTAAAAGCAAACTAAAAATTAAGCACTTACTTTTCTTGCGATACTTGCGATATTTCTCCTTTCATTTCGTTTTTTATTCTCAATAATACTATCATTTATGATTATCCTAAAATAAAAATCTGTCAGTCATCACAGATTTTTATTTCAATATGTTTTCCAAGTGCATTTGCATATTTCTCCAATACAACCAGCGTTGGTACCCTTTCGCCACTCTCAAACCGGGCTATATTTGACGGTTTTATCCCTGTAATATCCGCTATTTCTTGCTGCGTCATTTTCTGGCGGTGTCGCTCCTCCACTAACTGCCGGATTGTTTCCGAAGATCTGCTCAACACCTTTTCCTGGATCTTCTCTATATATACTTCCAGTCTCTTTTCCCTGGATTCCTTTTCTGTCAGGTATTCTTTCATGTTCTCCTGCATTTGCTTATCCCTCTATCCCATCTCTGATATCTTATTTACGAGATTTTATCACTCGTGATAAGTTTTTGGAAGATATTTTATGTTTCTTTTACAGATCTTTTAGTTCTGTTTTATCTTCTTTATCGGTATTTCATGGGGTCTGACCCCAATGTGCTAGTGGACCTCAATGCGCTAGTGCAAAATAAACTCGCCCTTGTTCATCATCCAAAATTTCATCTACAGAAATCATCTCTAAACATTGCATCATATACACCATAGACCATATTTCATCAAACTGAGAAGATAACTCCATGTGTTGTTCTATCAAATCTTTTGTAATGGTATATGGTGAAAAATCAGGAGCACCATATAGATAGTCACTGTTAAGTAATTCTGCTATTTTCTTTGCTAACTTTGAATTTTTTACAGCAGTTTCATAAGAAAAACTCTGTAAAGGTTCACGATTGAATCCGTAAATGCTATCGGCTCCAATGGGATCTCCCCAATAAGGAAGTATATATAATTCATAATCATCTTTGTCAATAGGACACCATGTTTCCATAATTTTATAAAAGCGAATCATGAAATTATGAAGCACACAAAAATCTTCTTCGGACAAAAAGCTGCCTTGACGAATCAAAAAGTGGGTTTCATTATTTCTCAGTTTTTGCAACAGCTCAAGTTCTGTTTTTAACGATTCTCCCTGCGCAAGGCTTCTGCCAAATAACTTCTTATGTAATGAAATTAGTTCGTTAAATTGAATTGTGTTAAATTTTGAAAGGTCTTCATTTGACAACGTATCAAAAAAACTATTTAAATCCGTTGCCTTGAAATAATCGAGTAAGAGTTTTGCATCAGCTTCATTTTTTGTTTTTCTTACTTCTGCAACCCTGTGATCATTATCATTCAACAGCATTTGCTTCATAATAAGTTCAACAGCATTATGAAGTGACGACACAAAATTTTTCTGATACAGGAGTGTTGCTTTTCCATCCTTTATATCATCACAAAAGCGTATGGCAGCCGCCCACGCTTCAAAGGCATTTTCCATCAATACTGGTTTCATATCTTGCTTGTTCCTTTCTCTTCAAAATACAGGTATCCATGTCAAGATGGGAGAAGCACGTTAATCCTAACCGTTAACATGAGCGGTTCACTTGCTATTTAAAATGATTGAGCTGTTTCTAACTCGCAGGCTTTATCGTACAGATTATCATAATGCAAAGTTAGAATGTTTTGCTGGGTTGCTTTGTTTCGACGATCACGATAAGTAGCTTCCTTGTAATCCTCACGCAAGCCTGCGACCACAGCATAGTGGAAGCGGCTTAAATCATATTCTGAAAATTCCTTCGGAAGTGAGGATTTGTTGCTGTACTTGGTGATCGTTACAAACGATGCAGAAAAGTGTGCTTCGATTTCTGCTTTCCAATCATAAATTTGATAAGTACCTTTTCTAAAGGCTTCTCCCTCGTGTCCAGATTTCAAGGTTGTTCTTCCATTAGGGTGTTCAAGCTCGACAAATACAAACTCATAGCCGCCAGAGCTTTTTCCTATCAACAAATAATCGGCAATGTACTTACCTAAAGCAAATTCCGGGAAGACATATGCATCGTGGTGGCCAAAATTATAATACTTAAATACACCGGCAATAATATGATAAGCAGGTCTATGATTAATAAAGCGAAGAACGTCTCTTTCGTTTGTATTTGCATCATGAATCAAGGCACAAAATTCTTCATTTAGTTGTTCCATATTACCTTCGTTCTGGAAATCAAACAACTCAATATGATTGTTAGGGAACAAACTATTATAGTGTCGAACTGCTGCCGGATACAATCGCCTATGATTTATCTTCCCAAATCCTCTGTCTCCGACAGCTTTTCTTTCAGTACACAAAATACCCTCATACAGTTGCATCTCCTGTTTGGTAGGAACGCTCTTTATATAGTCTCGTTTATATAAATTCACAATACTTCCTCGGATAATATCAAATAAAGAATGTTGTTCGAATATGCTGCAATGCTGTTCATTGTTCGATTTCTGTAGTGAATTCCAAAATATCATCGACTCCACAATCAAGAGTTTTGCAGATTTTCTCGATAGTGTCGAGAGAAATATAATTGTCACGCTTGATGCGTGTAATGATATTGGCACTAAAGCCTGCTTTTTCCATCAGATCTGCATTAGTCATACCCTTGTCACTCAGTAAGTGAAACAATTTTTTATAGGTCACAGCCATGGTACAAGGACATCTCAGCATTATAAAGCGCCACAGCACTTTCCATCTGCTCTTTCAGATTCTTCCCTGCATCATACTCCGGCTTTAGCTTCTTTCGACCGCCGCCTGGCTTCCGAGATTTATACACTCTTTTTTCTCCCATAGCTCACAGCACCAGTTCATACAATTTGAACGTCATCTCCCCGACCACATCATAATAAGGTGTCTTGGTCTGGATATATCGAAAACCTAGTTTCTGATACAACTTTTCGGCCGTTGTGTTGTTCTCAATCACATCAAGTCGTAATGCCTTCTTGCCAGCTTTTCTTTCCTGCTCAATTACATTCTCTACTAATCTTCGCGCCAGTCCTTTTCCACGATAATACGGATGAACTGCCAGAACATGAAGAACGATTACCTCATCCGAGTCAATCTGCCACGGAGCATCTGCATAGCCATCGACCTTTTCATCATTTGCTATGACACACGCTGCGATTTCATCACCATCTGCCAACACATACAGTTCTTCCCTATCAATGTTGTTCTGTATCATTTCATCAGATGGATGGACTCCTTTCTTCCAATGCGGAAATGACGGGTCATCCTGGTCTTGGTCGATCAAGTTCCAGTACAGAGATCTTATTTTGTCGAAATCTTCTTTTTCTGCTTTACGAAATATCATTTTATCCATCCCTTATTCGTGCAGCTCCAGCGGCAGTCCGTCCGGGTCATGAAAGAAAGTCATCTTCTTGCCGGTATAATCGTCAACCCGAATCGGCTCACATTCAATTCCGACTTCCGCCAGCTCATTCACCGTCTGTTCCACGCTGTCTACGCAGAACGCAAGATGACGTAGCCCACAGGCCTCTGGGCGGTTCACACGCTTCGGTGGATTCTCTTCAGCAAAAATCTCCAGCTCTGTGCGTTCATTGACACTAAGATCTAGCTTCCAGTCCTTACGCTCTGGGCGATAGTTTTCTCTGATGACAGAGAAGCCCAGCTTGTTCACATAAAAATTCTTTGCGGCTTCGTAGTCAGATACGATGATTGCAATATGATGTATTTTTGATAAATTCATTTTTTCTCACGCTCCATTACTTTTATTTCCGTTGCAAACTATACATCAACCTTCAAAAATTACCGTGTGAACTCCTGGAGTTCAGTTTGTCCACACGGTCATCCTCTACCAGTTCGCCGGCAACGCGAATCCACTCGCCGCCTTTGAATGCGCACAACTCTGCTTTCGGATTGGCATGCAGCTGCTTGGAAACATCCTTCTTGCCAGTCTGATGTACAGAGATCAGCCCTTCAAAACCAATTTGCACTCCTCAATCTTTCTATAATATGGTGATCTGCATCCCACATGTCTTTTTATAAATTGCTTATATCTGGCTATTCTTGTATAACAACTGTATCTTTGTCTCAATGTAAGCTTATTAGTCTTCTTCAAACTACTCATATACATGATATCCAAACAAATATAAATAAATCTTTCCTCTCTATATACGATTTGATTCAGTACTCTCTTGCAGAGCTTTGCACATTTACTATAATTTTGGTTTGCAAAATACATTTCCGCTAACATCTTACAAGTCTCGTAATTCATTTCTGTTTGTCTTATCTGATTTTCAAAAAATGTAATACTTTCTTCAAAATTTGTTTCATAAAAGCCTTTTGCATACAAATAATTCTCAAGAATCAGTTCTTTTGAATATGGATTTGTCTCATCGTTAAGTGCTTGTTCAAAGCACTTAAAAGCCTCATAATATTTATGCTCATACAAATATATATTTCCCTTATTCTGGAGTATATCTGTCGCGTAATTTACCGGCGTATCCTGAGTTCGTAAATATAATTGATATAATGAATTCTGAAGTCTCAATGCCTTCTTATAAAACCCAGCCTCCATATAGCACAGTGATAAGTTGTTTGCCACCTCACATGATAAAATGTTATTTCTATCTATTTTTTTATTAAAATTACCAAATAATAAACTCTCCAGATATTCTGTTGCTCTTTCTATATCACCAATAAAGCTGAGATTTAAACCAATTCTATTTTTCACATTATTTAATTTCTTTTCATTTTTAACTTCCTGATAATACTGCTCTACAACATATAATTTGTTAACAGCCTCATAATAATGTCCTGTCTTTTCAAGTACCCTGGAATATTCATCTTCTACCAGAATCTGAACTTCCTTCCTAACAGAATTCTCTTTACATGACTCTAAAGCCTGCTCAAATTTCTCTTTTGAAACTTTAAATTCCTCTATATCCATATATAGTGTTGCTTCATCAACTAAACATCTAATCCATTTTTCCTTGTCTCTTTTGAAAAATGTTTTACATTCTTTAAGCATGTCCAATAAAACAGAATTTTCTCTAAATCTGTATATTTTAAATAATATTCTTTCTATTTTATATAAATGCCCATTTAGACTGTCATTTTGTATATCCAATTGTATGATGTTTCTCAAGTTCCATTCAACTTGTTGACATATTGTCACATCATGAGTAGCTTTTATCGTTTGTACATATGCCAATATATTTTTCCACCAGTTTTCATTTAAACTATTCGGTTCTGACGTATATTTTAGTTTAAATTCCACATTCGGAATGGCATACTCTCCATTTAAGAAGATATACTTTTTCATAATATATTCTTCAGCTTTAGCGTCTCCAATCAGTTTTCTAATTGCATTAATGTGGATCCCCTTTGAGCACAAATTTAAAATAATACTGATGTCTTTATCTTCTTTTGCTATATCGACAAATCCTCTACTTCGAATTTGTTCCACTGTCACCTGATTGAAATAACACAACTGCATAATCTGATATATATTATAAAAATTATATCCACTAATACGGAGTATTTCTTCTCTATCCTTATCAGAAAAAACAGTTTTAGGAAACTCATTCTCTAAATAACAGATGTAATTTAATGCCAGATTCTCCGAAACAGAAAAATCAAAATTTTTTATATTCCAGTTTTTTCTGCCAAAATATATGCACTTTAAATTTAATTTACGGAATAGTTCTGCCTCAACTATATACTCCGGATTTTTTACAAATAATAATATTTTTTTATCATTATATGTAATAAGTTTTTCCAAGTCCCTCTTATCTCTGATACTCAGTATTACATCATATCCTGCGTAAACTATATATGTATATTGAGAAATTATAACATCCTCGATTTTTTCATCCGGCAATGTAATATTTAATTTGTTTTCTTTCAGTAGTATATTTGAAATTTTTTCATATAATTGATGTAACTGATAATAAAAAAATCCCTTCTCATATACTACATTACATACTTTTTTGCAATTATATTATCTATATCAGCCACAAACTTGTCACATTTCATTTGCCAAATACTGACTTTATTTTGAGATATTCCCATCCATTCTGTAACCTGATCGTTAAGAGAATTCAACTTATCTTTGTCTGTTATAACCATGCTCTGATGATTTCTTAAAATATACTCTAAATCTTTTGTTGTAAGCGGTGGTACAAGAATCGGTATATGCTCCAATGTATTTGCCCAAACAGCTCCCAATTCACATTGACACATATGACTGTTGTAGAAATTCGTAGTCAGCACAAATAAGACCAACGTCTCCTCTGTAAGTTCCTCCCGTATAGCATCCAACCAATTTGCACCCAATTTAATTCCATATCCTTCAAATGATGAGCAAAAAATTTGTTCACTCTTTACACCCATGCCTTCTATAAGTGCAATTAATTCACCTACTATTTCCTTGTCCTCTGATGAATGACTAATAAATATCTTCTTCATAATACATAATACCTCCATGACATTATTTTGTTTCTTTAATACATAGGCCAAATTGGTTTAGCTTCTGATTACTGCAGTAACCTATAGATCACCTGCAAGTTTTAATTAAAGAATTCGAAGATCAAAAATTAATCTTTGTCAAATTTTTTTCAATCCTGCCAACATCAAAACCCACCAACGCAGTAAAAATTACACTAAATATAATTTTACCTATTTCTTCTAATGATCCCCATGTCAACTAGGAAACATGTCCAAAGCCGACCAATCCATAGATGGCTATCGCCATAATAACAAACAGTATTCCATTAACCCATTTTTTGTATTGCAATATCTGAGAATTTTTTTCTGTATAATGTTCTATTTCCTTGTTCTGCCATTCTATACGTCTACTATGATTCTCTGTTTCAAGTTCATAACATAATCAATCACTCTTAAGATTTTATATATCATGTCAATGGCAGCCTTGGGAGAAGGAACAATCTCAGCCTCATAATTTTTTTTAATATTTCATTTTCTTTGAAATTCATCAAGTTAAACAACGTACACCCACATATTAATTCTTTTTGCTCTATACTATGAATAAGTTCATAATGTCCATTATCTTCAAGCAAATATCGCTGCTCTTTAAGCAATATTTCTTCCCTTGACAATTTATTTTTCAATTCAAGTAAATGTCGCACTTTTTGAGTATATTTATCAGCTACTGTTTTCTTTTCATCTTCAAATAAATTACTGGGGTCATTACTGGGGTCTGACCCCACATGAAACAACATATTTTCCTTTCATTTTGCCCATTTATGCTCTATCTCTATAGTACTACTCTTCATCTGTTATTGCACTCATCTTTTGTCGACGTTTTTCGACATATTTCGATGTTTTTATTTATTCTTATTTCATAGGGTCTATTTCATAGGGTCTGACCCCAATGTTGGGAACTTAGCGTCAACTTAAGGACTTTAAATCGATTTATTTGTTCTTTGAAAATCAAATAGTAAAAATATACAATTTCGAGCGTAAAATATCAGCACTATGTCTACTTGACAAATTGGTCAAAATTTGCGGCGCAGCCTCTTGAATATATACTTTTTTAGGAGGTAATGCCATGAATTATTATGATTTAATTTCTTTGATTTTGACACAGCTACATGAACGGATTAATTCCGATGAATTTCTTGAACGATTTCGACGTCCAAATTCTTTTGTGCGATATCGTAAACTGACATTGAAACAGGTTGTTGCTTATCTTATCCATTCAAAAAAACGTTCCATGGATATTGAATTGTCTGATCTTCAGCGCCAGCTTCCGGACATTGATTTTCCTGATGTTTCCAGGCAGGCTGTTTCAAAAGCCAGAAAAGGAATTCTGCCGGATCTTTTCAAAGAACTTTTGGATAAACAGGTTGAAATGGTTTATACACACCTTGACTGTCCAAAAAACTGGTTTGGATACCGTGTTTTTGCTGTTGATGGGTCTACACTGGAGATTCCCTTGTCCAATGATACCTCTGCGGAATTTGGGGCTATTACCAGCTGCAACAATCATGATGTTTTCTGGGTTGAAGGTCTGCTCTCAACTATTTATGATGTCTTTCTCGACCAGATAATTGATGGACAGATATATACGAAAGCGGCCGGCGAACGTGATCCGGCAAGAGAGCACTGGACCCGGCTGCAGGAACTGAACCTTGCCGACAATGCCCTGCTCATTTTTGACCGTGGATATTACTCAAAAGAATTATATGAGGACCTGGTTTCCAATGGATGCAACGTTTTGATGCGTTTAAGAAAAGACAATAAATTTTGCAAATTAGGTTCCGATGATTTTTCATGGACAGCTACTTCCGCAAATGGCAAACCGATCCTTTACCGGGTTGTAAAAGTTCCTCTGCCCCAAAAGTCCAAGGAAGCAAATGAGTATCTGGTAACTAATATTATAAATCCATCTATCTCTCCATCCTTGTTATATAACCTTTATTTTGAACGCTGGAATATCGAAACAAAATACAGGGAACTAAAAGACTGGTGGGAACTGGAAGAATTTACAGGGACAAGCTGTAATTCTATTGAGCAGGAATTATATATAAACCTGTTATTCTCCAATATTGCAGCGCTTGTCAAAACAGAAGCTGACAACATTGTAAGGGAAAAAGCATTTGTAAAAAACAAATGGGCATATCAGGCAAAAAGGACTTTTATCATAGGCGAAGTCAAAGCTCTTATGCCCAAGTTCCTTTTTATGTCCATGGAAATACTGCCAGTTATCATGAATTTAATCATAAAAGCATCAAAAAAGCGTTCACAGATTCACCCTGGCAGATGCTATGAACGCTCTAAAAAGAACAGAGACCGGAAACACATTCACACAAGAAAATCCGTTCTCTAAACACCTACACAAGATATAGCCATTTTGAAAGGTCTATCCTGTATAGGTCTATTAAACTATACCATAAATTCTGCAATAAGGCGATATAATTTTTTACTATTTAATTTTTAAAGAACATATTTTAATACATACAGGTATAATTCATTTAAGTTGACGCTAAGTTCCCAACATTGGGGTCAGACCCCGGAAATTTTTGTTGCTTCAAATTCATAGTTATTCATAATTCCTGCTTTCAGCATTCGTCTGACAAGGCGGATAATATTCGGGTCTTTGATCCTTGATTCTATAAAACGCACAATCCATTCATGGTCAAGATGCTGGAAGAATCCTTTTATATCCGCATCCAGAACATAATTCGTCGGTTTCCTTTCCAGCATTATGTTTAGTTTGCGGATTGCTTTATGGCAGCCCCTGTTGGGTCTGAATCCCATCATCTCATCATAAAACATTGGCTCGAATACTGCTTCCAGTATCCTGCGCAGTGCTTCCTGTACCAGCTTGTCTTCATAACAGTAGATACTAAGTGGCCGCATCTTCCCATTGTCCTTTGGTATTTCTACCAGTCTTGCTGGTTTAGGCTTATAGGATTTCTTCTTCAAACTTTCTATAAGGGCTTCTAGATTTTCTTCCAGATTTCTTCCGTATTCTTCTTTGGTAACTCCATCTATTCCTACGGCTTTCGTTCCATCCATCTGGACATGACAGTTCTCAAGCATCTCCTTATTGATAAGATGCCCCAGTGATGTAAAGACCATGTCTGGGTTTTCTTTTGATAATTGTGATATTCTCGCCAATTTCGTTTCCATTAGTTCCCCTATCTCTGTGTATAGCTAATGTTTCCTCTTTGATATAGTTTCGCAGGCCAGAACTGCGAGGCACAGTTCTCTCTCGACTTCCCTCCAGTATTTATTTTGTTCATACCTTCACCGGTACTGTTCGGGCCTCCGACTACCTGCACTTCGTTTGTCTTTCTTCTTTTGGTTGGCGGACATACTTTTCATTTACACACTCTGAAAAGAAAATGCAGGTCCTCTCCAGTTGACATATAGTCCCTGTCTGACATGAATAGTTTCAACAACACCGCAGAGGCATGCAAAATCTCACCATAACGATAAGTGCATATATTGTCTTCCACCCTGACCACGGTGTCGACCCTCTGATACTTTGGGATTTCGGTGCTCCATAGCTATCCCTGCTATCTTGCTGTCTACGCTTAGCCTGCACGTTACCGCAACAGACTCAAGACTCGCTTCAAATGCTGTGGTTAACAGCTTATTTGATGGGGCTTCCACCCACCGGACTATATACCCTTTGCTGGACGCACGGTCAGACCCCAATGTTTACCCTCTCATAACTCTACTTTCTTCGGAGACTGGTTCCCCTGGTCTGGGAAGTTTCATACAGCCCGGAGAAAAAATATGCATAAGCTCAGCCAAATGAGACAGCTGGCTATTCAAAAAATTGGAGGAATCCACATGAATAGTCCACTTCTATATAGGTTAATTTGCCATGCGGCTTCCTCAGAAAAAGGAGGAAGCCAAACATGGCAAACTATCACTATGACAACAGAAAATCCTACAATAACCAGCCCTTAAAACCCGGACAGGCAATGATCCCCGTCTATGTTGACTGGGATATGGTAAGATACTATCAGATGGATCCTGAAAATCTGGAAACATGGCGTATCAGGGGACATAAAGTTCTTGTTGCGTTCACCGCCGTCCCGAAAGCAGATAAGGACAATGCCATGAAGGTCTTCTGGAAAGATGTCCGCGATCACATCAGCATGGACGCAGTAGATTCCGCTCTCACTTCTTATGAATCAATGACATCCGGTGTTGCAGATGACCATTATGCCGAAGACAAATCCTATGAACCTCAGGAAGTTCCCTCCCTGGAACGTACCACACTCATTATGCACATCATTGATGAACTCATAGAGGAAGTACGTGCCATGGATCCGGAATGCGGAAAAATCCTTGACCTTGTAAAAGCCGGATATGACAACAAAGAAATCCTTGCCAGACTTAAATGCAAAAAGACTCACGGCTATGAAAAAATCAAAAAAGCCCACAGAAAAGCAAGAGAACTCTATAATAAATAATCAATGACAATCAGAAAGAGCAGTTCCCTGACAGACACCTGATCAGCTCACTGCTCTTTCTCTTTATCTGTATACAACTCTTTCCCCTGCTACCCTGCTCACACCGTCACGTTCAATGATAGTTCGGATGACTTCTTTCACAGGTTCTCTCGGTGTAATGGTAATCTTTCCATCTTCACATTTAACGGAAATCGGTGTGTCACTGTCAAACCCAAGTTCCTGCAGCCATGCACCCTTTAACATGATCATTGGTGTCTCTTTACGTTTATATCCTGTTGTTAATCTATAAACCTTTAAATTCCTGTTTTCTTTTCTTTTTTCCATGTAAGAAATCTCCTTTCTTTCCTGAACTTTATTTTTTAGATGTGTCCTTATTATACGTGCATTGTCCCGTGTTTGTCAAGAAATTTTTGCATTGTCCCATGCACTTTTTTATGTTATACTGAGACCAGAAAAAAGCAGGGAAAGTGAGGTCTCCGGAAAATGTCCGAAAAACAGAAAAAGAACTATTACGGCTACACAGAAGCTAAAAAAAGAGCAAATGAGAAGTATAATGCAAAATTCCGGGAAGTAAAAGTCCGTATGCTGCCGGAACGCCATGAAATGGTAAAAAAACACGCGACTGATCATGGCGAAAGTACATCCGCCTTTATCAACCGCGCCATCGACGAGCAAATAAAAAGGGACAGCCAGTAGCCGGCTGTCCCATCTTATTTACGATTTTTCAATTTTACAAAAATCCAGTTCATAACCCAACACCCGAGCACACAGCCCAGCGCATTGTGAATCATATCATCCCACTCAAACAACCCTCTTTTGAAGATAAGCTGTGACAGTTCAATGGACGCTGATACCAGCAAACCTGCTAGTAATGCCTGGTTTAATCTGACTTTGTGATTAAAGATTATTGGTAACAGGAGCCCCATAGGTACCAGCAGGAGACAATTTAACAGATTCTCCTTCAACAATTCCCGATCATGATAACGGATAACTGCACACCAGGACCAGAATGGCTTTAATTCATATTGCCGGATTGCAGTGGTTCTTGTAAAAACAGTAGAACCAAATACAATTCCAAGAAACAGTGCAAACACTATAATAGCAGCTCCCTGCATCGAATTCCATTTCTCTTTCCAGATGCCGTAAGCTACTACCATCATTACCAATATCATAAGCACTGAAAAGCAGATGATCTCACGTTCAGACCACATTGGATTATATGTTGTCCAGATTTGATAAATATCCATTTCTTACACCTTTCATTACAGTTTCTTCTGTTTTCAGGTGTCTGTCAGATTTAATCCCGTCCATACAAATCCCTTGTATAAACTTTATCCTTCACATCATCCAGAGAGCTGTCATACCTGTTGGCAATAATTGCCTGACTCTGCTCTTTAAACTTGACAAGATCATTCACAACCTTACTTCCAAAAAAGGTTGTTCCATCTTCCAGCGTTGGTTCATAGATAATAACAGTTGCACCTTTCGCTTTGATACGCTTCATAACTCCCTGAATAGATGACTGACGGAAGTTATCAGAATTAGATTTCATAGTCAGACGGTATACGCCAATTACAACTTCTTTTTCCATTGAAGCATCATAAGTATTTTCATCACCATAAGCATAGTATTCTGCCTTCTGTAAAACTCTGTCAGCAATGAAGTCTTTCCTCGTTCTGTTGGATTCTACAATAGCAGACATCATATTCTGCGGAACATCTTCATAGTTTGCCAGAAGCTGCTTCGTGTCTTTCGGCAGACAATACCCACCATATCCAAAGGAAGGATTATTATAATGTGAACCAATACGCGGATCCAGACATACTCCGTTAATAATCTGCTGTGTATTCAGTCCCTTCATCTCAGCATAAGTGTCAAGTTCATTGAAATAGGAAACACGCAATGCCAGATATGTGTTAGCAAATAACTTAACCGCCTCAGCCTCAGTAAATCCCATAATAAGGGTATCAATATCCTCCTTGATTGCTCCTTCCTGCAAAAGCCCTGCAAAAGTATTGGCAGCTTTTACAAGCCTTGCATTCTGTACATCAGTTCCCACGATAATTCTGGATGGATATAAATTATCATATAGCGCCTTTGATTCCCTAAGAAACTCTGGACTGAAAATAATATTGTCACAATGATACTTCTCTCTGACACTGGCTGTAAAACCAACTGGGATCGTAGACTTAATGACCATTACCGCATCCGGATTATACTGAATCACCAGCTTAATAACTGCCTCTACTGCAGAAGTATCAAAGAAATTCTTCTTACTGTCATAATTCGTCGGAGCTGCAATAACAACGAAATCAGCATCCTTATATGCCACCTCTGCATCCAGTGTAGCTGTTAAATTTAATTCTTTTTCTGCTAAGTACTTCTCAATATACTCATCCTGAATCGGACTGATTCTCTTATTAATTTTTTTTACTTTTTCTGGAATAATATCAACTGCCATTACTTCATGATGCTGTGATAACAATGTCGCAATGGACAAACCAACGTATCCCGTTCCTGCTACTGCTATTTTCATTATATTTAACACTCCCCTTTTGTTTCATATCTTGTAAACTTCCAGTGAATTTACGACTAAAATCGATTTACCCGCATAAATACTGGATTTTCTGTGAAAATATAGATGAACCAGTAGTCGTAAATACGCATTAATAAAATTACACCATATTCCCCAAAAAGCTTGAAATTATGGGATATTTATACATTTAGTTGTACAAATCAGTGAAAGTTCACATATCTATGTCCTTATTTCTGCTGAAATTCTTTCTCGCACATTTCCAAAGCAGATGCAATCACTGCATCCATATCATAGTATTTATATTCTCCAAGACGTCCTCCAAAGATCACATTCCTCTCAGCCTCTGCCAGCTTTTTATACTCTGTATAAAGCGCACCATTCTTCTCATCATTTACCGGATAATAGGGTTCATCTCCCGGTTTCCATTCAGAACTGAACTCACGGCTAATCACAGTTTTAGGAAGATCATTGCCATTTTCATCCTTGCCAAACTCAAACCATTTATGTTCAATAATTCTGGTCCATGGAGTTTCCCGGTCTGTATAGTTCACAGCCGCATTTCCCTGGAAATTAGGGATATCCAACGTCTCTGTCTCAAAACGTACAGAACGGTATTCGAGAGTACCGAGCTTATAATCAAAATATGCATCAATAGGACCCGTATATACAATCTTATCTGCCAGTGCATCCAGTTCTTCTTTATGTTCAAGATAATCCGTATTCAGACGAACCTCAATCCCATCCAACATATTTGCAACCAATCTTGTATATCCCCCAACTGGAATTCCCTGATAAAGAGCATTAAAATAATTATTATCAAAGGTCAGTCTCACTGGAAGACGTTTAATAATAAAAGATGGAAGCTCTGTACAATCACGTCCCCACTGCTTCTCGGTATAACCCTTGATTAGCTTTTCATAAATGTCCCTGCCAACCAAAGAAATAGCCTGTTCTTCCAAGTTCCGAGGTTCTGTGATTCCAGCCTCCTGGCGTTGCTCTTCAATCTTGGCAACTGCCTCCTCCGGTGTCACAACACCCCACATTTTATTAAAAGTATACATATTGAATGGAAGACTGTATAATTCTCCCCTATAATTTGCAACTGGACTGTTTGTAAAGCGGTTAAACTCTGCAAATTGAGTAATATAATTCCATACTTTTTTATTATTTGTATGGAAAATATGGGCACCATATTTATGTACATGAATACCCTCTGTCTTCTCCGTATAAACATTACCAGCAATATTGGGACGCTTATCCACTACCAGAACTGATTTACCTGATTTTTGAGCCTCGTGGGAAAAGATTGTTCCATAAAGTCCTGAGCCAACTACCAAATAATCATACATCATATTTCCCCTTTCTCATTAAAGCAAAAATAATTTTTGATATTATATTACGATTAAAAATAAAGTTATAACTTATAGATATAAACAATGAAATAACTGTTAGTGTTCTGGAATATGTATTATTCATAGCTGCTAAAGCACATATAATAAATAATCCACTAACAATAATGGTTGGATTATATTTAATTAATACATATTTTTTCACATCAATTGCACGATAAATACATATGATCAGATATGAAACAATTGTTGATATAGCAGCAATTATTACTCCATACCTTTTCATTAAGACAAAATTAATTGCCACATTTATAAATGCACCTATTGCCGAAGAAATTCCAACATTTTTAGTTTTTTTCTCTCCAACATAGATAGAACCAAAAAATGCAACCAAACTACTGAAAAATACACCAACATATAGCCACGACATTAAGCCATATGCTTCAGAGTACTTATTATTGATCAATATTTTAAATAACAACGGCGATACAGTTATTAATACAAGCATCATACCTACCATAACTTGATAAAATTCTTTAAAAAAAATGGTATAATAACCTTCCTCTTTTTCTTTTAATGACAATTTTGATGTGTTTTCGGTCCAAGCAAGATTGAAAATGTTATATATTGAGTTAAACAAATTGGGAATGCGATTTGCGACAGAATACATTGCGGTTTCTTCAATTCCCAAAAATGCCGAAACAAAGAATCTATCTGATAAATTTACAATCCATAATGCAATAGAACTTATAACCATAGGTGCTGAATAGCTTAATAACGCTATAAGCGTTTTGCCGTTAAACCACTTTGTCCCGATATACTTTCTTATTCTTGATTTTGTAAGCAGAAATAGAGCAGCAAATATATAAGCACCAATCATTGCTAAAGCAACATCTTTTGCTGTCAAAACTTTCGTAAGTACTAATAATATAATTAGAATCAAAATATAAATTATAGAATATAGAATATATGCTACAGAATAATAAAAATTATACCCTAGCCCTCTAGACACTTGTCCAATCCATGTAAGAATTACTTCTGTAAAATATGAACCAAAAAATAATATACTAAGTGTAATATCTTTAGTATAAATATACCAGCAAAATACTAAAGGAATAGCTGAAAAAATAAATATCGTTACAATAAATAATAAACTGCTTGTAATAATTTCATTCTTTTTATATTCTAAATCGAGTAAAAATCTAAACACCCCCTGTTGAATTTGAACACTTAACAACGGTATACAAAAACTAGCAACACTTAATGTTAATTCATATAATCCATAATCCCTTTGGGTAAGATATGTTGTTAATAAAGGAAGTACAAAAATTGCCACAAATTTAGGAACAATCTGACCAATAGCAAGTATCACTGTATTCTTCATTAATTCCGAATTTCTATTTGACATACTATATTTCCCTCACACCCGATTATTGAATATATTCTAATAGTCTTGCTGCTTCCTTAGATAACTCCAATGCTCTATTTTGAATTCTATCTCTCAAATTTTTACCTTCTTCAAGATATTTTTCACCGCGTTCCAGCATATTGTCACATTGTTCCTTATTAAATATAAATGGATATTCATAAGGATCATTATATTCAAGAATCTCTTGAATACTTATAGTTTTATGCGAATTTGAACTCATCATCACACAGGGGGTTCCTCCTAAAGAACTCATAATGCATGGATGATATCGCCCCGTTATATATAAACTTGCATTTGCCAAAATTTTTGCTGCTGCCAGTAATGGAGTACACATTCCTACGATTGGAGTGTGAGTTCTTCTTGCAACTTCTAAAATAAATGCATCTCCTTCACAAGTTTCCACAATAAACACATTATAATTGCCATACATTTTCTTTGCTTTTTCCACCAAATATATAAAATTATCAATTATCTTGCTTTTATCAGAATATGCTCCTGCAACTGATGATCCCGAAATACATATATAAGGTTTTGAAAAATCAAGTTTTTCGTAAGCTTCGTCAGATTCAAGTCTATGATCCATAAAATATTTTCCATTTTCTATATTAAATCCATCATTAATACGACTATACCAAGTAAACAAAGCGTCCGGAACTATAATTGGATTTAATTCTGGCATGTATTTTTTTGCATATTCATAAGAATATTTTTCCCTTACTGTAACAATTTCACATTTTTTAAGAACATCATATGCACATTTTAATGCTTGACTATTATGTTGCGAAGTTGGACTATCAGAGAACATTGCATTAGTAAAATAAACTTTTTTTCCAAGTTTTTGAGCCCAATGCATCAACATAGTAATTGTAATTGACTCCCGCCAAGCTGGTGTGGAAAAAATGAAAGACCCCTCCCCATTAACAATCATAGCATCAAAATCATACTGTCTTAAATCGAACTCTTTAAGAGCAGGATTAGCAGGAATACATTTAAGCAAATCTTCGATTGATTTATCTAAATCTTCGATTGTAAGAAAATCAAATGAACTAAACATTATTTTTCCGTGTGGTTTAATCATGTTAAAGAATAAATTAGTTCCTACTTTAATATCTTCCCAATGACGAATAGCACCTAATTTTTTATATATCTTACCAGACAAACAATTTACAAAAAATAGATTTCCATTATTTTCATGGGTGTAACGCCCTGTCACTCTGCCAACAATTGTATTTTCACTAGCAATAAGTTGTGATAACGCTGTACTGGTAGCCCGACATCCAAAATTCCCCCTATTTCTATTATCTCCAACATATACCACCTTCATATAATCCGTTTCTCCTTCCCTAAAATTTTAACCCTGGATAATATTTAAGACTGATTCCTAATCTATTTTTGAATGAATCAATGACTACATCTAAATTTAATCTTGCACATCCACAATAGTACTGCTTTCTATCTTTACATATTCTTGCCTTAAATGAATACTGGATCCATCTAAACAAATGATAACTATAGCGATATGTAACAAAGGCAACAGGACATTTTGAATAAAGCTTTCCCATATTAATAAAATTTCTGTATCCATAATAACTTTTCCAATTCAAATCTGCAGATATATTATTCTTTGTTTTATGATTAATTATAGCGTTATTCACATTTTTTATCTTTGTATATTTGCTTATTCTTAAAGAATATTCTGTATCATCATACCAGATAAAATATTCGCTTTTAGGAAATCCAATTTTTTCTATTACTTTTGTACTTACTAATAATCCACAAAAAGTAGATAAATCATATAAAAAAGAATTTGATTCATATCTTTCAATATTTATGTCTTTTTTTGTCATAAGGATTTTATTATTTAAAATCCTTCTATGTGATGTATCAATCACGTTATCCGTCAAAACACTTCCCGAATAGGCCAATATATTGTTTTCCATATTTTTTTCAATATTAAAAAGAAATTCTCTATCTAACATAGCATCATCATCAATTAATAGTAAATAGTCTACTTTTGTATATGAATTTTCAACTGCAAGTTCAAATCCACCAGCCCCTCCTAAATTCTCGTTAGTATGAATAATTTCCATATTTTTTATTTTTTCAATTCCGTCCAAATATTCTTTTGTTCCGTCAGTACTACAGTTATTAACAACCATGATAAAATCAAATAATCTACTTTGATTAAAAACACAATCCAAACATTCTTGCAATAAAGTTAAACGATTATATGTAACAATTGCTACTCCAATTAATTTGCCCATCACAATTAATCTCCTTCCATTTTATATAAAATATATGAATACTTTTTGTGAATAACATAAGCATAAAACAATATGAAGATATATATTGTTTGCCCCCACATAAAGGTATAAAATGACATTGCAATTACTGCACTGATCCACGAACAACATGTATCATAAATAAAATCATGTTTTTTTCTCAAATAAAATATTCCTGCAATTGCGCCTATTATCAATGGTATAATTATTATTCCAAAATAAGAAAAATCTTGATAAAATACTTTATACCATGTATATGCATTAATAGATTCATATCCAATAAAAATATCATCACCATGTGCTAATATTGCTGTATTTGTTGATATTCCTAACCTACTAAAAATCCTTGCAAATATTGCAAATGTTTTCAATCCTAATGTCATTTCACTCCCATATAGTGATATGTACTTTCCTAATGCCTCAACAGGTCCTGAAAAATATACGCCTGCTTCTTGCAAAACCACATGCATCAACGCATTGTTTTTTTGATCATAATTTCGCTGTAAACCAATTAATAATAAAAATCCAAATATTGCTATAGAAACTAATGGTAAATATTTCTTTACTACTTTTTTTTGTTCATAACTTGTACTCAAATTATTAATACATGTAGTTGTAACTACAATTATATATATTATCAAGCACATTTTTGACATAGTGATAAGTGCATATATCAGTTCTAAAAATGACCAAAAAACAAAATATATTTTTTCTCTTTTTGTACCCCTTGCCAAAATCACTCCAATCAACACATATGCAACCAGTGCATTTGCATTACAAAAAAATTCAAACATATTGGAACTTGTTCCACCATTATAAGATAAGTATAAGCGCCTTACATATGTGCTACTATTAAGGAAAACATTCCATGAGCCTGCTAACTTATATACCACTATATATATATTATATATAATTCGTATTATCTCTATAAAAGTTAATACTTTTAATATTTTTTTTACGCCTTGAATATCATATTCTATAGATTTAGTAGAAATTTTATGTTTTCCAAATACAACTCTCTTTTTTGCGGTTCCCCAAAAACCTATTGCTAATGCAATATTTCCAAGTAGAATGATCAAATACGTTAAATCCGTATATTGTTTATATGAAAAATAATAATTATGACATACTACAACTAGAATCCAAACATAAATAGATATTGAAACAGGATTTAAAACAGAATAAAAATTTCCCAAAAATTTATAATTCAAAAAAAATATCAGTATTAACCCCAAAATAACAATTATAAACATATATGATATGCTCCTATTTTTTTCTATATTGCTCATAATAATGTAAATACGATTTTTTTAAATAAGGATATTCTTTTATATTTGCAAGATTCATACTTCCATCTTCATTATGATTAACAACTATATTTTTATAATAATATATTTTTTGCTTATTATCTTTTATCTTCTTTGCCAGATAAGCCTCCTCATAAAACAAAAACATTTTTTTATCATACCTGAAGTTACTTTCTTCAAGAAATCTTTTATTTATAGCCAAAAAGCTACCATGGCACGCATAAATAGAAAACTTATTCTTCTTTGAAAAATCAGAATAAATACTAAATAATTCTCTAATGATTTTATTAATTCCAATCCCTAAATATAATAAAAATTTATTATTATTTTGATATCCTTTATAGATTAAAAATTCTGATATTCTATTCTCACAAACCCAATATGGGTTCTGACTTTTACCAGTTCTGGAAATAATTTTGGGAGCAACACACATATCATTTTTTTCAAACATACTATAGGATAAATTACTTTTTAAAATTGTATCAGGATTACATATAAATACATATTTATATTCAAACATTTTTTGAACAAAATTAAGCCCACAATTGTTTCCTTGTCCATATCCCTCATTATTTGTACGAATATAATAACACTTAAGCTTATTTGAACATTCGCTTATTTTAGCAGATGTTTTTTCATCATAAAATGCATCTACCACTACAACTTCATACGAGTCAATAACATTTCTTTTTAAACTATCACAAAATGTATATAAGTCTTCAAAATTCCTATATACTAATGTAATAAAGACAAAATCTACATTTTTTCTCATTGTTAACTCCAATTAAATCATATATTTTTTCAATGCATTAAATGCAAAACATCCAACATGAAACATAGCCAAAATAGGATTAATCTGTTCATCCTGCGTCTGTATTTCCCATACTTGTTTCACACTCTTAAACTTGTTTGACGATAAAGAATTGCTTCCTACTCTGTATCTAACCAGCACTTCATTTATCCCACAGGCAACAGTTCCATCTCTCAGTAACTTAAGCCATGTTGCATAATCCTGTCCACCTCTACGTAATGGCATTCTAAAATCACCCAACTCATTTCTGTCGATAATTACTGAAGATGTTGCAATAACCGTATTATGAAGCAGATACCTGTAATCACAGGTTTCTTTAATATTTCTTTTTTTCTTTATCGTCTTTCCAGACTCATCCATCATTTCTATCGCCGCATACGAAAATGGACTTCTCTTCTCTTTCATAAGTGCTACTTGCCTTGCAATTTTTTCGGGAAACCACAAGTCATCACTATCCAAAAATGCTACATACTGACCTGTTGCTAATTCTAAAGCCTTATTCCTGGCTGCACCTGCCCCCATATTTTTCGGTTGAAGAAAATATATTATCTCAGGATGTTGTTTCTTAAGTTGTGCAATTATTTCTGCTGATTTATCTTTAGAACAATCATCTACTAATACAATTTCTATATTCTTATAGGTTTGGGAAAATACTGACGCTAAAGTCTTTTCCACATATTTTTCAGCATTATATATTGGTGTTATGACTGATACTTTGTCTTTCACATACTCTCTGTTCATGTTTCTAAGCTCCCATCAGTAAATTGGTGTAACCCAGTTTTTGTACTGCTCAAGTTTTCCTCTAACTATATCGAGATATGTAAGATGTAATTCTTTTGTAATTCTTCCTGTACTTCCATCCCCAATAATATATTTATCAATACTTAATACTGGAGTAATCTCCATTGCAGAACCACAGAGAAATGCCTCTTCACAAGTATAAAGCTCTGTTCTGTCAATAGTTCTTTCAATAACCGGATAACCTTTATCTTTTGCAATTTTTATAATTGTATCTCTGGTTATACTTTCCAGAACACTATCTGTCAGTTGAGGTGTAATCACTGTTCTGTTTTTTACAATAAAGAAACAGGAACCCGGACCTTCGGCAACTTTTCCAAACTCATTCAAAAATATACATGTATCATATCCATTCCGGAGTGCCTCTCTCTGTCCCACCCGGCTGTTTATATAATTGGCTCCACATTTAATTCTTGGAGACAGATTTTCATCGCTGATTCTTCTCCATGATGTCACACAAACATTTAACCCTTTTTTATTATATTCAGCACTTGTTCTTCCCCTTGGAATTGGTGCTACGAACATATCAACAGGGCCATCAGATCCCCATGAGCCAAATCCGTCCACAAACAGAGTCTGACGAACAGAAAGATTTTCATCATATTCATTTGCCTTAATTACATCTGTGAATGCTTTTACCATATCATTTTTTGTATATTTACAGTCCAATTGTATTAATTTCACTGAGCGGAGCAATCTATCATAATGATCATCCAATCTGAAAGCATATAATTGCTTTTCTTCATCATTCCAATAACAGGGAATACCTTCAAATACATTTAGACCAAACTGAGATGTTGGTGCAAGTATATTAATCTTTGCATCATTCACATCTAGTATTTCTCCCTTAAACCATATTCTTCTGTGTGCGACTTCGTATTTCATGCTCGTTCCTCCTGTCTTAATCTGCATCAGGTATATGTGCAAGCCTGATAATTTCCGCCTCTTCTGCTTTTGCTGCTTCTGCATCATTCATAGAATTATCAATCTTGTTTTCATATATTTTTTCATGCTTAAATGCCTCAAACACAGATTCAAGTCCAATTTTTATATCTATCAGGAATCCATATTTTTCAAACAGATCAACATATTCATTGTCATATGTAACTTTTTCATCCCATGATATATCATTTCTTCCTTTAATCTGTGCTAGTCCGGTCAGACCTGCCTTAACCTGAAATCTTTTTTTATATTTCTTATTTAAAGTGTCAAAATCTCCCAGTTCATATGTTACGCATGGGCGCGGACCAACTACTGACATATCTCCCTTAAAAATATTGAATAGCTGAGGCAGTTCATCAATGCTGCTGTTACGCAGTCTGCGTCCCACCTTGGTTACACGCGGGTCATTTTCATAATTAAATAATCCTGCTCCCATATTTTCTGCATTGACAACCATGGATCTGAATTTTAACATCTGAAATACTTTTCCGTCTTTTGTTCTTCTTCCCTGTTTAAAAAATATCGGACCATCAGAGTCTTTTTTTATTGCAATAGAAACGCCAATCCAAACAGGAGTCAGCAGAATGATACATACTCCCGAAGACACAATATCAAAAATTCTCTTAACACATAAACTAAATTTTTTCATAACCACTCCATCAACAATTTTCAAAAATTAAAAGTATGAAAAATATCTTCAAAAGTCTCTGCTCTTTTAATTACTTCTATCTTTACACCGCAGATATCCAACACTGGAAAATTCGGAAGAATGAAAGGTGGCTTCATTACCAATGAATAGGAACCACAATTACTGATAACTAGCACATCATCCAATGCAAGTTTGCCATTATAATTTTTGTAAAGTACATCGCCCTCAATACATGTAAAGCCAACCATATCAAGATCTTTGTAATCTTTCGTAGTTCTTCCCATGTGAATGACCTCCATTGGTGGATTCACACCGGTCATACTAATATTCTTCTGACTGCCAAGCACTGAAGCGATATATTTTCCTCTGACATTTTTAATAGTTTTAACTGTCCCTACAAATTTCATGCAGTCTCCAACTAATGCAGATCCTGGTTCAATTATCAGTTCCGGTTTTATTTTCTTATCGTTAAAGTATTCAGCAAAAACAGTTGCTGCAGATTTAGCATATTTTTTGTATCCCGGTATCTCAGAAGAAAATTGTTCTTTCAGAAAATCGGGCATTTTTCCGAATATTCCTCCGCCAATATCTATTCTTTCAGGAATAACATTAATTCTATCTAACAACTCAAGCATTCCTTTTGCTCTTGCCGGCCAGTATTCGACCTGCCTTTTAGCAAAATGACATTGGAAATTAACAAAATGCAAATTTGTAGTATGTGTTGCAATATCTAATACCTTTTTAAATTCTTCACTATATATATCAAATCCAAATCGAGAAATCACCCCATCCTTTACATCATAATTGCAACGAATACCTACATTGAGAGTTTTTTCTGCAACCTCGGCTAACTTCTGTATATATTCAGCCTCTTCAATCGAATCCATGTTAACCGTCACGCCCATATGAAGATATTCTTTCAATTTATCTGGATTTTTTATTGGACCATTCCAAATGATACGTTCTGGTTTTACTCCACATTTTATCGCAAGTTCAGCCTCCATCTCAGAAACTACCTCTGCGTATCCTCCCAGTTCATTGACAATCTTACATAGTTTAGGAGTGTAATTTGTTTTATATGAATAAGCAATATTAAAATTTGAATAGATCTCTGAAAAGGCATTTTTTAATTCCAAATAATTTTTTTCAAACTGCTCGGAATCAAGTAAATAAAACGCATCCCCATATTCATTTCTTAAATTTTTAATTATGTTTTTATTAATAGTCATCTTTTGCACCTTTTCATTTTCACGATTTTCTCTACAATTTTTTCTATTTCTGCCTGGTTTGAAACAAATTCAGAATCTGGCATCTTACTCACTGTATCTTCATATTCTCTTAATGACCGCATATTATTTCTAAATACATTTTCCACTTCGGATAAATCTGATATTAAATCGGTATTGCAAAAACTTCTTGACAAAATTGCTCTGCTTGAACCAAGACGATAATGTTCCATAATAATTCTTTCTGCTGGCAAATCACCACAGCCAAGTCGTGCAATTCCTCCAAATCCATATGGTATCCCTGTTCTCTTTATCTTCTTCACTATTTTTTCAACAACACCATTTGACAGCAATTCAAACATGAAATCCAAACCATACGACAAATGCAAATCATTCAATCCAATATGTATTTCATCCATATCACCATGTTTTAGCACTTCATCCAGACATTCAACCGCTTCTCTTGTTTCCAATAAAAGCGTGGTTTTACATCTCCCAGCAACTGTTCTTAAAAAGTTCTCTACTTCATCTACCGTTTTCCACATTGGCAACATAATCATATCGGCTCCTGCTGATATAACTTCTTCTAATTCTTTTTTAGATCCATCATGCCATGGATTAATACGCACAAGAACTTCTGCTTTAGTTAATAGAGGCTTTATTTTTTTTATATCATCTACCGTATGTTTTGACTTAACAGTATTCATTCCTTTTTGACGTTCTTCTTTTCCCAACGTTTCAAGGTCTATCCAAATTCTGTCAACACCATATTTTTCAGCGATTAATGCAACCTCAGAATTGTTCGTTATATACATTAATACTAAAGACATTTTATTAATCTTTCCCATCTTATTCCAAATACCCTTCAAACATTCTTCTTAAAAGAACCCTGGTTCCACGCCTGTTGCCTTAACCTGCTCTTTTACCCAGTCTGCATTCAGATCATTTTTGATCACTGGATTTTTTTCAAAATACAGCACGATTTTATTATCTTTTGTGAAAATAGACGTAATAATCATCTGCTCCCCACTGATATCCTCTGGGATCATGGAAGTGGATGCATATTCCACTTCACCATCATCTGTTTTACAGATAACTGAACCCTTTATTTTTTCTAAAATTCCTTTTGTTTCGTAATACATATGACCTTTCCTTTCCAGCGTTTAAATCGCTATCTTCTGCTCTAAATTAACCTGATACGCCTTATCCTGAATATGTTTTCCATCCAGAACCGCTTCTTTATTAACTTCTTCCGGTTTCCTGAACGTAGGCACAGCCTTTCTCAATGCTTCACGTGCCACATCATCGTCACCGGTATCACAGGCATCCTGCAACAGGGCAAGACGTCTGCTGATTTCTTCTTCACTCAATGCAGTATCTCTCTCAATGAAGATCATGCTGTTTTCAGTCTTATCCAGTTCTTCTGTTTTAACCAGCAGTTCCTCATAAAGTTTTTCTCCTGGTCTTAATCCTGTTTCAATAATCTGCACTCCATGCACGCCGGACAGACGGATCATATTCTCAGCCAGGTCATAAATTTTTACAGGTTTTCCCATATCAAGTACAAACAGCTCACCGTTCTTTGCCATTGCTCCACTCTGCAATACCAGCTGGGATGCCTCCGGAATTGTCATGAAATAACGGATGATTCTCTTATCAGTAACAGTGACCGGTCCGCCGTTTGCAATCTGTCTTCGGAACAGCGGAATAACAGAACCTGCACTTCCCAGTACGTTTCCAAATCTGGTTGCACTGTACTTCACTTTTCCATGGGTACTTGCACTCTGCACGATCATCTCGCACATACGCTTAGTTGCACCCATTACATTTGTAGGATTTACTGCCTTATCAGTGGAAACCATCATGAAACGTTCTGCCTCATATTTTTCACACAGTTCCACCAGATTTCTCGTTCCAAATACATTGTTATAGATTGCTTCCACGCAGTTATGCTCCATCAGCGGCACATGCTTATGAGCAGCCGCATTGATGATGATTTGCGGATGATGTTTCTCAAACACTTTTTCCAGTGCTTTCTTATGAGTGATGGAACAGATCTCAATCTGCAGATTCAAAGCACTGCCATAAGCAATCTTTAATTCCTGCTGGACATCATAAGCACCATTCTCATAGATATCCAAAATAACAATCTTCTTCGGTGACATCTTTGCCAGCTGTCTGCACAACTCAGAGCCAATAGAACCGCCGCCACCGGTTATCAGAATCACCTTGCCTTTGTAATAATCGTTGGTACGCTCATCAGCCACAGCCAGAGGCTTCCTGAACAGCAGATCCTCCGCATCAAACTCTCTTAAATGTCTCTTTCCGCCTGCTGCATAAACAGTCGGATAATCATAAACCTTTAACTTATACCCTGCTTTTTTATAATAATCGTACAGAGCTTTTTTCTTATCTACATCCATGGACGGTATGGCAAAGACAATCTCCTGTACCTCATACTCGCCTAACTTTCTAAATGTTGCTTCATCCTCAGACCATACAGGGATTCCCTGGATTTCACGTCCTACTTTATCCTGGTTCGTATCAATAAAACATCTCGGTATGTAAGCAGCTTCTTCATTATTAAGTAGTTCTTCCGCAAAGCTGACTCCAACACGTCCAGCTCCGATGATTGCAATTTTAATCTTCTGGACTTCCTTATCACTGGCTGCCTTCACACCGGAAACAGTGTATAAAACCCATGACAGGAATCGTCCAAATGTTGTTTCCTGATTCCCGCATTTATACGCATAGCGATATGCCATACGAAGTGTCAGTGCGCCAAGCAGGTTCAGGCATGCCAGACACAGCATCCTTGCAAAAGTAATCTTTTCTACCGGCAGCAACATTTCCAGACACATATAAACCAGAAAAGCTACCGCATCTGTACACAGTAATCTGATGTAACACTGAATGCCGCCATATCTCCAAATCTGACCATACACATTCCCAATCAGTCTGCTGGCAAAAATACATACCAGTGCCAATGCTGCCTGCTGCACCATTCCGTTATATGTGAGCTTGTCATTGCCTCCATAGAGCCCCAGAAGCAACACTGCCGCCAGAGCAAAAACAAGCAAATCATATAAAACCAGTGTCCAGCGAATATTTCTTTTTTTACGTTTCTTATCCTTCATCTGTACCTCTCTTCTCACCAGATTTCCTTCCTGTTATCCGGCACTTTTAATAAATATTTTTCTTTTCTTCTGTAAACATATTTTACTGGGTGAAGAACACAGCCAAACGCACCTCGGATCTCCGAAGTACCCTCTTATAACCGTCAGTTTTTACTTTTCCTGTCATATCTTGCACTACCCCCCCCAACAAATTGGAGCGTCTAATACGGCAGACAGCCTTTCTAAATCACCGCACAAACCAGTGCTAAAAGACTCTTATTCAAACCTCCTTATCATGATTTTTCCAAACTGAAATAACCATCATAACGAACCTTGAACCTGCCATAACACATTTGACCATCTGTTTTTTGGTCATTACACAACAAACAGGATTCCTACAGCCTGAACCACCTCAAATCCTTTGCATCTACAAGCATTCTGAGCTGTTTGTTCTAAACTGTCGCAATCCTCATATCACAGGAATACCACCCGAAACGGGTATGATTATCAAAAAAATTCATTGGACTAACCTCGCGAAACCCTCTGTTTTCAAGGCTTTTACGGGTTTGTCCTATTATATCGTACTCATCTAGACTCGTCCGTCCGATAAAATCACCTACACCTGTCTTATGGCTTCCATCAGGCAATACCTTATTCCCAATAACTCTGGGATCGAAATCCATTTTGAACATTTTGCCATCGCACAACTTGTTTTCTTTCATAAGCTCAGCTTTGCGAGCTTCCGCATCCATGTACATGCTACGGAACTTGTACATTTTGAACTTTTTACCATTCTTTCCCACACGTTCCTGTGAGAAGAAAATAGGACCTGGGGAGGCAATATAAATTGCCGGACCTACAAAGATACAAATAATACCAGTAAAAATACAGCCTACCAGACCGCCACAGATGTCCATCAAACGTTTTAGAAGCAACTGGCCGAAAGAGGCATAGTTCAGGCTGGTAGTCAAAACGGTATAGTTTCCTACCTTTTCCACGAATTGTTTTTTCCCAGTTTTATTGGTGATTTTGGCAAGATTCTGGTGAACAGTGACACCTGTTTCCGTTAGCTTGTCGATTAAATCATTGGGATACGGAAGCTGTTCGGGTACTACAATCAACACTTCATCGATCCACTCCTGGCATACATACATAGAAACATTACTCTCATTCGCCACCACTGGAACCCCATAGATATCCTCGCCGATACACTCCGCATCAATAATCACCACTCCAGCAAGAGAGTATCTGGCGTAATTGTTCTCCTGCATGCTACGGACAACTTTCCCTGCCTCTTCTTTTGATGTGACAATCAAAAGCCTCTTATCGCCACCATTTTTCATTTTTTTATGTAAGAAATTTTTCCAAAGTTCTCTCACTCCATAGGAAAGAACCAGATAAATCATCACAGTAGTAAGCAGAATCATTCGCGAAAAACTCTGCCCCTCCTGGATGATAAATAGATAGGAAATTGCCAACGCTCCAATAATTACAGCCTGTTTCAGCGTTGCTACAAATTCTTTATAATGACCTCGTTTCAGCACACTTTTCATGGTGCCTGCCGTAAAAATCACCACTAAGTCTGCCAGACCGAGAAAGATTGTCATATTCCGGTACAGAATATCACTATATAGGTTCACACCTATTCTCCGTAAAGCATATGCTAAAAGAAATGCCAATTGAAGACAAATCATATCCAGCACTATGAAATCCACATGTTTTAACCAGACTTCTAAGTCTTTTCTATACATTCCTTCCCAAACTCCTTCTAAATATTTCTCTTTTCCCTACTTCCAGTCCATCCCTATGCTGTCCAACTGCCTGATCCTCTGTTCATCTAACACCATCCCGCTCCCCTCAGGATGTTTCCTCTTCGCCCGTATATTCGAGATCCACCTCCCCAGCTTCACTCCATTCACACTATACGAAACCGGAACATTCAGATTCCCATATTCCTCATAGTAATCTTTCGCCAGCGCATACTTCTCATTCCACTGTCTGACAGTCTTCTTCTCCGTCTTAAAACCAATCTCCCTAAGCCGTTCCAACTGTCTCTCTTCCAAGGAACTCCGGCATGCATTTTTCTCACCAAGCTGGCTCCCAATCTCCGCGAGCCATCTCCCCAGCGGCACCCCATTCTCCGTCACATACTTCACCGGAACCTCCAGATCCCCATGCTCCAGATAATACCCTTGTGCCGCCCGGAAATACTCTTCCCATTTCTCCCCATTCCGATCCCAGATCATCCCCAACTTCTCCAGCTCTCCCTGCTGTTCCTTCGTCAGCGCCTGATCCAGTCCCTTATTCTTCACTTTCGTTCTCAAATTACAGATCCATCTCCCAAGCCTGAACCCATTCTCCGTCACATATCTAGCCTTAACATCCAGATTCCCATGCTCCTCATAATAAGCCTGCAATTCTCTCAACGCCTCATTCCAGCTCTGGTCCTTACTGTCCCAGACCATCCCGATCTCATCCAGCTTCCTGACCTTCTCCTCACTCAGATTCCCGTTCACCGAACCCGCACGGACCCTGCGCTGCGTCTGAATCCAGTTTCCAAGCGTAAGCCCTGTCTGCGTCTGATAACTCTTCGGAACTTTCAGATTCCCTTTCTCCCGGTAATACTGCCTTGCAGCAATATAATAGGTCTCCCAGGCGGAACTTAAATTCGTCTGCAGTTTCTGGAAAAGCATCCTGCAGTCCTTCGTCTCATCCGTAATGTGGAAACGCTCACTAAAGCGGAACCCTTTCCCATACGTCGTCGGAAACAGCACAAATGCTTCTTCCATTTCTTTCTTCAGACAGTCAATACAAGAAAGACTGTCAAAATTATTAACCAGGTCAAAAATAACCGGTGTCTTCCCGCTGCCCGCTGACAATGCACGCCCGATCTGCTGAAGATAAATGATCGGCGACACCGTCGGACGCAGAAGAATCACACCATCCACATCATCCACATGAACCCCTTCATTGAGCATATCAATGCAGAAAAGAAGCTTCAGATGTGCACTGTTATCCTTCTTAAATTCCCTGAATTCTCTGTCTGTAGCAGTATCGTTATAAAACGCTGTATAGATCCGCGGCTCGCGGTCTACCCGGCGAAACCACGTACTGACCTGCTCTTTCATTTCGTCCATATGTTCTTTACCGGAACAAAAGACGATATATTTTCCATTTTTCTTTTCCATATGCTTCTCAAACACAATGTCCAGTCCCTCTGCCTGTTCCAGTGCGCGGCGCAGCTGCTCAAGCAGTTTCTGGTTCTCTGTGATGAGGCCCTGATTCGATAGTGCCTGGATTCTTTTCTTTAACTGATCCAGTTCTTTCTTATACGAATACATGGCAATCACATATTTCGGTTCCGGGAGTATTCCCCGGACGATAGCTTCTCCGAGTGTCATCTCAGATGCAATCTTTCCATCAAAAATCTCCTCTGCCATATTTCTCTGGTTGTCCAGATAACGGATACTGGTCGCGGACAGCCCGAGTCTCTTCGCATCTGGACAGGCGGTCAGAAGTTTTCTGACACTTTTGCCCCATTCTGCGGCACCACAGCGATGAAATTCATCCAGAATGATGTAATCCGGATGCAGGGTTTCGATGCTGTCTTCGTTCTTCATCAGACGGCTGTAGGACATGAACTGGATGTTATCGAATTCCATTCCGAGGTTCTCCAGCTGTGTCTGATAGATATATTCACTTGGTGAGAGCCATAGAAATTTCTCTGATGGATGTTCCTCTGCCAGCTTGAATGCGATCAGGGATTTCCCTGTGCCTGTGGGATGGATGACTGCTGCCATTTTCTCCCGCTCAAGCATGGCGGTAACTGCGTTATATGCTTCCTGATTGTGTTTGAAAAGATGTATGCTCATTTCGGCATTCCTCCAAAGTACACAAAAAGAGGAATTCAGATTTCGCAGATTGTTTTAATCTGCGAAATGGGCACCGGAAACGTGCATGAGATCAAAGATTAAGAAATGATCCGACCACTCATCTGACCATTTATAGATGAGATAGAAGAAAGCGAATCCAGAAT